>Ga0070670_100001651_pt1 | contig 18068 bp, 16 predicted proteins | sample KBSS63metaG_FD_64665 | JGI IMG/M metagenome (GOLD analysis project Ga0070670, IMG submission 64665) | Switchgrass rhizosphere microbial communities from Kellogg Biological Station, Michigan, USA - KBS S6-3 metaG | ecosystem: Host-associated > Plants > Roots > Rhizosphere > Soil ... | reverse complement strand
CATCGGCACCATTTTCGTGGGAGGGCGCCAAGGGCGCCCTCTCCTCGAATCCCCTGCCCTCTCCTTACGCCGAGGCCGCCAGCAGTCCGCGAAGGAACTTCAGCCCGTTCTCCGCGAGCGCATCCTGAGACGTCTCGAATGATCGCCAGATCGCGGCGGCGCGCGCGATCGTCTTGACCTTGCTCGTGAACGACTCGATCACGACCGGGCCGTCGTAGCCGGCGTCCTTGACGGCGGCGGCAACTTCCTTCCACGGCACGTGACCGGAGCCGGGAGCGCCCCGATCGTTTTCGCAGCCGTGCAGGTGCTTCAGCCGCTTGCCGGCCGCGCGGATGGCGTCGCCGACCGACTTCTCCTCGATGTTCATGTGGAAGGTGTCGAGGAGGATGCCGCAGGCCGGGTGATCGACGCGGTCGACCACCTCGATGGCCTGCGCGGCCAGGTTCAGGAAGCTCGTCTCGAACCGGTTCAGCGGCTCCACCGCCAGCCCGACACCCCGATCCGCGGCGTACTTCGACAGATCCGTCAGCTGCCGCACCAGCAGGTCCGTGTCCCGCTTGCGCTCGTCGTCGGTAGACTGCCACGTCCGGCCGACCGCGCTGTACAACGGGCCGGCGACGTGAGGAGCGCCCATCGTCTTCGCCGCGTCGATGCAGTGGCGCACGTAGTCCATGCCGTTCCTGCGGATGGCTTCGTCGGCATGAATCAGGTCGCGGTCGGGGCCCATCGCCGCGCACACGGTCACGCCCAGACCGTTGTCTTTCGCGACCTGCGCGCCGCGCGCGTAGTCGAGGTCGCTCGTGCCCTCGATGCCGAACTCGATGAGATCGAACCCCATTTTCTTGACGAGCGGCGTCAGCCGCTCGAACTCCGCAGTGTTGACTGGGGATGTCCACACCCACGCGTTGACGCCAATTTGGGCCATGCTGTCCTCTACAAGTGTGCCGGCGGACGATAGCAGACCGCCTGAAGAGGCGTCAACGCCCGGTGATAGGTGTCGACGGCGATGGCGATCACGATATAGTCTGTGCCGGCAAGAGCGGACTTCCTCGTCGAACCTGTGCGAAAGGTCCGACTGGCCGGGGAACAGACGGGGAACAGACGATAGTTACTACGCGGAGAAGAGACACATGCAGCATGCGAGCGTCAGCAACGAGGGCATCGCGCCGAACGCCAAGCGCCTGCTCTGGGCCGGCTTCCTGGCCATCCTGGCAGCAGGCATCGGCGCCGGGGTGCGCGGCGGCATTCTCGCCACCTGGGCGGCCGATTTCGGCTTCACCGGTGCACAGCTCGGCGCCATCGGCGGCGCAGGCTTTACCGGCTTCTGCTTTGGCATCATCATCGGCGGAGTCGTCGTCGACAAGATCGGATACGGCAAGCTCGTCATCGCAGCGTTTCTCTTCCACGTCCTATCGGCGTTCATCACCTTTGCCGCCACGAAGGGGCAGGCGCAAGGCACGGCGTATCTGTTTCTTTACATCGGCACATTCGTATTCGCCCTCGCCAACGGCACGCTGGAAGCAGTCGCCAACCCGCTCGTCTCGACACTCTTCCCGAACAACCGCACGCACTTTCTGAACCTTCTGCACGCCAGCTGGCCGGCCGGCCTCGTGCTGGGCGGGTTGATCGGATGGATCCTCGGGGAAGGCATGCACGTGAGCTGGAAACTGCAGCTCGGGCTGTTTCTGGTGCCGACGGCGCTCTATGGTGTCGCCTTCATGGGCCAGACTTTCCCGAAGTCCGAAGCATCGGCGAAAGGCCTCAGCGTCGGCGAGATGCTGCAGGAGGTCGGAATTCTTGGCGCGGTAGTGGCGTGCTTTCTGGTGGGACTGTTTTTCAAGGATCAGCTGGGCGGCATTCTCGGATTTTTCACGGGCAACCCGTTCTTCACATCGACGAGTTGGAGTCTGCTGGCGTGGGGGGTGTCGGCAGCGCTCGTGTTCGTCGTCGCGGTGAAGACGAACTTCTCTATCGGATCGATTCTGCTGTTCGTGCTGTTCGGCACGCACGCGCTGGTCGGCGCCGTAGAACTCGGGACCGACGGGTGGATTCAGAATATCACCGGCAACCTCCTTACGCCGGCGGAGGGCAAGATCCTGTTCGTGTTCACGTCTCTGCTGATGTTCTCGCTTCGGTTTTGTGCCGACTTCATCGAGCGCAACCTGAAAGTCTCGCCGATCGGGCTGCTCTTCATCTGCTCTGTGCTGGCCGTCATCGGGCTGCGACTAGTCAGTGGCATTGAGACGTTTGCCGGGGCGATGATAACGCTCGCCGTATACGCGCTCGGCAAGACGTTCTTCTGGCCCACGATGCTCGCAGTCGTCGGCGACCGGTTCCCGCGGACGGGGGCAGTCGCGATGTCGATCATGGGCGGGATCGGCATGATGTCCGCCGGCCTCCTCGGTGGGCCTGGTCTCGGCTATGCGAAGGACAGGTTCACCGCGGAACACCTGATGAACACCGCGCCTGCTGTCTACGAGCAATACAAAGCCCCGACGCCGAGCAAGTTCCTCTTCCTCGGGGAAGTGCACGGGCTCGACGGAACGAAGCTATCGCAGGCGCAGACCGCCGCGGCAAAAACGCCAGAGCAGCAAATCGTCTCGCAGGCCAGCATCGCGGGCGATCGCGAGACGCTGAAGGCGGACTCGTACATTCCCGCGGCGATGGCGGTGGTCTACCTTTTGCTGTTCTTCTACTTCAGAACCATCGGTGGGTATCGCCCGGTGCGGATCGAGCCCGCACCCGCACGGGCCTGACGAAGAAGACGTCAAAGTCAAACGGTAAGAGATAAGGCAAAGGCCGCGGAGAATCCCCCCGCGGCCTTTTGCCCCTTTAGCCTTTTTCTTCCCGTTTATCCTTCCTAGAGATTCTTCAAATAGATATTCCGGAACTCAATCTTCATCGGGTCCCCGACGTGAATCTGGAACCCGAGCAGCCCCTTCATCGCACGCCCTTTCGGATCGTCGTCGACGATGAACGCCGTGACGTGGCCGTTGACGATGTTCATGATCGTGTTGCCACGGGCGATGAGGTGCACCTGGTTCCACTCGCCAGGTTTGATCAGGGTCTTGAGCTCGCCCGCGGTCATTTCCAGTCCACCGATCTGGCGTGACACGCCGTCGGCACCGATCTCGACGGCCTGCCCCCGCTGCATCAGGAAGCCGCGTCCGCGCTCTTCGTAGACCATCCCGGTGAACTGGTTCGCGAAGTCGATGTCTGCCTGATAGCCCTTGAGGACCCACTTGCCGGCAATCTTGGCGTCGGGGTTGTTGGGACTCGGCGCCGGCGTGCCTTGAGGCAGATGCACGCTCCGGAACTGGATGCCGCTGTTCGTTGCACTCATGCGGTACTCAACCTTCAGCTCGAAGTCCGCGGGCTCCCCGCCGCGCCAGATCACGAACGTGTTCTCCTTCAGCGGGTTCTCCGCGGACGTCGTGCCGACCAGCGCATCGCCTTCCGCTTTCCACAGCGAGGTATCGCCATCCCAGTTCTTCATCGTGCCATCGAAGATCTTCGTGAACCCGGCGTAGTCGTCGTACTTCAGCGCGCTGGCGCCGCGCGGCCCGCCGCCCCCGCGGCCCTGTCCGCGCCCTTGCGGCGGCTGCCCTTCGCGTCCCTGTGGCGGCTGTCCCTGCGGCTGTCCCTGCGCAACGGGGCCGGCCGACATCAACGTCACTGCCGCCAGCATCGCGGCGCCGCCGCGCACATATCTACCGAATCGCATGACTCCTCCATCAAACAATCGCGAATCGCGGTTCTACTGGATCTTCTTGACCCAGATGTTCCGAGTGAACAACTTGCCGGTCGCTTCGACTTCGAGGCCGATGATCCCGCTTCGCTTGAACTTCGACTTGTCCTCGTCGACGAGGATCGAGATCACGTGCCCGTTCAGGATGTGCGTGTAGTGATTGCCGACCGCGATGATGTGGAGCTGGTTCCAATCGTCGGGCTTGTAGTAGGAGTTGATGACGTCGGGCTCGCCGAGCGACGCGAGCAGCCTCGGGCTCTTCCCCTCTTCCGTCCGCACCGCCTGCCCCTTCCACGCGACGATGCCGCGGCCGGTGGACTGCTCGTAGAACTGACCCGTGTAGCGGTTCGGCGCGTCGAAGTCGTACTGCGCGCCCCACATGTTCCACTTCTCTTCGCTGGCGGCATCGGGTGGAGTGCCCCGCGGGGCGCCGCTCGGGCACGGGCCCTGGTTGCCGCGTCCTCCCGGAGGTCCGCCCGCCTGCGCGCCAGGCGCTGGCGGAACTCCCGCCTGCGCTCCGGGAGCTGCCGCTGGCGGAGCTACGGCGGGTGAACCCGCCTGCGCGCCGGGAGCGGCCGCGGCTCCCGCGGGTGAACCGGCGGGTGGCGCGCCAGCCGCGCGACCTGCACCACCACCGCGCTGCGGCCGCGGCGCGATCCAGCCGCGATACTGCACGCCGCCGTTGATCATTCCCGTGCCCTTCATCTCGAGCTTCAGCTCGAAGTCGGCGAACTCGCCCGCCTGCGAAACGAGATAGACGGTGCCCGACGGTTTCTCGCAGGTCGACTCGATCGTGATCGCGCCGTCCTCGACCTTCCAGTTGTTGTCGCCGGACCAGCCGTTGAGCGTCTTGCCGTCGAAGAGCGAGGTCCAGCTGTCGTGCTCCTGAAAGTCGATCGGATCGGGCTGACGAAACCCGCCCCCGCGTCCACGCCCCTGGCCTGGGGCGCCAGGGGTGCCGGGAGGTGACTGCTGACCGGTCGGAGCAGGAGGCTGTTGTCCGAGCAGCAGCAGTGCGAACACGAGCGCGGCGGTCTTCGTCATTTCGACACCTTCTCCCATTTACCGCTCTTGCCGGACTTCAACACCGCGTCCGTCACGTGATCGGTCGCCAGGCCATCGCGGAATGACGGCGCGATGCTCTTCCCCTGTGCCGCGGCTTCGACGAAGTCGGCGAACTGGTGAATGAAGGTGTGCTCGTAGCCGATCTGCAGGCCGGGGACCCACCAGTGCTTCATGTACGGATGATCGCCGTCCGTGATGTGGACGCTGCGCCAGCCGCGCACGCGCCCTTCGTCGTGATGATCGAAGTACTGAATGCGATGCAGGTCGTGCAGATCCCAGAACGCGGACGCGTGCTCGCCGTTGATCTCGAGGGTGTAGAGCGCTTTGTGCCCCCGCGCGTAGCGCGTGGCCTCGAACATGGCGAGCGATCCGTTCTCGAACCGGCAGAGAAACGCGCTCGCGTCGTCGATCCCGACCGGTTCCACCTTGCCGGTCAGATTGTGCTTACGCTCCTTGATGAACGTCTCGGTCATCGCGGTGACCTCGGTAATCGGACCGTTCAGCCACAGCGCCGTGTCGATGTTGTGCGCGAGCAGGTCGCCGGTGACGCCGCTTCCGGCGACGTTGACGTCGAGCCGCCACAGCCCTTCTCCTCCCTGCGGCAGGTCCTGCGAGATCGTCCAGTCCTGGAGGAACTTCGCGCGGTAATGGAAGATGCGCCCGAACTTCCCCTCGTCGAGCAGCTGCTTGATCAAGGTGACGGCGGGCACGCGGCGATAGTTGTACCAGACGGTATTCGGCACGCCCGCCTTCTCGACCGCGTCAACCATCTCCTGCGCCTCTTTGCCAGTGCGGCCGAGCGGCTTCTCGCACATCACCATCTTGCCCGCCTTCGCGGCGGCAATCGCAATCTCGTGATGCGTATCGTTCGGACTCGCGATGTCGATGACGTCGATATCTTTTCGCGCGACGAGGTTGCGCCAGTCGGTGTCGTACGACTCGTAGCCCCAGTTCTCGGCGAACTTCTTCACCCGATCGGCGTTGCGCGCCGCCACCGCCTTCAGCACCGGCTGGCACGGCAGGCTGAAGAACCGCGGCGCCTGGTGGAAGGCGTTCGAGTGCGTCCTCCCCATGAACCCGTAGCCGATCAACCCGATATTCAGGCTCTTCATTCAACAATCCTCAATCTCAATCGGCAATCGGCAATCGGCAATCGGCAATCGGCAATCGAAAGATCGGCACTCGGCATTCGACACTCGCCATTGATTCAGTCCCAACCATGCGCGTCGCGCACCGCTGCCATGACCCCGAGAATGTCGTTCCAGGTCTTCTGCTGCCCCATGACCGCGTTCGGGAACATGCATCCGTCCCAGCAGATGTGCTGAAATTTTTTCGTCGGCTGACCGCTGTCGTCGCGCAGCCAGAACCCCGCATGATGGACGATATCGAGCTTGCCGTTGGGATCGTGCGGCTGGCAGTGATGGCCGGTCTTGTCGTGCGAGCCTGACCCTTTGACGGTCGCATCGTTCTGCGCCACGTGAAAGTCGATCGTCCACGGCCGCAGCGCGCGCGTCATTTTTTTCAGGCCTTCGTCGAGGCCTTTCTTGTCGTTCCAGTCGAAGTTCTCGGGCAGGATGCGATCGTCGGGCGCGTTGTAGCCCATGGTGAACAGCAGCGTGTGCGCCATGTCGGCCTGGAACCCGAGCGTCTTGGGACGGTTGACCGCCTCCATCAACTCGATGTTCCGCTTGACGCTGTGCATGCCGCCCCAGCAGATCTCCCCTTCGGCGGCCAGACGCTCCCCGTATTCGTCCGCGATGTCGCACGCCTGGCGGAACGTGTCGGCAATCTTCTTGGTGTTGCCCGCCGGATCCTTGGCCCACTCGGCGGGACTGGCCGCCGAGTCGATGCGGATGACCCCGTACTTCCGCACGCCGATGGCTTTCAGCTTTTTTCCGATCGCGCACGCCTTGCGGACCTGCGTCAGGAAGTTCTTGCGCTCCTCGTCGCTCCCCATCGCCGATCCGCCGCCGGTCGGCGGCCAGACTGGAGCGACCAGCGACCCGACCGCGAGGTTCTTGCCCCCGATCTTGTCCGCCAGCTTCTTCAGGTCGTCGTCCGTCGAATCGATGCTGGTGTGCGGATCGAACAGGAACAGGTCCACGCCGTCGAACTTGACCCCGTTCACCTCCGCCTTCACCGTCAGGTCGAGCATCGTGTCGAGATCGATCGGCGGTTCCGCGCCCGGCCCGCCTTTGCCGACGAGACCGGGCCACATCGCGTTATGAATCTTTGGATACTTATGCGGCATCAAAAGCTCCTGAAATCCCTAATCCCTAGGCCACCAGCTGCCAGCTCCCAGCTGCCAGCCGCCAGCCGCCAGCCGCCAGGCGCCAGCCGCCAGGCCTACATCTTCTTCCGCAGCTTCCTCAACGCTTCGGCGTCGGGATTCCCCGGGCCGAAATGCTTCAGCAGCACGAGCGGATCGGTTTCGCTCAGGTTCTCCACCTTCACGCCCGCCTTCGCCGTCTCCGCGGTCACGAACAGCTCGTCCTCCGTCATCTGTCCGAAACGGATCATCGCCGGCGTTGACACCGGCAGCCTGCCGAAGGTGCCGTAGCCCTGCGTCAGGATGACGCCGTACGCAGCGCCGTCCTTGATCGTCACGCTGCGCTTCGGCAGCACGGTGAGCTCCTTGGCGGAATACCAGCCGGTGCCGTACGACACCCATTGCTCGCGATATCCGTCCACCTCAGTCTCCTTGAACGGCCTCACGGGCCTCGGGAAGCACCGGTTGCTCTCGCCGAACCGCGGGTTGGTGTTCGCCTCCCAGTCGAGCATGTTGATGATGTAGTCGAGATCGCGCGACTTGTCCTGCGGCACGTCCTTCACGAGGAGGTCCCACGGGATGATGCGTCCTTCCACCTCCGACTGGAACATCCCGAACACGTCGCTGTTCACCTGCGGCTCGTAGGTCAGCAGCGAGCCGGGCGCGTGCAGGATGCCCGGATCGATCTGCCAGCCGGTGCCGCGCTCCAGACGGTAGGCGCGCGACAGATACGTGATGCCGTTGTCCCCCTTGTTCCAGTTCTCGAGACACCTTCGGACATCATCCTTCGTTGTGCCCGGTTCGAGACCCATGAACGTGTACGGATAGTTGTTGTCCGTCGGGTTGTACTGCGGAGGAAAGTAATACGCCTCAGGCTTGCCCCGCCGGCCGACTCGCTTGGCGTCTTCGTCACTCTGGTGCATGTGGTGCGGAATCGGCCCGAGGTTGTCGAAGAACTTGCAGAGAAGATTCCACCCGTTCTCTCGCGACATCACCTCCGCGCCGATCAACAGATCGCCGGCCTTCTCGACCGCTTCTTTGAGCAGGAAGCGGGCGCCTTCGCCGACCCTGACGTAGCTCAGCCCTTCGTCCGCCGGCGTCCCCGGTCCGTTATCGGCGTTGGTCGTCGAGGAGAACCACCGTTCGTTGATCCCGCCGCGGTGTCCGCCGAACGCGTAGTAGTCGTCCGGGTGCAACCGCAACCGCCGCCCCGGGAGCATGAATGAACGCGGCACCCAGCACGGCTCCAGCCGGAGAATCCCCCCACCTTTTCCTATCGCGTCCTGAACGTGCGACCGATCCGTCATGAGCTCGTCCTCGTGTACTGAATCCGCAGAAATCTATAGGGAACCGCCGGCGCACGGCAAGCGTACCGAGGCCGGAGCTGAACGTTCTGCACAGCAAACGCCCGCGCCTTCAGCTTCGAATCTGCAACTGTATAACAACCATCACGTTGCATGGGACGGGTGGCGATCGCGCCGGGATCACAGCCCAGCCGGGATATTGCACGTTGCAAAACGCGAACGGGCGCCCGTTGAACTCGCATAATATCCGCGCGATGGCAGAACCGAATTCGTTCAGGAACCGGCGCGCACGCGCAATCGAGAACAGCGAACTCCGGGTGACCGTGCTCGAGGGGGGCGGGCACATCGCGGAAGTGCTCCACAGAAAGACCGGTGTGAACCCGTTGTGGATTCCATCATGGCCGTCGATCGAGCCGTCTTCCTACTCCGCCGACGGCGATCGCGTCTATGGGGCGAGCGTTGAGTCGCAGCTGCTCGCGGGCATCATGGGGCACAATCTCTGTCTCGACATTTTCGGCGGTCCGTCGGCTGAGGAGCACGCGGCCGGGCTGCAGCCGCACGGCGAGGCATCGATCGCGCCCTACGAGTTGAGCGCGAGTGGAACCGCCATCGACGCGGCCGCAGTTCTGGCGCAGTCGCAACTCCGCGTCGAGCGCCGGATCGAGCTGCAGGGCCCGAACGTCCGTATCCGTGAATCGGTCGAGAATCTCTCCGCGACCGACCGTCCGGTGGGCTGGACCCAGCATGTGACGCTCGCCCCTCCATTCCTCGAGCATGGCGCAACCGAGTTCCGCGCGTCGGCCACCCGATCGAAGGTGCTCGAATCGGTGTTCGGGTCGGCGGACTACCTGGTGCCGGCCGCGGAGTTCGCGTGGCCGGATGCTCCGGGCGCTGACGGGCACCCGGTAGACCTCCGGATCTACACGCCGCGACCGCGCTCGAGCGCGTTTACGACGCACCTGATGGATCCCGCTAAGAGCGCCGCGTTCTTCGTGGCCTTCTCGCCGAAGCACCGCCTGGCCTTCGGCTACGTCTGGCGGCAGCGCGATTTTCCGTGGATGGGGATTTGGGAAGAAAACCGCAGCCGGCCTCACCCTCCGTGGAATGGAGGGACGGTCACGCGGGGGATGGAGTTCGGCGTGTCGCCGTTCCCGGAATCGCGCCGTCAGATGATCGCCCGTGGATCGCTCTTCAATGTGCCCGCGTATCGCTGGATCCCGGCCCGGACGCGCATCGAGGTGGAATACTGGATTGTCACCCGGACGGCTGAGGTGATTCCGGACGTCCTGGACTGGCCGTAACGCGACGTACGCTACACTAAAAACGTCGATTCAATTTTCGCGAACCGCTCTTTCCCGCTGAGGAAAACTGCTATGCAACTGCTGTGTGCTTTTTCGCTGGTACTCGCACTCATACCCGGTAGTCAGGCCGCCGCCACCAAGCCGGCCGCAAAACCCCCCGCCGCTCCTTCTGCGGTCGCAGCGCAGGGCGGCCGTACGGTCAATCTGACCGGGGGCGACGACATGAAGTACAACACGACGACGATCACGGCGAAGCCCGGTGAGATGATTCACGTGGTGCTGAAGAACACCGGCACCATCCCCAAGATCGCCATGGCGCACAATTTCGTGCTGCTCGCGCTGACCGCGGACGCCGCAGAGTTCACCAAGGCGGCGATGGCGGCGCAGGCGACCGACTACATTCCGGCGGATCAGAAGGCGAAGATCCTCGCGTCGACGAAGCTGGCCGGCCCGACCGAAACGGTCGAAGTCAGTTTCAAGGCGCCGGCCAAGGCGGGAAGCTATCCGTACCTCTGCTCGTTCCCGGGCCACTACGCCGCGGGGATGAAGGGCACACTCGTCGTCAAGTAGCCGACACATTGGTATTCGGGTGGGCCGGGCGCACAGTCCGGCCCGCCAGCGGCAGATCCACCTGGAACTCCGCTCCCTGCCCCGCACCGGCACTCCTGGCCACGATCGTTCCGCCGTGCAGCTCGACGAAGTTGCGCGAGAGCGCAAGCCCGAGTCCGAGTCCGCCGAAGTCGCGCGTTTTGCCTTCCGCCTGCCAGAAACGCTGAAAAACGTACGGCAGCGCATCGGCCGCCATACCGGCGCCCGTGTCCTTGACGATGATGCGCGCATCGCTGCCGACAGCCGACAGGGTGACGGTGATGGAACCATTGACCGGCGTGAACTTCACCGCGTTGGTCAGCAGGTTCCACATCACCTGGTGCAGCCGCTCGGCGTCGCCACGAATCGCCACGTCCGGTTCGACCATGGTCTCGAGCCGCTGCGCCTTCGCAAGCGCGGACGGCCGGATGTTCTCCACCGCCTCCTCGACGACCGACGACAGATTGCAGTCGGCGACCACGAGCCGGATCTTGCCGGTGACGATGCGCGAGGTGTCCAGCAGCTCGCCGACGAGGTCGGTCAGCATCTGCGCGTTGCGGTGAATAACCTCGATCGCCTTGTTCCGCTGCGACTCGTCCAGCGATCCGCGCTGCAGCATCGTCGCGTACCCGACCACGGTGTTCAGCGGCGTGCGCAGCTCGTGCGAGAGCGTCGCGAGGAATTCGTCCTTCAGCCGATTCGCCTCGAGCGCCTCCTGCCGGAGCCGCCGCGACTCGGTGATGTCACGCGCGATCTTCGACGCGCCGATGACCTCGTTGCCGCGCCGGATCGGCGATACCGTGAGCGAGATGTCGATGGGGCTGCCGTCCTTCCGCTGACGCACCGTCTCGAAGTGCTCGACGCTCTGTCCGGCCCGGATGCGGCGCAGCACCTCGGTTTCCTCGTCAAGCCGGTCCTCAGGAATAATCATCGTGATATGCCGCCCGATTGCCTCGTCTGCCTGATAGCCGAACAGCCGCTCCGCCGCCCTGTTCCAAGTCAGGATGTAGCCGTCGAGGCTCTTGCTCACGATCGCGTCTTCGGACGACTGGACGATGGCGGCGAGGCGCAGCGCCTCGCGCTCGATACGCCGATGTTCGGTGACGTCGCGCGCGATGCGCGACACGCCGGCGAGGCCGCCGTGCGGCCCGAGGATCGGCGAGATGGTCAACGACACTTCGACGAGCGAGCCGTCCTTTCGCTGCCGCCACGTTTCGAAATGCGCCACCCCCTCTCCCTGCCGGACGCGCTCGATGGCCAGGCTCTCTTCTTCACGCCGGGCGGCAGGGAGGAGCATCTCAATCGACCGGCCGGTGGCTTCCTCAGACGTCCAGCCGAACATCCGTTCCGCCGCACCGTTCCACGACGTAACCGTCCCGTCGAGGTCGCTGCTCATGATGGCGTCATCGGTGGAGGCGACAATGGCGGCCAGTCGCGCCGCGGCGTCGGCTGTGGGGCGGGTCATCGGCGCTTCATTATCCACGGGTCCATCCGTCCCCGCGCGCAAGAATGGCGTGCACGGCTGAGCTTGGACGCGGCGAGATGACTGATCCACCTGAGCGGCCAACTCCGACGCCGGAACGCGATCGCGGTCTGCGCCGCATGATGACGTGGGTCTTCATCACGCTGGTGCTCGTCGTCGGTCTCGCGTTCCTGGTGGTCGAACTGACGCTGCGCTATTTTCAGGCGCGCTGATTCAGGCGCGGGGGTTTCTCCCGTGCCGTTGCAGGTACTCGGTGCTGGCCTGCCGCACGAGCGCGGTGAGCTGGTCCGGATCGACGGGCTTCTGCAGCGCGGCGAACGGGCGCATCGACCGCGCGCAGGATTCGAGATCCGATACCGCCGATACGAGGATGACCGGTACGTCGGCGGTGTCGGGATTGGCGAGCTGCCGCGCGCGGAACTGCGCACCGCTGAAGCGCGGCATCATGTAATCGAGCACAATCGCGCACGGAGTCAGCGGATCTTTGCGGTGGATTTCTTCGAGGCGGACCAGCGCGTCGAGGCCGTCGTGCGCGGGGGTCACGTCCATCCCTTCGGCTTCGAGAATCAGCCGGAGGACCTCGCGTGTGTCCGTATCATCTTCGACGACCAGCACGTGGGGACGTGCCGGTGTCATGCCCATTGTGCGTTGGCGTCGGCGGTGAGGTCACGCACGAACAGCCGCGCCGCCGCGATGAGCGTCTCGAGCTGGCATGGCTTGCTCAGGACTGCGTCGGCCGCGCATCCTTCCGCGCGAAGCGCTTCGGGCGATGCGGTAATGGCAATGATGGGGGTGGACGCAACGTCCGGTTCGCTGCGCAGCTGCCGGCACACTTCGGCACCGCTGAGATCCGGCAGCCGGTAGTCGATTACGATCAGATCCGGCTCGAGCTCGCGCGCGAGCGCCAGCCCTTCGCTTCCCTGCGAACAACCGAGCGTGCGCATACCCGACAGCCGCAGCGCTTCCCTGAACGCGTCGCGGTTGTCCCGGTCGTCCTCAATCACGAGCGCGAATGGCCGCAGGCCCCGCTTCGTCGCCGGCCGATGCGCGGCGTCCAGCAACAGTCGCAGGTATTCGGCTTCATTCAGCGCCGCCTGGCGAGTGGGCGCCGTCTTACGAAGGAACGCCGAGCCGTCGGCGTTGCGAAGCTGGACTTCAACGTGCTGACCATACGGCACGAGCACGCACCGTACCTGCTGTTCCGCCCAAAGCTCGGCCGTAGTTTCCTGTGCGAACATGGGGACCCCGTCTGTCAACGCAACACAATCTCCGCTGATTGTCCAAGTCGAATACGGAAACGGTCACGCGGACCGCATCCGCACGGCTGTTCGCAAAGCGAATGCCGCTGCGAGATCGGGTTCTGCAAGGTTCTACAGGATGCTGCAGAACCCAGTAGAACCCTTATTCGGCCCGAAGGGCGATGGAGGGATCGACGCGAGCGGCGCGCCGGGCGGGCAGGATCACGGCGCCGGCTGTGACGGTGATGAGGATCCCGGCGGCGGCGAAGAACGATGCGGGATCGAGCGGCTGCAGGTCAAAGAGCAGGGCCCGCACGAAGCGCCCCAATGATGCGGCGGCGAGCAGACCCGCCACCAGGCCGACGGCCAGCACCGAGAAGGCGCCGCGCAGCACCATGCTGACGACGTCGGCGCGCGACGCGCCGAGGGCGATCCGAACGCCGAATTCACTGGTGCGGCGCACGACGGTATAGCTCAAGAGGCCGTAAACCGCCGCGCAGGCGAGCAGCAGCGCCGCGCCGCCGAGTGCCGCCGCCAGCATCGCCATGACGCGCTCCCGGGCGAGTGATTCGCGGATGCGTCCGCCGATTGTTTCGAGACGCACCGGCACCGCCGCATCGATTTCGTGCACCGCGGCGATGACCGCCGCACGAATCACGGGTGATTCGCCGGCGCGCACCTCTACGACGAGGTTCTGCCGCTCGAGGAGCTCCGCAACCTGCGCGAAGGGAACGTAGGCAATCCGGCGCGACGGTTCCTGCAGTCGCTGGTACTTGGAGTCCTGCACCAGCCCGACGATCTCCAGATCCTTGCGCGCCGCCGCACGTCCGATCGAGATCCGGTGCCCGATGGGATCCGCGCCGGGAAAGGCGAAACGCGCGAGCGATTCGTTGACGATCACGACTCGCGTTCCCGCCTCACGATCCGTGACCGCGAAGTCGCGCCCCTGCAGGAGACGCATGCCGATCGTTCGAAAGTATCCCGGCGACACGCCGTTGAAGTACACCGATTGATCGTGGCTGGGCTCCATCTGAATCGGTCCGCCATCCACGCCGACGCTCTGCGTCCACGATCCCATTTGATCGCTGATCGGCGGGTACTGCGACAGACTGACCGACTCGACGTCGGGGCCGATTGCGAGCAGACGCTGAAGCACCGAATCGTAGTACTGGCGAAGGCGTGCGGCGCCGTATCCGGCACCGACCGCGTCGGTTGAGACGACGAGGACACCCCGCCGGTCGAAGCCCGCGTCTCGCGACACGATGCGATCGAGGCTTCGGACGAACAGGGCGGCACCGACGAGCAGCGCCGCGGTCAAGGCAATCTGAATCGCCACGAGCCCCTGAGACCATCGCCCGGGCAGCGCGCCGGCCAGCGGACCATGCTGTTTCAACGTCTCGCCCGCGTGCAGCCGCGTCGCTTTCAGTACCGGGGCGACGGCGCCGAGGGCGGTGCTCAACACCGCCAGGAGGGCCGTGAACGCAAGGACACGGGCATTCACCCGCAGGTCGAGCGAAATTGTTTCGACAGACGTCGACATCATCACCACCAGCGCCGAGCCGCCCCAGACCGCGAGCGCCACCCCCGCCGCAGCGCCGATCGCCGTGGTCAATCCCGCCTCCGTGAGCATCTGGCGAATCACCCGCGATCGGCTCGCGCCAATCGCGAAGCGCACCGCGATCTCGCGCCGCCGCGCCAGGCCGCGCGCGAGCCACAGGTTCGCGGCGCTGGCGCACGCGACTGCGAGCAGCAGGCTCACGAGCGCCAGCATCATCCAGAGCGAATCCTGATATTGATTGCGGATGCGGGAATACCCGGTGCGCGCGGCGATCAAGGCGGTCTTTCGCCCGAGATACATCGCGCGCCGCTCGGGCGGCATGTTCTGGTTCGTCGTCGCTTCGAGTACGGCGGGCCAGAAGGTGTTCAGGGCGACGTTGGCCTGCTGGACGGTCACACCGCTGCGCAGGCGCGCAATCAGGTGCAGCCAGGCGGACGACGTGCTGGCGAGCCTGCCGACATCACGCATGACGCTCACCGGCACGGTCAGCTCGGGCGCGAGCCCCGCCGCCACGCCGAAGAATCCGGCGGGCGCCACCCCGACGATCGTGAACGGCTCTCCCGCAATGCGCACGACGTGGCCGATGACGGCGGGATCAGCGTCGAAACGCCGGCGCCACGCCTCGCAGCTGATGACCGCGACCCGGCCGTCGGCGCCGCCGCCGACGCGATCGTCGGGCGGCCCGAACAGCCGTCCCGCCGCGGGAGACACACCGAGGAGCGCGTAGAACTCCCCCGTCGCGGAGAGCACATCGGTCGGCTCGAGCGACTGGCGCCACTGCACGTTGAAGCGGTCGACGTCCCATGCCGCGACCTGCGACAGCACCGCGGTGCTGCGCGCCTGCACCTGCTGGAGGACCGGATACGAGAACGCTGGATCCTTGAAGTAGACGAGACCAGCCGGATCGCGCACCGGCAGATCCTTCAGGACCAGCGCGTCGAGCAGCGCGAAGATCATCGTGGTGGCGCCGATGCCGAGCGCAATGACCGTGACCATCGCACCCGCGAACGACGGCCCTTTCCGCAGGAGCCGCAGCCCGTATGAGACGTCCTGGGCGACGCTCTCGATCCATGGCGCGAGCCAGACGCCGCGGGCATCTTCGCGCGCCAGCGTCACGTTCCCCATCGCCCGGCGGCTCTCCCGGCCGGCCTCCTCGCGTGGCAGCCCGTTTCGCTCGAGCGCCGCCTGATGCGCGGCGCGGTGACACTCGATCTCCGCCGCGAGGTCCGCCGCGGCGCGCCGGTGTCGCGCCGCCCACCGCATGCGCCGCCACAGCTTCATCATGCTTGCCGCCTTACGCGAGTTGCAGGACGCGCTGGATCGCCGCCACGAGACGCTCGAATTCCGCCCGCTCGGCCGCGAGCTGCTTACGCCCGGCGGCCGTCAGCGTGTAGAAGCGGGCGCGGCGGTTGTTTTCCGATGCGCCCCACTCGGCCTTGACCCAGCCGTTGAGGAGAAGCCGCTGCAGCGCCGGATAGAGTGAGCTCTCACCGACCTGCAGGACTTCCCGGGACACGACCTTGAGCCGATCGGCCACGGCGTAGCCATGCAGCGGCCCGGCTACAAGCGTCCGGAGGATCAGCAGGTCGAGCGTGCCGGGCAGCAGATCTGGCGGCTGATTGGTAATCCCCATCTGTTTTTACTGCGCGTGGGGCCCCACCCCCACGCGCTCTCGCTCGGCGGCGGCGCGCCTCGCTCGGGCCGCAGGCGCTCCATCGATAGACGATGGGGATCATGGAAATGTTGGGGGCGAAAGTCAACACCCATCGTCTAGCGATGGGACGAGCTCTTCGAGCGGCGGCCGATTGCCGTCCGTGAAGCCCCGAAGCCTTGAAGCCCTGAAGCCTGCTAGGCCGGAACCTGCAGGTCCGGCATCGGCGGCGCCGCGAAGAGGCGGCGGCACGGCGCGGCGATCATGCGCGCCCAGCGCGCCGAGCGGTTGACGCGCGCGCTGTCGGTCGCGATGCCGGTGTTCGCGTACATCTGACGGTACAGCTTCGAGATGAGGACGAAGGCGAGCCGTGCCTTCAACGTGTGGCAGCAGGCCGAACGCTCCCACACCTTGGGGAGCGCGTAGAATTCGTCCCAGACGGACTGGGTACGCCGCCGGATCTCGTCGGCGTCCATGACCGGATGCGGCGTGTAGACCTTCGGCCGCAGCTCCTGCGGAATCAGCCAGTGGCGCGTCAGCGGCACGCCGCCGATGCGCGTCTGGTCCAGTTCCATGGTCTTCTCCCAGGCGGCAAAGTCGACCGTGCCCGGGAACGGTGTCAGCATGACGAACTGCGCGAACGTCACGCCGGCGCGGCTGGCGATGGCGGCGGTTGCCTCGAAGGTCTCGGGACGATCGCTCGGCAGACCGAAGATGAACGATCCGAGCACATGGACGCCGGCATCCTTGAACGCGCGGAGACGCTCGACGAGCGTTTCGCCGGCATAGTTGAAGTCCTTGTAGATGTCCTTGAGGCCGGCGGGGGTCACGGCCTCGACGCCGACCAGCGCGCCCCTGATCCGCGCGCGGCGCATGGCGTCCAGGAAGCTCGGATCCTCCGCCGCCTCCATCGTGATCTGCGTGAAGAACACCATGTCGTCGGGAAGCTTGGACAGCTTGTCCATCAGCTCGAACCGCTCCGCCCGCAGCGTTTCGAGGTTCAGACGCTGCGTCGGATCGGCGCGTCGCGACGCCATCTTGATGTCGGTCAGCGTCACGGGATAGAAGTTGTCGTCCGCGAGCGCGATGAACCGGAACCCTCGACGACGGAGCTCCACGATCTCGCTGACCACCGCATCGGCCGTTCGCTGGCGCGGCTTCTGTCCGTCGGTCTTCCACACCGAGCAGAACGAGCAGTGCTTGGGGCACCCGCGCACGGTCTGGACCGACGCCCACATGTATTTGTCGCGCGGGATCAGATCCCAGCGCGCAGGAACGAACGAGCTGGCGTCCACCTTTCCGCCTTCATAGACGAGCTTCGGCGTCCCTGCGACGCAGTCGCTCACCGCTTGCCCCCACGCGATGTCCCCATCACCTTTGACGACCGCGTGCGCGCCGCCGAGCTCATGCGGCTCGTCGGGATAGAGCGTCGCGTGGATCCCGCCGAACACCACCCACGCGCCCCGCTCGCGCGCCAGGCGCCCTACTTCGTAGCCGCGCAACGCATTGCCCGTGTGAATCCCGATTCCGACCACATCCCCGGCCTCGATCGCCAGGGGATCGAGCATTTCGAGGGTTTCGTCGCTGATGATAGGGTCGCCGAACTGGGCGGGGGTGGCGGCGGCGAGAACATACAGCCACCGCGGGGTAATAACGCCAACGCCAAAGGCTAGATGGCTGGGATTGATCAAATGCACGCGCACTAAGCGTTCTCCGGGTTCTGCTTGGAACCTGCGAGCCGTATGATTACCATACGGTCGCGCTCCTGTGAGACCGCCCCAACATTATCATCAGAACGCGTCGGGAAGGTGGCCTATGCGAGAAAGGCTGGCGGTCGTCATCTGCGTCCTCGTAAGCGTGTGT
>Ga0070670_100001646_pt1 | contig 18099 bp, 17 predicted proteins | sample KBSS63metaG_FD_64665 | JGI IMG/M metagenome (GOLD analysis project Ga0070670, IMG submission 64665) | Switchgrass rhizosphere microbial communities from Kellogg Biological Station, Michigan, USA - KBS S6-3 metaG | ecosystem: Host-associated > Plants > Roots > Rhizosphere > Soil ... | reverse complement strand
TTCCAACACGTCCCAGATCTCCTGATACAACTGACGCTTACGAGAGTGAGCCAGATGATGGATCGCAAAGCTCGACACCACGGCGTCGAACGAGCCCAGCGACGGCAGCGGGAACTCCAGGTTATGGTGAACGATTTCCGCGCGTGACATCACGCCAAACCGCGTCTGCAGCCGATCCAGCATCGGCGCAGAGAAGTCGAGCGCAGTCCCCGTCGCGTTCGGCCGCTCGCGCAGCACGAGTTCCAGTAACCGGCCATCGCCGGAGCCTACGTCGAGAACGCGACGCAGGCCGGCGGGGATCTCGTCGAGGAGCGCAAACTCGCCGGCGGACCTGTGAGGAATTCGATCCGCCCGTTCGAGGTACGCCGAGGCGTGTTCCGGTGACCGCCACTCGTTCATCGGACCGAACACTCTACTGATTCGTTGGCCTGTGCCAACAGCCCCTCAAGATCGCGGCCGAACCGGCTGGCCATCTCTGCGGCCGATCCCCCGTCGGCATCCACCCACACGCCCAGCGCGGTCGTGCCGCCCGCTGATTTGCGTCGTTGCACTTCTGCCACTCCAAAGCGAGGGCCGCGGGCAGATGAATGGGTCTGCTCGCCAAAGTCGGTATTGTACCGGACGGTGATCCCTTCGAACGTGCCGGAGCATTTGGTGCTGACGGTCCGCCCTGGCGCTTTCCGCAGCATACCGGCAAGGATGCTGGCCACATCGCTCTTGCCCGCGTCGCGGGCGTCCACACAGAATCGGGATTCTTCTTTCAGATTGCAGACGCTGCCTTCCTTGAACTCGAAGAGTTCACTCAGCGGCGAAACTGCGTTCTTCGTCTCGGTCAAAGTAGGTGGGCGATTCACCTTTCTGGCGTCCTCGGCCGAGCCGAAGAACAGACACGCCCTCGACACCGGTGACTTGGTGTCGTATGTGAAGCGCTGTTGAATCTGGGATACCTCGACTCGACGCAGCTGTCCGTCGACGAACCGCAGGACTTCGCTCGCGAACGGCGACCGCGTCAAACCGGAAAGGCTCGAGGTCGCGACGATTTCGTTCCGGCGTCCGATGATTTCGACAGTGCCGTGATCGTCCTGTTTCAAAGGAGGCGCACCCGCCACCCCAAAATCGACGCACACCCAGGTATTGGGACCTTCCGGGAGGAGGTAGCGAAAACGCGCTGAATCGACGTCGCGCGTGGGCGCGGCGCCGGCCTGAAGGGCGCCGACGATCAACACAGCGATGAGTCGAATCATGATCGTGCGATTGACCCTTCCTGCGCCGGCGAGCGAGATCACCGACGAAGCGCGAACTATATTACTCCGCGACCAACTGACTGCATGGACTGCCACCAGCGCCAGCGGGCGAAAACGAGGAGCAATCCACTCATTGCCGCGATCGTCTCGAGGGTGTACCAGAACCCGAGGATTTGATCAGGTGCGCCACCACCCGCCTGCTCCCAGAAAAATGCCGGCGTGTTCACCGCCGCGTGCGCCACGGCGACGACGAAGAGCCGTTGCCCGGTACGGACCCAGAGCCAGGTGAACAGCGTTGAGAATCCCGCCACGCCGAGAAGCAACATGACCGTTGTCGTGACAGTCGAAAGCAGGAGCGGCAGGTGCCACAGTCCCCAGACAACAGCAAGGGCGGCCGTCGCGCGAAGACGTGTCATCTTCTGAAGCAGCGCGGGCAACAGCCATCCTCGCCACCCGAGTTCCTCCCCCACTGCCACGATGACGACCTGGAGAGCGAAATTCGCGATCAGCAGCGGATACGCGGCGCTGACGACTTCACGCACGTGTCCAAGCGAAACGCCTCGCGCCAGCAGCGCCAATAGCGCGGCGATCGCAGCGCCTGCCAGGACCGCGATCGTCCAGGGCAGGTCCGACATTCGCGGGCGCAGACTTCGCAACAACAAGCGCGGGCCGCTGCCATCGCCTGTTCGAATCGCGGCAAGGATCAAGGCCGCGAGACCCGGCCCGTAGACGACAAAGATCCGCGAGACGTATGTCGGAAGCGGCGGCGGCAGTCGCGTCACCTTGAGCAGTACAAGCAAAAGCGGGAAGCCGATCAGGTAGGAGATGCCGTACGCGAGCAGGATGAAACCAGCCGCAGGATGCGTGCGCAGCCACGCTCTCAAGATCGCGACGCCCTCCCATGCCTTACGACAGCAACTAGCCGTTCGGCTGATCCCGCGCGCCGTTCAGCTCTATATCTTAAGCACATGGATACACTTTCTTCATTGAATGACGCTCTTGCCACCGCGGTCGAACGTGCTGCTTCTTCGGTGGTTCAGGTGCAGGGACATCGACGCCCGGCCGCGGGCGTGGTGTTCGCTCCCGACATGATTCTCGCGCCGGCGGCGGCGCTCGACGACGAGGTCGCGACAGTGCGGGCCGGGGACGGCACCACCCACGAGGCGACGGTGCTGGGGCGCGCCTTCTCGAGCGGGCTTGCGGTGGCGCGCGTCGCCGGCGTGGGTCTCAAGCCTCTAGACGTCGCCGCGGAGCCACGAATCGGACATCTGGCAATTGCGGTGGGCCGCACGTGGAGCGGCGGCGTCATGGCGACGCTCACCAACGTCGCGGTGATCGGCGGTCCGCTGCGAACCGGCCGTGCCAGCCAGCTCGATCGCGTGATTCGCATCGCGCAGCCGCCGCATGGCGCGCTGACCGGCGGCGTCCTCATCGACGGCAGCGGGCGCGCGCTCGGGATTCTTACCGGACGCGCGATTCGCGGAACCACCGTCGTCATTCCGGCTGCGCTGGCGTGGACGATCGGTCAGCAGACTGCGTCGCAAGGTGGCGCGAAGCAGGGATACCTGGGAATCAGCTCGTTTCCGGTCAGGCTGCCTGCCGCGCAGCGAGGAGGGCGCGAGCAGTCCGGCGGTCTCCTCGTCAACGGGATCGTCGATGGCGGCCCGGCCGCGCTCGCAGGGGTGCTGGTGGGAGACGTGATTCTGGCATTCGCCGGCAAGGTCGTCGACGATCCCGAGACGTTGCTGACACTGCTCCGAGGCGATCGCATTCCGCGAGACGCGAACCTGACGGTCGTGCGCGGCGGCGAGGTGCGCGAGGTTCCTATCACCGTCGGTGAACGCGCGCGACGTCAGTGATCCGCGGCGGCCGGACGGCGCGGTCCGCGAGCCGAAAAGCCATGTTCTAAACTGAGCTCAATCTGTGCCCGCTCGTCTGCGCGTGTTTCTCGTCGGCCTCGAGCAAGAGGACCTGGACCTGCTCCGGCTGCGGTCGGAGGGCGATCACGGACTGGACATCGTCGGCGCAGCCTTGCTGCGCGAGATTCAGCGGGAGACCGTGCGGCTGCCCGATTCAATCGACGCCATCGTGATGAGTCCCGCGATGTGGACGCGGACGGGGGTCGGGATGCCGCTGCACCGAGACGCCCGCACCGACGAGCGGCTGATCGAGGAGCTCACCGCGCGCGAGCGCGACGTGCTGGCTCTCGTCGCCGACGGGCGCTCGAATCGTGAGATCGCGACAGGGTTGCGCATCAGCGAGCACACGGTCAAGTTTCATCTGGCGTCGCTTTTCGGCAAGCTTGGAGTATCGACGCGGACGCAGGCGGTGCGGCGCGCCCTCGAGTGGGGGTTGATCGATATCTAGGCACCTGGCTGGCGATACGCGATAGAGGAAGCCTTCCCAAGAGCGGTGACCGTCTCCTCGACGGAGAGTAAAACCGTGGTGTGGATGGAGCTCAAGGCTCCGCCGCCGCCGATGGCGATCGCCACCGCCGCCATCGAGACGTTGTCGGGTGCCTCCCACAGGTTGTAACCGTCGTGATCGCCGAAGGCGTACCAGAAGCCGTGCAGCTTGCCGCCGACTGATTCGATGTACTGCCTGGCCGCCGCCCGTCGGTCCTCAGGATTCTTCATCAGCCTCGCCCAGGTTTCTGGGGCGTAGCTGAATCGGGTGAGATACATCGGCATCGGTCCCCTCCTGCTCACGCTAGATACGAATCGTCGCGGCGATCTCCGGGCTGCGAGCCAGCGTCTGGTACACCACACAGTAGCGTTCAGTCAGTTCGAGCAACTTCTTCTGTTCGGCCTCCACCGCGTCGGTGTCGAGGGTGATGACCAGCCGAATGCGCTGAAACCCAACGGGCACGTCCCTGGCGACACCGAGAGTACCGCGGAAGTCGAGGTCCCCTTCGGCGGTCAGTGTGGCCGCGCGTAGCTCCACGCCGATCGACGTGGCGACCGCCGAGAGCGTTACACCAGCGCACGCGACCAGCGCCTGCAGGAGCATGTCGCCCGAGCACGCGGAGAGGCCAGAGCCGCCTGTGGCGGGATGCAGACCGGCCTGAACCAGCGCGCGTCCGGTTTCGACATTGCACGTCACCTGGTCGCCGAGCGCGCCCGTCGCGCGCAGCGTGATCAACGCGGCAACCGGTGTGGACTTGTACTGCTCTTTGAGTGGTTGCTGAACGGCGCGGAGTTCGTCTCGGTTCATGGCGTTGTGAAATCAGCTGTGCGAATGACTACTCTCACCAGCGCCTTAGCCGCCGGCCGATTGCCTCATCCAGCATGATGCGCATGTAGTGGTCGCCTTCCCGAAGCACTGCGGCTGCGCAACAACCTTCTCGACGAAAATCGCTTCGCCTCTGATTGAGTACGAACCATCCGGATTATTCGTGTTTGCTCGCGGCCTCGTGGCCCGTCGGAACAAGCAGGACGCCGGCGGTCAGTGATACGACGCGGACGCCAGGAATATCACGCCGACGAGCGCCAGGATTCCGCCAAGGATGCCCACCATCAGCGAGAACTCGCGCAAACCGAGGCGGAACAGCCCATTCGCGCGGCGGACTGGGCGCTTGTCCGGATGAACGAGAAGGGGTGTACTCACAGTCACCTCCGTGTCAGATGGTGCGCTTTCCGAACATCCGGCCGCAAGGGATATCTGACCGGTGGTCAAACCCAGACACGCGACGGGATCGAAACGTCGGCTTACGGCGCCAACGGGATTCCGCGCACCATCACGCGGACCATCAGAACTGCGACCAATATCACGGCGGCGTCGAGCCATTGCAAGCCAAGACGCTCGCGGGAATTCTGCAAATGCCGTCTCGTCACCAACGCCGCAACTGCGGCAAACAGCCAGAACAGCGCTTCGCCGAATCGAACGGCTGCAGCCGCCCTCGGCTGATTCACGACGACCACGATGGTGGTTCCGAGGACAACCGGAACCGCGATGATGCCGAGCATGCCGATGACTCTGCCGACGTCCGCAGGGACCCAGCGAAGCAGCTGCCGTCCGCCCCAGAAGTGGATCGTCGCCACGGCGAGTACGCCGGTCAGAGAGATCGCATACCGGACTCCGATCGGCAAACCCAGCGCGACAGCCGCAGCGGAAAAGTCCCCGGCGAACGATGCCGACGTCAGATTGCCGAAGAAAGTACCGATCCCGAATACCGAGAGGTAGAGCAGCGGTAACTCGACGGCTGAACCGCGGGCTCGTCGGAATGCGAGCCAGCCGAGCATCCCCAGCCCGAGACACACGAGAGGCCCGGCGATGCCGATGACGGCCGGCCGGTTCGTGGCCGCCTGCGCCTCGGTCAGGTGCAGATCGACGTCGTAATTGAACAGGGTCGATCGCACGCCAAGGAGGTAGGCCATAACGGCGTGCGTGAGTTCGTGCACGATCGTCGTCACCATGGACGCCGCGGCGAACCACACGGTCGGGCGAAGGAACCACGCGCGCGAGTTCCTCGATCGAGCGAACTCCATATCTGTCGAGGCTAATCGCATTATGTGCGCTATGACAGAGGCCGGCCAGCGCACATCTGCTGGCCGGCCTTCGCGGCTAGTGTTTGTGTTCTTGGTCGACCTTGATCAGGGTTCGCATCCAGGGATGGATGCAGCACTGGAACTTATGATTTCCTGGCGTGAGTCCGTCCACGACGTCCTTGCCGCCCCCCGCAATGTCGACCACTCCCGGCGCGACGCACTCCGGCGCCGGAGTCATCGAAGCGGTCCCGGGCTGGCCGGCATTCAGAGGCGGCACGCGCCCGCCGCCGAACTCCGCGACCTCGGTGAACGTGTGCACCCGGCCTCCCTCATTGTGGATCTTCACGCGCTGCCCGCTTTTGACCTGCAGATAGGTTGGATCGAACCACCAGGCCTGATGACCGATCACCGAGGGTGCCAATGGAGACAGCCTGAGCGCGTTGAACTCGGCGAACGACACCTCCCCATCGGGGCGATTGCATCCTCCTGTCGGCGCCCAACCGGGATCCGTCGGATCGCAGTCATCGCGAAGGACGATCTCGCGCTTGCCGTACTCGTCCTCGTTTCGCGCCGCCACCTTCGTCGTCGCCGCCTGCGCGACGAGCAGACCGACGACGGCGCCCAGGGCCACGAAAATTCCCGTTCTTCGCATCTCAATCCTCCTCGAGCGGACCGGCGACCACGTGTGCAGTCGTGAGCAGGTACTCACGGCCACGGACGGTACATTCGATCCGATGTTCGGCGATGGGCAATTCCGGTGCCCGGCCGATGACGGAAATGTCGGAGCAAACGGACCGAATGCGTCGAGGGAGATCACCGACGGCGGTAACAGCTTACGGCGTGCGTAAGACTCAGACGGGCAAGATGCAGGGTCATGTCGTCGACTCCGCTGCTCATCGATGACGGTGAAAACGCGATCGGCGCTGGAGGCCATGAGAGCGAATCACTATACTCACTGAACATGGAGGCAAGCCATGGCGAACACGCTCAGATTCCACACTCAGGGTCATGCGACGACGGCTTCCGCGGGCGAGTCGGGCGCGAGCGCGCAGAAACGAGCCGTCATCGAGGTTCAGGCGACGGCGGATGGCGTGCCCGTCGACGATCTGGCACCGATTGGGTTCGTGGGCAATGAGACGTCCGTCATCGCGCTCCCGGCTGGCTGGACGTTGTCGACCCATTTGGTCGGACCGGGTGGATGCGCGATGGTACCAATCCTCTTCTCGCATGTCTCCGCGGGGGAAGGCTACTACTCGATCAGCGTTATCCCTTCGATGACCATTCCCGGGTGCGTCTGGAAGAGCGGCACGTACTCATACGTCGTCCAGTACAGCGACGCGAAGCGGGTCGGCACGGCACTCGGTTCGCTGATCATCCGCTGAGCGGTCCGCTCGGGCTCTCGAGCGTAAGTGACTTCCTCCTCACACGTACACAAAAGGCGGGGACCAACTCTTTGTTGGTCCCCGCGTCTTCGAAGCCTGCGCTTCGGAAGCCCGGCCCCGACATGTGGCTACCCGATCAGAACGAGAATTTTCCGGAGAGCTGAACGATCCGGCGCCCCCAGCTGTTCGTGTTCTGTCCGAAGCTCGTGTTCGACATGTTGAGGACCGGCGCGCCGTAGTTGTCCTGGTTGAGCAGGTTGAACGCATCGGCGCGGACCGTGAACTTCGTGGTGCCTGGCAGACTGAACTTCTTCATCAGCGCGAGATCGGTATTCCAGAATGCAGCGGCACGTTCGCTGTTGCGTGGCGCGTCGCCGTTGCCGAGGCTGTTGGTCAGCGGCAGGTTGTTCGACCCAAGCGGAACCGTGTAATAGCCGTTGTTCGTGAAGCCGCGGTGGCGGTCGTCCCAGACCAGCGTCCCCGACGGATTGATGTTGGGGCGATCCGAATTGACGTTGGTGTCGCCGTTGGAATCAACGCCGGTCCAGATCGTAAACGTCGCTCCGGATTGACCCGACGTGACGCCGGACAGCTGCCACCCGCCAATCACCTGACCGAGCAGTCCGGTCTTCGGTCCCGGGATTTCCCAGATGTAGCTGAGCGCCAGGCGGTGCGGCCGATCGAAATTCGAGCGGCTCCACTCGGCTTCGTAGTCGAACATGTTCTGCGGCCGCTGGCTGGATTGCGCGGTGCCGCCCTCGCCGAGCGACGCGTCGTTGTTGCTCATCCACCGGCTGAACGTGTATGCCGCGTGGAACAGCAGGCCGTGAGCAAGCCGGCGATTCGCCGAGACGAACACCGCGTTGTATTCACTCTTCGCTTCGACATCGTTGCCGCCCGGTCCGACGTAGGCCGGGATCAGCGTCCGCACACCCAGCTCCGGATGCAGACGGCGCGCCTGGGTGCTCGGAATCGTCCCTCCGGCGCGCACCGTTGCCGCCTGCTCCGGCGTGAGGATCGCCGGATTCACCAGAATCTGATTGATCCCCTTCGACCCTCGGCTCCCGGAGTACCCCACCTCGAAGAGGAAGCTCCGCGCCTCACGCTGCATGGTCAGGCTGTAGAACCGGCTCTCGGGATTCTCCGTGCCCTCAGCGGAGTTCGTCCATGCGTTCAGCGGATTGAACGTGGCGGTCGCGCTGCCGGTCAGCTTGTTGGGGTAGAGATTCTGCACGTCGTTGACGTCGAGCGTGACCACCCGCGGATAGTTCGAGGCATTGACGATCAGCAGGTTATAGAACAGGACGTCGTAGCCGACGCCGTAGCCGCCGCGAAAGACGGTTTTGCCGTCGCCGAGCCACCGGTTGTTCGTGTGCGGGCTATAGGCGAACCCGCCGCGCGGCGCCCAGTTGTTGGTGTCCTTCTTCACAGCTCCGGGCACGAGCGCGGCCTGGCTCTCCGGATCGGTCGCGCCGAACATCCCGAACGGCACATCGGAAATTTCGTAGCGCAATCCGAAGTCCAGCGTCAGGTCTGACGTGACGCGGAACTCGTCCTGAGCGAACAGGAAGGACTGCCACTGCTTCGCAACAAAGCCCGACGTCTGCAGCGCCTGCTGGACTCTGAAGGCGTTGTTGTTCATGTAGTCCTGCAGGCTGTTGAAGGTGAACGTTCCCTTCGAGTTGAACGCGGCTTCGTTGTCGACGTCGTTGTAACGGATGTCCGCGCCGAACTTCATCGCGTGTTTGGACACATTCCGCGTGAGCGTGTCGGAAAACTGGTAGGCGTTCGAGACGCGGCCCTGCGGGAAGTTGCTGTCGCCTCCGATCTGGAAGAGGCCGCTAATCGTCGCCGTGGGGCTGGTGGGATCGTTCTCCGGGAAATCCAGATCGCGGCGCACCAGCGAGAACCGGAACTCGTTCAACATGTTGGGCGAGAACACGTGGGCGTTGCTGGCGGCGAGGTTCGTGTCGATCAGCGCCTGATTCGCCATGAAACGCGTTCCGAAGTTCGTGGCGGCAACCCCGTCGTCCGCGCGATCGTTCAAGGAATACCGGAACGTGAAGTTGTCGTTCGTCCGCGGGTGGAAGTCGCCGCGGCCGAGCCACGTCTTGTACAGGCTCGGGTCGACGATTGGCACATTCGTCTGGCCGGTTTCGATGCTGACGCCATTCACGAGTTGGTTGTTGATGCTGCGGAACGCGAGATTGCCGGCGTACACGTCCTGAAGGAAGGAGATCTGCTGCAGGACTGCCTGACGGCTAGCTGCCGACTGGCCGCTGCCGAGCGGCACCCCCGACAGTGCGGCATAGCCCGCCGGCGTGGGCATCCGGATGGTTCCGCTGGGCCGCTGTCCGGGTTGTTGAGAATCGCGCTGATACAGACCGAAGAAGAACACCTTGTCCTTCAGCACCGGCCCGCCGAGATCGCCGCCCACCTGATGGCGAATCAGTTTCGCCGGGGTCGCGAGTTTGCTGTCCTTCTCGATGTTGGTCAGCGAGTTCAGTCCGCTCGACTGGTAGTAATCGAAGGCCTCCCCGGAAAACCGGTTGGAGCCGGACTTGGTGATGACGTTGATCTGCCCGCCGCTGTTGCGGCCGAACTCGACGCTGTACGGGTTCTGCATCACCTGGAATTCGGCGACCGCCTCGGGAACGATCTGCGACGTGGCGATGGTGACCGAAATGTCGTTGTTGTCCGATCCGTCGACCATGTAGTTGTTGTTGCGCGGCCGGTTGCCGTTGACCGCGTAGGTGCCTTGACCGGCGGTCGACTGCGCGTTTGGAACCGTCAGGATCAGGTTGTTGATGTTCCGGCCGCCGGGCAGCGGCAGGTTTTCAATCGAACGCGCGGTGATCGTGTTCGCGATCGTCGGGTTCGTTTTGTTCAGGCCCGCGGACGTGGTCTCGGCGTTGACCCTGACCGTCTCGTCGATCGCGCCGGGCTGAAGCTTGAAGTCGAGTGGCGTCTCGAGCGCGGTGCGGACGGCCACCTCACGTTGTTCGATTTTGCTGAAACCGGAAAGTTCGGTCACTACCGTGTAGGTGCCAGGCTCCAGCGCGGGCGCGCGATAGAACCCCTGACCGTCCGTCACGAGAGCGATCGTTGCGTTGGTGGCGACGTTCGTCACGGTAACCGTGACTCCGGGCACAACGGCGCCCGATGAGTCCCTGACCGTGCCGCCGATGCTGCCGCGCGTCATCTGCGCAAAACTGGCTGCCGGCACCAGCATCGCGACCATCGTCGCCACGGCCAGCCGTGCCGCCACATGGGTCGAGTGGAACATTCTGGTCTTTCTCCGCAAATCTGAAAAAGGGTTAAGGGCAAAATGGGCCGAGTCTCCGGGCCCAACGGATGAGTTGCCTACATGTTGCCGCGAATCCTTCACGCGACAGTTTGATTCCGATCAAACCATCTACTGGTAGTAGCCGTAGAGTCGGATCGGACTGCCCTTCCAGGTCTCGGTCGCAACAAGGGCCAGCGATGAGTTCTTCTCCAGCGTCTTGAAGACACCTTCGCAGTACTCGTCGGTTTTTCCGTTCGCCTTGTCGAACCCGCAGTTGTAGGTGAGGTGTGTTGCACCGAGGCGCCGGAGCGTCGCGATGGCCTCGGGCGCGGGAAAGGCCGTTTCCGCTGCTTCCAGCGCGCTCAGGTCGGTGCCGAAGCCGCTGTACCCGGTGAGCAGCTTCGCCCAGTGGCGCGTCGAAAAATACATGTAGTCGAGCGTGTGGCCGCCCGGCATCTCCGCGAGGACCATTCTCGGTTTCACATATCCGTAGATCCGTGGCACGCCGCGCGGGTACCCCTGCAGCGGAAGATCCATCCTCAGATCGATGAGTACGGCGGCGCAGAGCGCCGCGCACGCGAGGCCGCGGCTCACGCTAGCGGGTCCTTCCCCTCGCAAGAAACGAAGCCGCAGGATTCGGGCAGCGCCGAACCCGGCGAGCAGCGTCAGCGCGGCCTCCACCATGACCGTGAACCGCGCGGCGACGCGCATCCCGCGGTACGCCGGGGACAACTCGTACAGCTTGCGGTACGTCAGCCCCTTCATCCCCAGCGACCAGTCGAACGCCGCGGCACCGCCCACGACGGTCGCGATGGCCACCGGGGCGAGCGGCGGCGCGATACCGACTGCACCGAGCACGACGGGCGTGGCACCAGGGAACAGCTCGCGCTCCGGGCGGTGTGAGTAACGCGACTGCCACTGGTAGGTGACGAGCCGCCCCGTCGCATTGCGGTATTCCCGGGCGGAGGCACTGCCGTCAGCGACATCCTTGATGTTGCGATCGCCGTGCAGCTCGCGGCCCTGCAGATACGCGGCAGCGAGCCCGCCGGTGATCGGCAAGATCACGAGGACCGCTCCCGCGCACGCCTGCGCGAACCGCCGTGTCGGCCGTACGCGCCAAGCTACCGCGACGATCGCGGTGAAGGGCACCAGGAACGTGACGAGCATGACCCCCACATACATACACGCGAGGCACTGAGCGGCGACCGCGGCGCCGAATGCCAGGCCGGTCTTCCAGCGGGGCATCGCGAGCAAACGCAGCACGCCGAGCAGCGCGAGCGGCACGAACGCCGTCCATTGCAGTTCGAGCTGGCTGTAGTGGTCACCGTGGAACGGTGACCACGCGCCCACGAGCGCGGCCACGATCGCCGCCTGCGGATCGCCGGTCAGGCGCCAGGTGACGAAGAAGTACGCCAGCCCCCGCGCGGGGAACGACGCCACCATCAGCGCGTTCATGACGACGAGCGGGTCGGCGCCGGCCAGCAGGAACGGCGCGCCAAGCATCGATTGCAGGAAGAGCGAGTCGGAGAAGGTCAGCGTGAATGGCGCGGGGTAGAAAATGTTGCCGTTCCACAGATGGAGCGGATCGGTCGCGAGCTGGTGGGCCATTGCGGCGAGCCGCCACGCCGAAAAAAGCGGATCGCCAAAGTCCCCCACGTCACGCAAGCGCAGCAGATGTGGAAAGACCCAGACGAGAGAGCCCGCGCAGGCCGCGAGCGCGTACCACGCCACGCGCCGCGTGACCGGCTCCGATACCAACAGCCGGCGGCGCGGCTCGTCGAACAGCGGCGTTCCCGACGACAGCGACGGAAGCGGCGCCACCCGTGGCCAGTGCAGCAGCCGCAGACAAAGCAGGGCGGCGGCAATCACACCAAGGATCACCGGCGACTTCATCACCACGACGACGCTGCCAAACGCGAGCGTCGTCCGGCCACCCAGCGCCACCACGACCGTGGCGCTGAATGCGGCGATGAGGACGACGTCGATGATGGTAATAAGGAGAGATGCCGTCCGCTGCGGTTGCTCGCGCTGTGTCAATCGCACTGGAAAGACCGATCTACTACCGGCACGCCAATCGTCATACCGCACTCATCGCTGAGTCTCGTCGCCCCGCTCCGTCCCTGTCGGTCCCCACGGGATGATGGACTCAGGGATCGGTAGCACGAGGTCGCCATCGCCGGCCCCGAGATCGTAGATCTCCAAGCCAGTGACTGCGTCGTGCCGCCCCCACACAAGGACTCCGACGTCCCCACCCCGCGGTGTTTTCGCCGTGGCGTCAGCGATAGGTTTTGAGCGTTCTTCCGACGCTGGCGAATTGAAATCGACGCTTGCGCAGCCACACTCGCATCGCGCGATAATTTCAAGCTTCGAAATAGCCGCCTTCGCCGCCTGCGTGACGTCACCTATGCACGCTCGCTCAAGGGCGACGCGAACGACGTCGATTTCATCGTCACCTATCGCGCGACGCTCAGCAATCATGTCGTCCCTCTCCACTACATCTGACAAACGTAGAAATAGAGATCCTTCATCTCCTGTTCGCGAGTGGGTGCGGGCCGACGTCAACCGTCACCGGTGTCAAAATCCGCTTGGCGGGTGGCCGTTGGCGGGGCCGCCCCACTTTCCACCCCAGCGCGCACAGAACGCGCGCCGGGGGCCCCGGTTTAGGCTCGACGCCCGTCACCCGTGACGCTGCTTTTCGGGCGTCGAGTGAAGTGGGGCTGCCAACGGCCAGGACCCGCACACCGATTTTGAAACCCATTTGTGCGCAGATTCACGAGACACATGCCGTCGTAAGGCGGTCACGGCTGCCCACCTGCCGCGCGAAGGCGAGCCGCCACGGCGTCATGTCCCTTCTTCAGCGCCCAGGCCAGCGGCGTCGCCCATGGCGTGCCGGCGCGGTGCACGTCCGCACCACGAGCCAGCAGGAACTCTACCAGGACAAGCTGCCCGCGGCGCGCGGCAAGACCCAGCGGCGTGGAGCGGTACTCCTCGTCGATTGCGTCAATGGCCGCGCCGTGATCGAGCAACAGACGCGCCTTGCCGAGTTCCCCTTCCGCCGCCATGTGGTGCAGCAGCGTGAGTCGATGCCAGTTCATGTGGTTCGGGTCCATACCATGTTCGAGCAGGAACTTCGCGGTGCGCTCGTGCTTGAAATAGTAGTAGGGCGCCCACTTCGAGACCGCGGGCACCCGAGCGCCGAGCCGAATCAGGAATTCGAGCACTTCGTGATTGCCTTCGTTCGCCGGGCCGGCAAGGATCCCCTCACCCCAGTCCGCCTCGTCCAGAATGTTCGGCTCGGCGGCGATGACCCGCTCGGCGTCTGCGAACCGGCGTTCCTGGATCGCGCGTCCGATTTCGTGGCGCCGCCCGCGAGGATCGACCCCGCCATGCGCGCGCAGTAGTTCCAGCAGCGCGGGTTTGTCGCGGGCCACGTCCATCGGCGTCCCGCTCGACTCGACCATGCCGTTCGGATCGGCGCCGCGCCGCAGCAGCAGCTCGGCAATGTCGCGGCGATCGTTATGGACCGCGTTCCACAGCGCATGTCCACGCGGAGCCCCCTCTTCGGGCGCGGTCGGATCCGCATCGTGTTCGAGCAGCAGCCGAACCAACCCCAGATCGTCCCGGCGAGCCGCCGCCGAAATCGGACGATGATGATTCGTGTCTTCCTCGTTGGCTGCCGCGCGATCGCGGGCGAGCGCCTTGCGGATGAACGCGTCGTCGCCGATCAACGCCGCGAGAAACATCGTGTAGCGCGCGCCGCGGGCCACGAGCAGATCCGCGATCGCGCGCCCTTCGGCAGCCGCTCCTCCCACGACGAAGTTCTGCATCAGCGCGAGGTGAATCGGGCGATAGCCGTCGCCGCGGATCGGGTCGGGGTCGGCCCCGGCCTCGAGCAGCGCCTCCACGATCGCGGGGTTTCGCCGCATGGCCGCATGATGCAGCGCGGTATCGCCGGTATCGTTCGCCGCGGCGGCCAGCGATGGATCTCCTGATAGCTCAGCGCGCACGCTGTTCAGATCACCCGCATCCGCGGCATCGATGATCGCGCGGACGCCGGGCGCGAGCTTATATCGCCGCGCGATCTGACGCCGCAGCAGAGCCGCGACGTTTTCGTGCTCGTGGTCTTCCGCGATGGTGAGCAGCGAGTCCTGAAACGGATAGCTGCGATAGGCCAGACCGGCGCCGCGTTCGATGAGCAGCTTCACGATCCCGAGGTGTCCTTCGCGCACCGCAAAGTGGATTGGCGGCGTGTAGTTGTATTCGACCCGGGCCAGCGCCGGTGCGCGCGATATCAGCCGCCTGACGTCTTTCAGCTCGCCCGCCCGCGCCGCGACAAACATCGCGAACACGTCGTCGGTCGTGACCACGGTTCCGTCTGCGAGCGTGTAGGGTCGTCCGGGCCGCAGCTCTATCGGTCGAATCAGCGTCGTCTTCAGCGCGTCCTGACTTCGCGCGGCACGGACGTGACCGACGAGATGGTCCCAGCGGGTGAAGCCGTAGCCCCGAGCGATTTCGAGTTGCGCAGCCGCGAGCTTGATGTCCTTCGCGCGGGCAAGGTCCTTGGCCTGTTTGCGGAGTTGTTCGAGCGATGGCCGCAGCGGGAGCGTCGGCATGGGATCTCCTTTCACAGCGCCCGTGTCCGCCCTGCGGGCTGAAAGAAGATCGAGAGTGGCAATGACTCGAGACGCACAGGTGGGCTCGGCCCTTCCCGCGGACGGGATGCGCCCTGCGACGCATCCTCAGCCTAGCGGGTGAGCGCCGCGCGCGTCAATTCCGAACGAGGCCGGACCCGGCTTGCCTGATTGCTACCATCCGAGGGGGATCTGCGCGCCCACGCTCCACGTGAAGATCGTCGCCTTGTCTCCGGATGCCCCCGCGGCGCGGTGCGCAACGCCCGCGCTCAAACGAACACTCATGAGCACGAGACCACCTTCGACACCCACGTAGGTCGACTTGACGCTGGCGCCGCGCGGGTTTTGCCCGGTGCGGGTTACTGTCAGCAGCGCGTCGAAACCGGTGGTCAAGAATGGCCCTTCAAGCGCCAGGGCAGCACCACCACCGGCAATGCTGAAGCCGCCGGTGCCCGCCGCGCCTTTGAGCAGGAGGCCCAATCGGCTCGAATCGGGCGAATTGTGGCTCTCGAACGGCTTTGGCGGTGCGAACAGGACTCCTGCGCTGCCGGACAAACCTGTGGGGGCGCCATAATAACCGCCCACCAGAATCACTGGATGATCGAACGCCGTGGATGCCGATTGGGCAGCGACAGGCGCGGCGAAGCCGAGCAGAAGAATGGCGACGGCGAAGCGACGAGTTCGCACCTGACACTCAGTATACCGACCGGCGCAAGCAGTAAATGATCAGGGGAAAGCGCGTAATGCAGGGTCGTGTGCTCTCATCAACTCGCGTGCGCGCTCGACGAAGGCTCCGCGGTGCGCGGTGCCGGCGAATCCTCGATCACGCGCGACGATCAATCCGCCCGTGCGAAAACACAACTCGACGCCGTCAGCCGTTTCGTCGACGGAAGTCCCGTCTCTCCAATCGAATAACAGTTCGACGTTCGCCTGCCGGACCCACGCGCCCTGCCGCCGCAGCTCGATCACGACGGGAATGGGACCGTCGCCGAGCCGCTCTCGTACCCATTGCTCGGTCCGCAAACTGCTCTGGCTGTGATACAGCTGTTTCCAGAAAAACGGAAACAGCAGCATCCAGAGGAGCGAGACGATAACCCTGAACGTGATCGGCGACAGCGGGGTGACGAGGCCTAGAACGACGAACATCGCTAGACCGCTGATTGCAGTCATCACAATCGCATCACGGCGCCACCAGCTTCTTGCGACCGCCGATCGTTTCAGGATGCGCGATTGCACATCGACGAAATCCTGCAACGTCGCCTCGAACTCAACGCGGTGGACGTTTTCTTCTGTCAAGATCATCAGGGATATACTGCTGCCCCTTCATCAAGGCGCGGGCGCGGGCGGCAAATGCGGCCCGTTGGTCCGCGCTCGTGAATGCCCGCTCGAGCGCCACAACGGGGCCAACGCGGAAAACGATTTCAACACCAGCGGACGTGTCCTCTACCGCTGTGGCTTCTTTCCAATCTAGCAAGACCTCCATGTTCGCCTGCCGGATCCATAACCCTTGCGGTCTGAGCTCGATTGCCACGGGAATTGGGCCATCGCCGAGCTGCTCACGCAGGTATCGCTCCATCCTCACTTTGCCTTCGCTGCGATACACGCGCATGAGGGCGAGGGGAATGCCCACCATCCAGGCGGCCAGGAAAACGATCCGGAAATCCATCGGGGCCGGGGGTCTGGTCAAACCCAGGAAGATGAAAATGCCAAGACCGCTCAACACACTGGTGACGATTGCATCACGGCGGTGCCAGCGTTTTGCGAGAGGCGACCGGTGGAGTGCACGCAGCTCGACCTCGAGGGCGTCCCGCACCGTCGCTTCGAATTCGACACGAGGAACGCTGTGCTGATTCAATGGCTGCGACCGCTCCACCACTGGCCCAGGCGCCGCAGCACCCAGTCGGCGGATTGCATGGACCACCAATAAACGCCGAGCGGAATCAGCAGCAGCAGGAACACGATCCCCGCCCTGGTCAATGCAAAGCTGACGGACGCGTTGCGGATCATCGCAATCAGAGGCGCGCCGGCGAGGAGAGACGCAGCGAGGCACGCGATTGACACCGGGATCTGCAGCGCGAGTGGAAGATGCCGCTTCTTGCACACCCATTCCGTGAACGCCGTCGTCGGCATCAGGATGAAGGCTGCGGAGACGACGCTGCCGACGAATGCGAAGAGAAGGAGGAACGGAAGCGTCAACGGGCCCCCTAGTCCTCCCCCGGTGACCGCGGCCCACATCAGAAGCGCAACGTAGACAGACGCCGTCAACGTGACGATGCCAGCCACGAGGAACGCGCTGGCCACGGCATGCTTCGCCGCAAAGCGCCTCGACTGCATCCATTCGACCGGTTCGCGAAGGCGCAGTTGCACCTGAGTGATCCAATTCTGCTGGGGATTCAACGATTGTAGCAGATCGAAGCGTGTGCGGGCAGGCGCGCCCGGTTCGATTCGCTTGGCGCGTCAGGACGCGTCGTAGAATCTGGCAATGCCTGTATGCGTGTTGGCCGACATAGAACAGACCAGTGCCAGAACTTCCTGAAGTCGAACGCACCCGCCGGCGGCTAGAACCGGCCATGGCGAGCAGACGCTTCGAACGCGTCGTGGTCCGCCGGCCCGATCTGCGCTCCCCTTTTCCAAAACAGTTCGGCGCCCGACTGACCGGGACGACGGCGCTGGCGGTGAATCGCCGAGCCAAGTATCTGCTCGTCCCGCTGTCGTCGGGACAGACACTGGTCATGCATCTCGGAATGTCTGGATCGTTCCGGGTCGATCGGTTAAGCGCTGCAGCACGCGCCCGTCGTCACGAGCACGTTGTCTTTCAGATGTCGTCAGGCGCGTGCGTCACGTTCACCGATCCCAGGCGCTTCGGGTTTATGGATCTGATCGCGACCGATTCGCTGCCCGCGCATCCCGTGCTGGGAGCGTTGGGTCCGGAGCCGTTGTCGAACGAATTCGACGCGGTCGCGCTGGCCCGCGCGTGCAAGGGCAAGCGAACCACGCTCAAGGCCGCGCTGCTCGATCAACGCGTCGTCTCGGGTCTCGGCAACATCTACGCGAGCGAAGCGTTGCATC
>Ga0070670_100001644_pt1 | contig 18102 bp, 18 predicted proteins | sample KBSS63metaG_FD_64665 | JGI IMG/M metagenome (GOLD analysis project Ga0070670, IMG submission 64665) | Switchgrass rhizosphere microbial communities from Kellogg Biological Station, Michigan, USA - KBS S6-3 metaG | ecosystem: Host-associated > Plants > Roots > Rhizosphere > Soil ... | reverse complement strand
TTACGCACCAATTCACGTCACCTCGAGGACAAAGATATGACGGCCATCAGTAAAAAAGGCGGCGTCATCGGCATCTGGCCCATGCTGCGCCGGCGCGACACTTTTCAGACTTACATCCGCGAGCTCGATTACGTAAAGAACTTTGTTGGCGCGGATCACGTGGGCATCGGCACCGATTTTTTCGGCATCGCCAGCGAGACCGCGATTCCGACCCACAAAGAGTTCGCACTGATTCCCGCGGCCTTATTGAGTCGTGGATACCGGGAAAGCGACGTTGAAAAAATCGTCGGCGGCAACTTCATGCGCGTGTTTCGTGAAGTGGCGCGCCGTACCGAATAAATGATCGCTGCGCGTACGGCGGCGGACAACCCAGAAGTTAAAGAGTGTCATGCAGTCCTTCGGCCAGGCTCAGGATGACATGACATTTTTCGCCAAGATTCAGCATGTTTGCTAATTGCTAGTTGTCGAAGCACGGAGGTTTGATGTCACTCAAAGGTTTACAATTTGTCATTCTGATCTCGGCCCTGTTCGTCTCACCGGCGGTTATTCGTGCCACTCAGACAATGATTCCCCTCCGACTTCTGTATCCGAGCTTCGCCGGGTCTTGGGGCACCGCCTGGATTGCCAAGGAGGCCGGTTATTTTGCCAATGAAGGACTAGACGTCGAATTGATTCGCGTCGGCGGCAGCACGCGCATGGTGGCCGCGTTGCTCGGCGGCAGCGCACCGATCATTCAGGCCGGAGCATCGGCCGCGTTGGCCGCCACTGCGGCCGGTAGCGATGTGGTCATTATCGGTTCGACCGGCACCGTTTCACCTTTTCGTCTCATGGCGCGGCCCGAAATCAAAAACCCTGCTGACCTGAAGGGCAAACGTGCCGGAATCACGACTTTTGGCTCGACGTCGGATCAAATCGTGCGCATGGCCTTGAAGCACTTCAATCTCGAACCCAACAAGGATGTCGCGCTCCTCTCGTTCGGAGCCCAGCCGGAAGTTTTCGCTGCGCTTCAAAGCGGCGCCGTGCAAGCGGGCGCGTTGAGCTTTCCCCTCTATGCCAAAGCCACCCAGCTCGGCATGCGCGAATTGGTCAATTTTGGCGACCTTGGAATTGAAGATATCAACGGCACAGTGATCACGACCCGTAGCTATATCGCGCAACACCGCGATATCGTTCTGCGCTTTCTTCGCGCTTTCACCCGCGGCATGCATCGCTACCGGAGCGACAAGGAATTCAGCAAAAAAGTATTGGCCAAATACGGCAAAATCCAGGACGACGATATACTCGAGGGCACTTGGCAGGACTACGCTCCGACGTTGCAGAAAACGCCGCGGCCTTCGCTCAAAGCGGTCCAGTTTTTACTCGATAATCAATTTCCTGGGAAAAAACTCAAGGCGGAGCAGTTTGTCGATTTGTCCTTGGTCGAACAGTTGGAGAAAAACGGCTTCTTCGATTCCTTAACCAAGTGACGGTCATCCATCCCGGAGAATGATATGAAAATTGGATCCAATAGATTTTTGCATTTGAGCTTTGGTCTATTAGCTGTCTTGGCGTTCTCCAGCGTGGGTGGTGCGCAACTATCGACTCCGTTGGTTATCCAGGGCGGCACGCTGATCGACGGCACCGGCCGGACACCGCTCGATGATGCCGTCATTATAGTCGAAGGCGAGCGCATCAAGTCCGTTGGAAAACGCGGCGAACTCAGCGTACCTCGCGCTGCGCGAGTCATCGACGTCAAAGGCAAAACGATTCTCCCCGGGCTCATCGACGGTCACTGCCATCTGCTCGATTTCATGGGCGAGATTTACCTTCACCTCGGAATAACCACTTGTCCCGACATCACGCAGAACGATGACGAATGGACATTGGCTCAGCGTGACGGAACCGATCTGGGAAAGATTCGTGGACCGCGGATCTGGTCAACGGGCGCGCGCTTGGTGGGACCGCCTCCGGCTTGGGCGCTTCGCAGTGAGCGCGGCTACTTGATCAAGACTCCGGAAGACGCCGTTGCCGCCGTGCGCAAAAAGAAAGCTGCGGGCATCGAGATCATCAAGTTCAACGAATACGTTGCCCCGGAAGCAATTCGCGCCGGCGCCGAAGAAGCACACCGGCTGGGTCTACCCATAACTTGTCATTGCCTCGACGTCTTTCTTGCGGCTGAAGCAGGATTCGCCGGCGTCGAACACCATTGGGCGCCAGGGATGACCTCCATTGCCGATGTGAAAAAGCGCTGGGAGATCCACGAACAGCGCATGACCCGAAAAATTAATACGGCTGACTTGTCCTATTACTATGAGCCAGAGAACTTCGACAGCATCGTCAAAGCCATGGTCGAGAAAAGCGTCAGTTGGGCACCGACCATCGCCACGTGGTACCGGCCGCTGTCGCCCAGTGTCGGACGCTTCAAGGAAAGAGAGCTATCGATTCTCGATCGTAAGGAAGCCAAATATCTGCCAGGCGTGCTTCGCGAACAGGCTCTCGGGCAATACGAGCGTTACGAAAAGTTTGCTCCCGAGCGTTTGAACAAAGCACGGGAAGGTTACGGCAAAATCCAAGACTTGATCCGCCGGTTCGTCAAAGCCGGCGGTATTCTTCGCGCGGGCTCCGATCCCAATAACGGCCTGCCGGGTCTCGGCGTTCACCAGGAGATCACGATGTTTGTCGAGGCCGGCCTGACACCGATGCAGGCGATCCAATCAGCGACGATCAATGTCGCTAAAGCTTTCCACAAGGACAAAGACTTCGGCACGATCGAAGCCGGCAAGGTCGCCGACATCATAGCCGTCGACGGCGATCCCCTGAAAGATGCATGGGCGACTCAAAATGTCCGGCTGGTCGTGCTCGCCGGAAAAATCGTCGACCATGAATTTCACGCGAACTTTAAAAATCCGATTCCGGCGATCCGGCCATGGCGCGCCACTCCGCAGCAAATTGACATCTCGCCGCGTGCGGTGACGCAGGGATCGGCAGCGACAACGATAAAGATTAGCACGCGCCGCGGCTTTGACCGTTTTCACAAAGCGACCTTCGACGGAAAAGAATTGGAAACCCGATTCGTGAGCCCTAGCGAACTGGAAGCCGTTGTGCCGCCTGAGTTGATCAAAAAAATCGGCACTTATCCGATCGTTGTCGTCGGCCAGGGGGATTCCGTATCTCACTCTGCGCCGGCCTATTTCATCGTCTCGTTCAAAAAATAATTCGCAATAATGTATCGTTTGAATTCAGTTTTCCCAACCCGCGCTGCAATCCGCTCAAATCTCGCGCTGGCAGGGTCCCCCTGTCATTCCGAGGCGGAGCCGAAGAATCTTGCCGTCGCAAATCGCTTAATAGCCGAGAAGCTTCGCGGAACTTATCCTCGCAGGGGGACTCGGCATCGCATGACTCTGCTCGATCATCGGACAATCTTTCGACCCGAGAGAACCAGGTTCTTTCTTAAACTCATAACGGCAATCGAAACTATCTTATTACTATCATTGTGCACCGACATCTTCGCTCAATCCGAGACGATCCGAGTCCTCTATTATCCGCCTTGGAACATCAGCAAACTGCCCATGTACCTGGCGCGCGACGCGGAACTCTTCGAACGCGCTGGCCTGAGCGTCACGTGGATCGATCCCGGATCCAATGAGAAGTTGCTCGCATCAATGAAACAGGGCGAAGCGGATATTGCGGTGGTGAGCGCGAACCATGTGGTTCAAAACAACGCGACCGGCGGCAGGCGCATGATGTTGGTCGGTAATACGGGCTTCAATTACTCGGCGCTTCTCGCCGCTCCATCGATCAAAACCATCCGAGACTTGTTCGGAAAAAAAGTCGGTACCGGAGAACCTGGCAGTACGCCCGATCAACTTACGCGTTTGGCTCTGAGGAAGCTCGGTATCGATCCCCAGAAAGATGTCGCTTTGGTTCCCCTCGCGGAAGGTAGAAACAGCGATCGCGTCAAAAGTCTTCTATCCGGAGAAATTGCGGCAATGATGGTCACCGCCGAAACCCTCTATACATTGGAAGAAAGTGGTGCTCTCGCGCGTTTGCATCGACTTAGTGATCACAAGGAGCTCAAAATCTACGCCGGCGGCGGCGCGGATTACGCCGTTGATGCGGCGTTCTTGAAACGCCGCAGAGAGGACGTCAAAAAATTTATGGCGGGAATTTGCCAAGGGATCGCTCTGGCGAGAAGCGACAAAACGAAAGCTCTTCCTTTCATCGCCAAAAGCGGCCGCGGCCTTGATGCGGCAGCGGTCGAGTATCTTTACAGGCTCTATATGACTGACGTGATTCCACCCAAACCGCGCTTAAAACTCGAAGGTATCGAGCTCGCGCTCCAGATGGCCGGCTCGTCGGTCCCTGCCGCACAGGCGATCAGACCGGAGGACTTGACCGACCAAGCGCTTGTACCGGAGTTGGAGAAAGAAGGCCGCTGCAACTTTTAGCTCTCGCATCCGTAATACCTCGCGGTTTACATTCACAAGTCAAGCTAGATCTCAGGTTTTCGTGTTTCTGCCGTATTTCATTCCCCTCTTTGAAAAAGAGGGGCAAAGGGAGATTTTGCCAATCTTTATCTATGCCGCAGCCGAAATCTCGATGCTTCCAGCGAAACCACAATTTCCAGAACCAGGGATCACTCCGCCAGCCGTTCGGCGAGCACTTGAATTTGATCCATTGCGCCTTTCAGGGTCGGCGCGTAAACCCGCGGCACGCACTCGCCGCAAATTTCTCTCGCCAGATTGCCGATCGCGCGTAAAGCAAGGTCGAGATCCGCCGATGCGCCATTCTTTTCCGGACAGGACTCGCTCAATTCGACCAAGCTCTGCAGGCAGATCAGCAAATTTGCCAGGATCGATTCCAGCGTCTCCTCATCGGGTTCGATATTGGATCGGTACAAAAGATCATGAATGGTCTGCAGCTCGCCGCGAAAAACCCTGACGGTGCTCTCCAATCGCCGCAGGACTTGGTGCGGCAGCGTGCCCTGCTCGCTCCGGAGCTGTTGCACGGAGGCAAGGTCGGAAAAAACCAAGTGGAGGTTGGTGCGCACGCGATCGAGACGATCCTCAAAAGTTGTCCGGTGAATCTCGGCAGTGAGCTCCTCCTGTCGCCGAGATACTAATTTCGAGATGACACAACCAAAGACCAACAAACCCGCGATCCCCTCTACCACAGCGAGGATTCGCAGCGGGCCGATCGGAATGACGTCGCCGTACCCGATTGAAAGCGCGGTGACAAAGCTAAAGTAGATTGCTGTGGCGAATCCGCTGACATCCGGGTGCACGATGGAGCTACCCGCCTGAAGTCCCCAACCCATGCCGATGCCGGCGAGCCAATAGATCACGCCGAAGATCAGAATCATGCCTAGCCAGAAGCCGACCAGCCGCTCCAACGGCCAGTTCGCGATGACCTCCAACCATGAGAGGCGACGCGCTGACTTTTGTTGCTGAACGGACAATGTTGCTGGCGTTGCAACCGGCGGCGCGTTGCACTCGATCGATCCACCGCTCACTTTCCAATCCGCCAATCCGCCAACGTAATGACGGACGTTGGTGTATCCTAATTTTTTTAGCAGGCCGACCGCCTGCTCGCCGAGGGGTCAGGTCGGTCCGCCGCAGTAAACCGCGATTTCCTGAGTTAAGTTGGAAATCAGTTGGCGCGCTTTCGTCTCGATCTCGGCTACTGGAAGACTGAGCGCGCCGGGAATGTGCGCTTCGGCATAAGCTTCCTTCGGCAAGACGTCGAGGATAATCAGCGAACGATCCCGGAGGCGCGCGCGGAGCTCGTCGCGAGAGATCGTCTGGTGCTCAATCGAAGGTTCTGTTGATAACAGCCTGGCCATACTAGTCTGCTTATTCGAGAGAAGCAGTTTCGTTCATTTTGGAGCTTCGAAGAGCAAGTCAGTTGCACGTATCATGCGCTGCCCCAGACATCCCGCGCCACCTGCACAACCAGTTTCAGTTTCGCGATCTGGTCGTCGATCGTCAGCTTATTCCCTAGCACGGTGCTGGAAAAACCGCATTGCGGGCTGATACCGAGTTGTTCCAACGGCACCCACTCGCTTGCTTCATCGATGCGCCTTTTTAGGTCGTCCGGATTCTCCAATTCGCCGCTTTTCGAAGTCACCAGACCGAGAATCAGCTTCTTGCGTTTGGGCATGTAGCGGAGTGGTGCAAAATTTCCCGCGCGGGGCGTATCGTATTCGAGAAAATACCCGTCTACGTTGAGTTCATTGAACAGCACTTCGGCAACCGGCTCGTAGCCGCCTTCTGCAACCCATGCGCTGGCAAAGTTGCCGCGGCAAAGATGCGTGCAGACCGCCATGTCGGCCGGGCGATCTTTGATGCAGTCGTTGATCAGCCGCGCATACAGGGCGGGCAGCTTGTCCGGATCTTCGCCGATTTTTTTCACACCTTCGCGCATCTTGGGATCGCAGAGATACGCGAAATTGACGTCGTCGATCTGCAGGTATCTGCAGCCGAGGGCCGCGAGAGCGGCAATCTCCTCACGAAAAACGCGCGCGAGATCCGCAAAGAACTCCTCCATCTCCGGATATATTGCCTTGTCCACACCACCGCGGCCGGTGCGGAAATGCGTCAGCGAAGGCGACGGAATGCATTGTTTGGGAGTTTCTGTTGTGACGGAAGCCAGGAATCGGAAATTTTCCGTCTCGATTCCGTGAGAATGCCCGAGCTTGCCAGTAACGACGAATTGAGTCGGCGAACGCTGTACATCCGCATCCGAGCTTTGAAAGTGACGCGCAGAGTCTGGCAGCAAGCCTTCGACCACTTTAATGCCTTGAAACTGGCTCAGAAAGTCCGCGTGCCACAGATTGCGGCGAAACTCGCCGTCGGTGATGCCGTGCATCCCGATATTTTCTTGCATCTTTACCGCGTCGCGAATGCAGCGGTCTTCTATATCGCGTAGCTGCGCGGCGCCGATCTCGCTCGTTTGGTACTTTTCTCGTGCCCGCCGAAGTTCCGGGGGGCGCAACAGACTGCCGACGTGATTGGCACGAAACGGCGCTTTCTTCACTGGATCCATTATCATCCCCTTCCCATGCGCAGTTTGGAAATTTTGCAGTCGATCATTTGAAGTATCTCAGCTCGTCAGTTATTTACACGCTCATGTGAGGAAGACTCACCGCGCGGAGGCGCAGAGCTCATAGAAAGGTTTAAACAACACTCTGCGTCCTCCACGTCTCTGCGGTGAAACTTATCAAGTCCCCGCTCCTCTGTGATACGCGACTGAAACGTATTGGAGTTTTCCATGCGCACTGAGCTGATCAGCATTCCCACACCGACCCATCCTCTGGATGCTGCCTACTACAGACCCGATGGCGCGAGCAAGGGCGCGGTGATGTACTGCCACGGCAACCAGATGAATTTTTACGTCTGCGCCGCCCGCTTTCTCGCGCCGCATATCACCGCTCTCGGCTACGATTTCATGCCCTTCAACCGGCGCGGTCACGATTCGGTCAGCACCTACGATAGCCGCGAATGCGTCGGCGGCGCTTACCAGACGGTCGCCGAAGGAATCGAAGACAATGAAATCGCGGCAAACTACTTGGCCGCCAAGGGCTATCAATCGCCGATTGTCATCGGCCACAGTAACGGCGGGGTATTGGCCAGTGAACACGTCGCGCGCCATCCGGAGACGCGAGCCCTGATTTTGCTCTCCGCCCACGCCGGTGGTAATCGGCTGAGCAATTCAAGCTCGGCGCGCAATTTTTCTCTCGCCGGCGATACAGCTGCGTTAACACGTCAAGCAGAAGCGTTGGTGTCGGTGGGCAAACCGCGCCAACTGATGCTCATCCCAGCGTGGTGGTGGGTGATTTCCGCGCGCACTTTTCTCGATCGATTAACCAACGCGCCGGATTTGGTGAAAAATGCCAAGCGCATCAGATGCCCCGTGCTTTTCATCCGCGGCGATCAGGAGCCGAAAGAAAATTATCCGGCGGAGCGCTTCCAGGAAGATTGCGCCGGCCCCTGCGAAGTGGTGATCGTGCCGAACTGCGATCACTTCTACGTCGGGGCCGAAGCGAACGTCGCGAAAATTGTTACCGAGTGGCTAAAACGGACCGTGGCGAAAAAGTTGATAATTTTATGCGCGACGAAAGATTCTAACGTTCCATGAGCAACCAGCCGAGCTGTCACAAGTTTCAACCCTGTGCCGAGCATCGCTTAATGATCGCCGTGCATACGCAGCGGCACGCCAAGACCGACAATGAACGGCGGTCCGCGATCAGCGGTATCGCTGATCATCGCTTCTTGTACAAATTGTCGATGTAGCCGCTCTGCTCGAGTTCGCGAATAAAGCTCATATCAACAAAGTCTTCAGGCTTAGAGGTTTTCGCTTTTGGGTCGGTATCCGCCAACGGCTCTATAATCGTCTTTAGCCCCTCTATAGTCGGATACTGTTTTGGCGGCAGTTTCTGGTCAGAGCTAATGTCATCATATGTTTTTTCCAGGATCTGCTTGTCCTGAGGGCCGAGATACTTCACGAGTACCCGCTCTGCGAGCTCACGGTCAATTTTGATGCGGTGCACCGCCTCGATCTGAGATCTGACATATTTTCTCACCATATCGGGATTTTCCCGAATGAACCTGCGCGTCGTCGCGACACCGGTGCTCTGACTAGGCAGGCTCACATAGGCTTGAGTGTAAAGACCTTTTTTCTCGCCGATAAAGCTGTCGGGTGAATTTAGCAAAGCGGCGCGCACTTTGCCGGTCTCCGTGGCGATAAGTCGATCAGAGGGTACGCCGATCTGAACCATGGTCACATCTTTGCCCGGAGTTAGGCCGAGCTTCTTAAGCGCGATGCGCGAGACAAATTCAGACTGCCCGCCGAAAGTCGAAACGGCGATCGAGCCGCCTTTGAGCTGCTCCGCGCTTTTTATTTCTGGTCGACTCATGAGCCAGTAGTCTATGATCACCGCTCCACCGGCAACAAACACCGCATCGGAACCTCTGAGGACCGCATTCACGATCGGCGGGCCAGTCACCTGACTGATCGGAGTCTCCTTTGATATCAGCGCCATTACGGCAGTCGTGCTGCCTTTGAAAAAAACGAGCTGAACATCCAGGCCATTTTTGCTAAAAATCCCTGCTTCTTTGCCGATCCATACCGGTAACTGCGCTGCACTGATCGAACCATAGCCCACCGTGATTTTGGTAAGCTGGGCCGAAGCACTGGCGCAGGAAAATAGTAGTAATAAGGTGACCAAAACCGGTCTTTTCATGCACTCCCTCCCTTGCTGATCCGTCAAGAGAAACATCGCTCAGACAATCGAGCCACAAGAATACTTCTCGTGCGCTGGTTAATGCGTCTTGACTGGTGCTTTTGTCGCCGTTGAGTAGCTTCCGCGTATCGGCTGAAACCTTTCCCCGAAATATCCATGCGGCGTTCTACCAATCATTACAAACGTGTGTCAATCAGACGCTTTCAACAGTTAAACTCGTTGCTGCCGCGCTTTACTCGTCAGGTTGCAGATCATGGCACCATCGAGGCCAGCTCCGCGCCCAACCGCCTCTCGACCGAACTTCTTCTCGGTGCTAGCTTTTTACATAAACAAGTTTGCTCAACGGAGGGTTGTCTATGAACCCGATTCGCTTTCTTGTGGCCACCCTTTTCTTTTCGTTCATCAGCTGTCTCGGTCCCGCGAGCGCGCAAACTGCACCGACGATCTACGTGGGTCTTGTTTCGGTTACCCCGACGAATACCCCGGTCCTTTCCGCCGTTGAAGGCGGCTATTTCAAAAAATACGGACTGGACGTTAAGCCATTGGTTATGTCGGGATCCTCCACCGCGCTGGCTGCGCTGCTTTCGGAAGAGATGAGCTTTATTACGATTGCCGGTTCGGGGGTGATCAACGCTCACCTCGCCGGCCGGGATGCGGTCATGATCGCTGGGACCGTCAATTATGCACCCTACGAGATGGTCGTCTCCAAAGACATCAAAACCGTGGAGGATTTGAAAGGCAAAAAGCTCGGCATAGCCCGCTTTGGTGGTTCGGCGGACTTTTTGGCCCGCTGGGGATTGGAGAAGCACGGCCTCACGCCCGGGAAGGATGTCATTATCTTACAAACCGGCGGCAATCCGGAACGACTCGCCGCAGTCTCGCAAGGCGCGATTCAAGCTACTTTGCTCGAGCAGTCTTTCGCCTACCGGGCGAAGAAAGCCGGCCTCCATACGGTGATCGATTACTCGACCATTGGGCTCGATTATCAACACAGCGGCATCGGCGCGACAAAATCATTCGTCGAAACACATCATGAGCTCACGACCAATTTCTTGAAAGCATTGATCGAAGGAATTCATCGCATGAAGACGGATCGCGATTTCGCGATGGAGGTCATCGCGCACCACCTGCGCACCAACGATCCCGCGACCTTGAAGATCGCATATCAGTACAATGTCCCCACCGTTCCCGATATGCCGTACGTGAATCTGAAAGGAATCAAGTTTCTGCTTGACTATATCGGGGAAACCAACCCGAAGGCGAAAACAGCCCAACCCGAGAATATCGCCGATAACGGCCCGCTTAAAGAAATCGAAGCAAGTGGTTTTTTGAAGACGCTCGGAATTGGACACTTCTGATGCTGCAATCAGCAGTGGATTCGGACCGACCTTTGAAACCGGACTCCGGTTTTCACCGGCGGGCCGCTAAACAAACTCTGAACGAATACATGACACAGTTTATGCTGAAGTTTTTTTAGAGTGCTTAAGATATCAGCCACACTCCGGCCAGTCGCGCAGCAATCGACCGTAACCGTTCCTTGGAAACTTCATCCCGAGCTCAGAAGCCACATACCAGAACATCGCCGGGTTACTCGCGATCACGGTAGCTTTGATCTCTGTCTCGATCTTCTCTAAAACTTTGATAGGATCGAGCACGGCGCCTTGAAAATAAATCGCGTCGACCTTGTCGACCGCGGCCAAATTTTTCTTCGTCAGCTCGAAAACTTCATCGGGGCTCATCCGTTTGGGCACGGAGAGCTCGGCAAAAGACTGCGGCGCGAGCGCCGTGACACCGGCCTTGTCGAGGTGATCGACGATCAACTCGTTCAAACGCGCGTCAAACGGCGTCAGCAACAATACGGTTCGGGCCGAGTAAGCGCGGAGAGCGGTCACGCAGGCGTGCAGGGCGGTCGTGAAAGGAACGGTAAGAGCCGCCTTAAGCAAATCGTAGAGTCCCGGGTTTAAGACTTCGGTCGGCGCGGCGGTGACGATCACGCCCTGCCAATTCCGGCTCGCGACGAAATCAGTAACCCGTTGAACAATGGTATCTTTTTTATCAGCGATCTCGTAAAGCGATTTTCCGTAAAGCTCCAAGCCTTGAAAATCGAGTTCGATTTCTTTCGGCACAATTGGAAGAAAACTGTTGTAGTGCGGCATCGAGCCCGCTCCGCCGCTGACAAAGCCGATGCGCGCTTTTACTTGTTCCGCCATTTCAATCGCCCTCTTTTGCTCGCTCAGAGATCCGCCTCTGTTTCGCAATTGTCATTTAGAGTCGAAGGCAGAAAGCTTTCCTCATGTGGGCCAAAACTGAAATCTCTCGCACGCTTCGGACGACGAAAGTGGCGCGTTCGCCCATTCCGACACGGCGTCACAGCGAGAGAAATGATGTGTCATCAAACTATTTCTTTTTCGCCTTATAAGAGTCGATCGCCTTCTTCAGGTCGTCGTACTCTTCGCATTTACCGAACCTAGGGCAGGCGTTCTTCAAGGCCGCCAGTTGTTTGTCCGCGTTCTCGGGCTGATTCATTTCGAGGTAAAGCTCGCCGAGATACTCGTGCGCGCTCCGATGGTTCGAATCGATTTTCAGGGCGGTTTGGTAATGCTCCATCGACTTATCGAAGGTGCCGAGCTTTCGGTAACTATAACCGAGCATGCTATGCGCGTCGGCATTCTTGGGTTCGTCCTGGACTGCTTTCGTGAGATGGCCGACGGCGCCTTGATAATCTTTGGCTTCGATCGCTTTACGCCCCGCGGTAATGTTGGGATTTTCTCTGGCCTTTGGCTCAGGCAAATCAGCAAATACGCGACCTGGAGCGAAGCTTAAAAGTAACACGCAAATGGCGACCAGTCGAAATTGCTTCATAAACTGTTCTCCTTCCATCAACGCGAGCCGATACTATGCAGGCATTTCTCGCTGACGCAAGTAGATACCGCCGCTTGCGACCAAAAATTCCCGCCGGCGTCGGTCGCCGCAGACTATTTCTTGCCGACTTCCGCCTTCACCTCACGCAAAAGCGACAAATCCACCAGCCGATCCAATGGAACTTCAGCGGTGACGCCGGATTCCTGCTTGAGTTTTTCGAGGATCGTTTTCAGCACCGGTTCCTCGATGTCGCCGTCCGTGTTGACGATCTGTTTGAGAATTCGGTAGGTATCCGTTGCGATTTTCGGCTCGAGGGCGAAACCCCGCTGGAGATAAGCCACCGCCTCGACCTCGTTTTTGACGATGCTCTCCATGCTGCGCAAGGTGGCGCGGATCATCGCGCGTGCTTGCTCCCGGCGCTCATGCAGGTATTGAAGGCGCGCCACCAACCCTCCCTGCAAATCGCGGACATCAAACGTATTGCCGAAATCAGGATAACCGACCAGGGTTGCCATCGATGTATAAGGCGGCGTCACGATCGCGGCGTCCACTGATTTGGCCAGCAGCGCCGTGTAGCTGTTGGCAGTCGTATTGGTGGAGATGTACGTAACCTTCTCGTTACCCAATCTTTTCATGACGGTGATTGCCGCATAATGCGCCAGTGAGCCAATCCCGCTCACTGCGACGTTGTGAATGCGCGCTGGCGTCATGCCCGGCTGGCCAACCAGGCTGAAGCTCAGTCGGGTTTGGATAAACGTAATCGTCCGCAGCGGCGCACCCTTCAACGCCGCACGAAACGACAATCCGCCGGCGGCCGTATATTCGAGATCGCCGGCCAAGAGCGCCGTCACGCCCAACGGCGGACGCATCACAATAATCTCCAGATCGATTCCTTCTTTGGCAAATATGCCCTGCGCTTTGCCGAAATAGTACGGCACAAACGTCAGTGCCTTCGCTGGCACCGTCAGGCGAACTTTTTCCAATGGCTTGGACTGCGCCTGCGCGGTTTGCCATCCGGCCAAAATGAAAACACATGCAAACGTTGATATGATTTTTTTCTTCATAGAATGTTCGTGTAATCCCGACCCTCACACTCCCCTTTCCCGCAAGCGAGCGAGGGTGGAAAACCAATGGATCTGGTGCTCATTGCGCGAATAATTCCCTCGCCCATTCCGATGGGAGAGGGCTAGGGTAAGGGCCATTTCATTGTCTGGAGCGGAACGCTTTTGCACACCGGAAATTTTTGAAACTGATGACTCCGCGTTCCTCTGTGTCTCTGCGGTTAAGGGTTCTTCGTTTACCCGCAGCGCGCCCGCCGGTCGCCCCTACGCCTTTCCGGCCAAGCTGGCGCCAAATTTGGCGGTCACTTTTTTCTTCAACTCTTCGCTCGCGCCCGAGACTTTGGGGAAATCGCTTAGCCATTCGTACGGCTTGCACGCATCGATGATGCCGCGCGACTGAAAGCCGCGCTCGCTCGGCGGAATGATTGGATCGATGGGATTGCTCCAGCAGCGCCTGAGAATGTCGATGTCTTTAGCCGGGTCCGTACGCGTGCACAGCGCCCACAGCAACTCATTGCTGTCCCAGATATCGATATCGTCGTCGACCACCACGATGTATCGAGTCAGCAGCGCCGCAGCCCGGCATTGAGATGCGATCAGCGCGGCCTGTCGCGCGTGTCCGGGGTAACGCTGCTTGATCGCCACGACGACCAGCATGCGGGTCTGGTAATAAGCGACACCGCGGACGTCCGGTACGCCTGCTTTGTCGAGATAATGCCGGATATACGCGGCACGAATCAGATTGTTCTCCGCTCCCGCAGCGGGTTTGAATGGTGGCGCGCCGGTAATGATCGGATCGTTCCGATACATGAGCCGCTTAACTTTGAGCATGGGTTCGGAGCGCAATCCGCCCGCATAGTAGCCGGTGAACTCACCGAACGGCCCTTCAGGGATCTTGGTTCCCGGAATAACCTCGCCTTCAATTGCCACTTCGGAATGGGCGGGAATCGGCAGGCCAGTGTGCTTGCCGAAGATGACTTCGTAGGCCTCGCCGCGCACGCCGCCGGCATAGTCGTATTCCGACTGCCCCGCGGGAATTTCCATCTGGCCGAAAAACCAAAGTAACGGATCGGGACCGAAGCTGATCGCCACCGGAAACGGCTGGCCGCGATCGAAATACTTCTGCCGATGAATATTGCCGTGATGCCCGGGCGAGATATAGAGCGCCAAGGTGTCGCGGTCATGAACCATTACGCGATAACAGCCAAGATTGATCCAGCCCTCGTCCGGGTCCCGGCTGATCGTGATATCCAGAGAACCGAGGTAGCGGCCGCCGTCGCCTTCATGCCAATGCGGCGCCGGCAACGACAACAGATCGATGTCCTGGCCTTCGAAAACATTTTCGAGCAAGGGTCCGGAGCCGACAGCCCGAGGCGGAATGAGCTTCGGATGGTCCAAGCGTTTTTTCCACGCCTCGATGAACTGATCACGGCTGTAGTCGAGCGGCAAATGGTTGGTCAGGCATTGGCGTTTGAGAGTTGGGTTATGAATTCCGGTGAGCACACGGCGCCCCGCCGGATAATCCTTGATCCTGTCGAAAAGCACTGCCGGCGGCGGATCCAATTGAGCCGCAACTTCGGCCGCTGCGCCGATCTCCTGATTCCAGTCGGCTCCCTCTATTACGCGGAGTTCGCCGAACGAGTCCACGCGTTCGAGCCAACCGCGCAAGTCACGATAGTGCATCGCCGATCCCTCCAGTGCGCGGATCTTAGAACGGAGAGCCGGGTGTTACAAACGTCCTTGGCGCATTTCCGCTGGACAAAAACTATTGTATATTGCACCACCGTCTAATCGGGCGAATCACTTGCGAGGGAGGTAAAGCACGATGTCGTTTAGCTATCTGTCCAAAAGCGCGGGAGTCGCGCTGGCCATTCTCGTTTCTGCTTGCGCGCCAAATCAAATCAACCGCTCCGAAATGGCATACGCGCCCGGCACCGGACCGGTCGACAAGCTTTTCCTGCCGGCGGCGTTTGACACTCCGTCCGTGCGCAACACTTCGAAAGTAGTCGGCTGGCCGAAAGGTAAGATGCCGACTCCGGCACCGGGGTTCGAGGTGAGCTTATTTGCCGAGAACCTCGACAATCCACGCCAAGGCCATGTTTTGCCCAATGGCGATATTTTGATCGTCGAGGCGACGCGCGAGTGGATCGGTCGCGCGGATCGGCCGGAAAAATCAGCGAATCGAATTACCCTTCTTCGCGATACCAACGGCGATGGCAAGCCTGATCTACGTGAGACATTTCTCACCGGGTTGAATATGCCGCACGGCATGGTGGCCCTAGGAAACTGGTTCTATGTGGGCAATACGAACGGCGTCGTTCGTTATCCGTACCGTGCCGGGCAGACTAAAATCGAAGGGAAAGGTGAAAAAATTCTCGACCTTCCCACGGACGGCCACTATACCCGCAATCTGATCGCCGATCCGGGGGGCAAGAAGATTTACATCGCCGTTGGCTCCGCGTCGAACGTCGATGAAGAAAATACTTGGGAAAAAGATCAGCGTCGTGCGGGGATTTTGGAGATCAATCCCGACGGCAGCGGTATGCGAATTTTCGCCAACGGACTGCGCAACCCCGTCGGAATGGATTGGGAACCGCAAACCAAAACCCTTTGGACGGTCGTCAACGAGCGCGATCTGCTCGGCGACGATCTCGTCCCGGATTATCTCACGAGCGTTAAGGAAGGAGCTTTTTACGGTTGGCCATTTTCCTATTTCGGCCAGATCGAGGATCCGCGCAAGAAAGGCCAGCGGCTCGATTTGGTCGCCAAAGCGATCAAGCCCGATTATGCTTTGGGATCCCATGTCGCGGCGCTTGGTCTGGCTTTTTACAACGGCAAAACATTTCCCGAACGCTACCGTGGTGGCGCGTTTATCGGTATGCATGGATCGTGGAATCGCTCCAAGATGGTCGGCTTTAAAGTCGCTTTCGTACCGTTTGCGAACGGTAAACCTGCCGGTCCCATGGAAGACATCCTGACCGGGTTCATTGCCGACGAGTCCAAGTTCGAAGCTCACGGCCGCCCGGTCGGCGTGACCGTCGCGCCCGACGGTTCCCTTCTTGTGGCGGACGATAGCGGCGGCAAAGTCTGGCGCGTTACCGCAAAGAGATAGGGAGAATTGAACGCAGAGACACGGAGGGCGCCGCGATATTTTCCAAAATCCCTCCGCGTCCTCTGGGCCTCGGTGGTGAGTATCCGAAGTCTTACAGAATGAAGCATCGCCATTTAATTTTTACCATCTGTTTTTGCACTTTTTTACTTCAGTCGCTTTCGCTTCATGCCGCCGAGGAAAATACCGGTCACGCCATCGAAACCGGGCCAGCGGAAAAATTGATTCTGCCGCCGCCCAATGCCACCCGCGCTGTCGCCAATCCGTCCACTTTAATTCCATGGCCGAAGGGCAAAACACCAACCGCGCCGGCCGGTTTTGAAGTTTCACTGTTTGCAGGGGACCTGGACAATCCCAGAATGATTTATGTGCTGCCGAACAGCGATGTTTTGGTGATGGAGTCGGTCCCGGAGCAGTCACAAAGCCGAATCGTTTTACTGCGCGACAGTGCTAAGCGCGGCCGACCCGATCTGCGGCAAAGCTTTTTGCGCCGCCTGAACATGGCCTTTGGCATGACATTGATCGGCAATCGTTTCTACGTCGGCAATACCGACGGGATTGTCGTTTTGCCCTATTCGACCGGCGAGACGCGTCTGCAACGCCGTCCGGAAAAAATCCTCGATCTGCCCAGCGGCGGCCATTACACCAGGAATTTGCTCGCCGATTCAGCCGGAAAAAAGATCTACGTCTCCGTCGGCTCGGCGACCAATGTCGATGAACAACGGGTCGACGAAAAGGATTCCCGCCGCGCAGCGATTCTGCAGGTCAATCCGGACGGCAGCGGCATGCGCGTGTTCGCGAGCGGCATGCGCAACCCTGTGGGAATGGATTGGGAAGTGAAAACCAATCGCTTGTGGACCGTGGTCAACGAGCGCGACATGCTCGGCGATGAGCTCGTGCCCGATTATCTCACCAGCGTGCGGGATGGCGCTTTTTACGGTTGGCCCTTTTCGTATTTCGGCCAGAACGAAGATCCGCGCAAAAAGGGGCAACGCCCGGATCTCGTCGCCAAGGCGATCAAGCCGGATTACGCTTTGGGTTCTCATGTTGCCCCGCTCGGTCTCACGTTTTACAACGCCAAGAGTTTTCCCGAGCATTATCACGGCGGCGCCTTCATCGGCATGCATGGTTCTTGGAACCGCTCGAACTTGGTTGGCTACAAAGTAGCCTTCGTGCCCTTCGAGAACGGCAGGCCCAATGGCTCGATCGAAGACTTTCTTACTGGCTTTATGGTCAACCCGAAAGGCCGAGAGGTTTACGGGCGACCGGTGGGAGTGGCGGTATGGACGGACGGCTCGCTGCTGGTGGCCGACGACGCGGCCGGAAAGATCTGGCGGGTCAGCGCGCGCAACTAAGAGGCTTCGGGCCGTTCGGTTTTTGATTATGCGAGCCGAATCACCATCTTCGTTTCAGAAAAGCCGTCGACGCCGCCATCACTAAACTCGACCCACTTCTAATAATTGGCCGGAAACATAGTCTGAATCCGAGCTCGCGAAAAAAACGAATGCCGGCGCGATCGCGTCCGGTGATATGAATTCACGCTCGCGCTGGGCGATACCGAGTTGCTCGCGCCGAAACTTCGTCAGGGCCTCGGTCATACGGGTATCCGCAGTCGGTGAAATACAGTTGACCTGAATGTTAAAGGCTTTCAATTCGTTCGCGGCGTTCCGAGTAAACGCGATGATTCCTCCTTTGGCGGCGGCATAGTCGGCGACTCCATAGGAGCCCCTTAAGGCCGACGGCGCGGCCAGGTTGATGATTTTCCCTTTTCGTTGCTGCTTCATGAACGGCATGACCGCCTGCGTGCAATTGAACGTTCCTTTCAAGTGCACGGCCAGTGTTTCATCCCA
>Ga0070670_100001639_pt1 | contig 18108 bp, 14 predicted proteins | sample KBSS63metaG_FD_64665 | JGI IMG/M metagenome (GOLD analysis project Ga0070670, IMG submission 64665) | Switchgrass rhizosphere microbial communities from Kellogg Biological Station, Michigan, USA - KBS S6-3 metaG | ecosystem: Host-associated > Plants > Roots > Rhizosphere > Soil ... | reverse complement strand
CGCCGCCAAAAGCGGAGCCGGGACCACCGATGGATAGAGAAGCCCAACGCGAGAAAGGTCTGGTACCGCCTCCTTCAGCAGCTGGAGGTCCTTGGTGATCAGCTCCTCGAACTCAGAGGCTAATCCGGTCATGTTGCCGCCGGGATGCGCGAGGCTCGGCACTAACCCCAAGGTGACGGGGTCGGTCAAGACAACAAAGACAATGGGAATTGTTCGGGTCGCATTCTGCGCCGCTCGAATCGCCGGATTGCCGCTTACCACGATGACATCGACTTTGGCCTGCACGAGTTCAGCGACGAGTGTCGGGAGACGATCGGCGTCTCCCTCCGCCCAGCGATAATCGATCATCACATTCTGGCCTTCGATCCAGCCCAGCTCGCGCAAACTCCGACCGAACGCCTCGTCTTGCGAGGAACGCATTGTCGGATTCCCATTGCTGAGAAATCCAATCCGATGTGATTTGGCTACCTGCGCCCTTGCCGCGAGAGGCATGGCGAGCAGGCCACCCGCAACGCCTGCAATGAACGCTCGCCGATCCACCACTGAATCACCTCGTCGCTGAATGGAAGTCACAAAATACTGCGCAGCGCGGCCTCGCGCAATGACGGCATCTGGCACAGGACCGTTTGGCCGCAAAACACCGTCGACGACTGCAATTAAGCGCAACGCGCGACGGCCGCTTATGGCCGGAAGTGTGAATTCGCAGCAGGGTCCGTTAGCCGCCGTTCGCGTCCGAAGCTGACAACTCTAAGGGCAGCTATCGGTGACTTGGGGGAGTCTCAGCGCGCGGCCATGAGCAGCTATGCACTGGCGGCATCCAATTCGTGCGTGTAGGCGTAGCATGGCTGGACTCTCGATGGTCAACGAAACGATCCAATGAACAGGCGCCGCATTCTCCAGGTCGCGATTGGCGTCGGCGTCGCGTCTTGTGCGCCCCCTCTCTGGTCGCAGCAGGCGCCGGCGGCGAGCATCCGTCGAGTCGGTGTTCTCGCGCCCAGCACGCGGGCGAAAGAGGAGGCCACGCTCAAGCCCTTCTTCGAGGAAATGCGCCGGCTCGGCTGGATCGAAGGGCATTCCATTGCCTACGATCGCACGTACGCCGATGATCGTCATAAGGACCTGCCCAAACTCGCTGCCGAACTGGTCACGCACAAGCCGGAACTTATCTACGCGCCACCGCAAATCGCAGCGATGGCTGCAAAACAGGCCACGCAGACGATCCCCATCGTGTTCGCGACGGGAATCGACCCTGTTGCAGCCGGCCTGGTCACGAGCCTTGCCCATCCCGGCGGGAACGTGACCGGAGTCGTCAGCGTCATCGATTCGCTCGCGCCCAAGCGCCTCGAACTGCTGCGCGAAATCCTTCCCACCGCGAAGCGCATCGGGCTCTTGGGCGATTCGCTCGACGTGCGTTTGACGAACGACCGCGCGGTGCTCGACCCTATGGTTTCGGCGCTCGGACTGACTCTTATCGTGCGCGAAGCGTCGAACCCAGTGGAGTTTGATGCTGCGATTGCCAGCTTGATGGAGCAGCGCGTCGATGCGATCATGGCGGTAACGTCGATCAGCTCGAATCTGCGCGAGCGCCTGATCGAACTGACCAGTCGAAGGCGCGTGCCGGTTGTTGGAAGCCTCACGCCCGTCGCCGAAGTCGGCGGCCTGCTTTCCTATAGCGCTTCGATCCCCGATCAGCTGCGCCGCTCGGCCCAGTTGGTCGACAAACTGCTGAAGGGCGCCAAACCCGCCGACCTTGCGGTCGAGCAGCCCTCGAAGTACGAGCTTGTGATCAACCTCAAGACTGCAAGGGCACTTGGGCTGACGGTTCCGCCGTCGCTGTTGCAGCGCGCGGACGTGGTGATCCAGTAGCCGCGCAATGTCCACCGACTAGAGGCGGCTATGGCCGCGGTGGGGCGATACCGCCCCGTCGCGAGAATTGAAAGCCGCCGCTCGGTTGCATTCTTTCGCTCGGCCTGTCGGCCTCTGCTAATCACCGCGGAGCCCTATCCTGAATTTCTCGACGAACACAGCGAACGGCACCTACCAAGGTATACCGGTCGCTCGACGCAAAACTCGCTAAGGACGGCTCAGGGTCGACAAGAGCCCGTCGACAGGGATCAACATGAGGCTCCTTTCCCTCAACAGAGGAGCCGTTCATGGATACCGCTTTACGACACCTCCTGCAAACCACGCCGTACCTAAATTATGTGACCGCAGGTGTCGAGGTTTTCGACTCCGTCAGCCCGGCATACCGAAAACACTCGACAACCGTATTCCATCCGAGAACCCACGAGACGGTATGAGTTCACGTATCGGACGGATTTTTGTGCGCTCGTTTCCTGCCAAAGCGTTCTTTCCATTCGCGGTGCCGGCACGCACCGCGAGGCTACCGGGTTGAATCGTAGAGAGCGCCGCCGTCGACGCACGCAGGAACGTTCGTCCGGCTCAGGGGCGCGCACACTTTCACCTCGCCCGTGCAGACGCCACCGTAGCCATCGTTGGCGGTGAAGCCGATATGGTAAACGCGGCCATCCCCCTTATCCCAGCGCTCGGAGCGCACCTGCACGGAGCCGTCGGTGCTAAGCGTCGCATCGACGGGAATGTCGCCGTCCTTCAGTCCCCGGGTGGGCTCGTCTTGATAAACGGTCACGGCGGTAACCGCTAGCGTGATCTCGGGGTCGCTCTCCTTCACATTGTTGACCGCTACCCTGACCATCTGGTGGTTGGGCGGCCAGAGCATGGCAACGCTAGGCAGGGCTTGGCTGCAATCGGGAGGTGCGTAGATGTCGCGCACTGTCACGTCGACGTCGGCAGGGCTCGAGGCAAGACCGAACGAATCGGTGACCACCAAACGAAACCTCAGCGTCTCTTGGGCAGTTGGTGTCTGGTGCGGCGCAGTGAAGCTCGGGGTCGGCGAGGAGGCGTTGCTGAGCGCGACCGGCGTCCCTGAGACCTGCGTCCAAGCGAAGGCGACCGCGTCGCCGTCGCTGTCCTGCCCCGACCCGTGGAGCGTCACCGTTGCGAACTCGTTCACAGTCTGGGGCGAGCCAGCGTTGGCAGTTGGTGCGTGGTTGGTGCGGTCGACGATCACTTGGATGGACGCGCTCGAGCTTCGTGGCAGCGCGCAGCCCCCTCGCGTCGGATGGTCGGTCACCGTCAGCAGGAACGTCAGCGTCACGCTGTCGACAGTCGAGGCTAGCGTTGGAGCAGTGAAGGAAGGTTGAGAAGTGGTTGCGCTGGATAGCGTCACAGTCGGCCCCGACGTCTGAATCCAGGCGAAGGTGATGGGATCGCCTTCCGGATCATAAGACGCTCGGGCGTCCAAAGTGTCCGCCGAGCCGCTTCGGATCGTTCCCTGAGGAGCGATTGAGACCACCGGCGCCTGGTTGTCACCCGCCACTGTGATCGTCACCTGCGAACGCCCGACCAGTTCGCAACGGTCGATTGCGGCCAGCGCGAAGTTGAGCGTGGTCGGCGTCGGCGGGGCGATGAAGACCGCCCGCGCGCCGTCCATCGCCGGAACCTTGCCCGTCGCCTCGGTCCACGTGTAGGCGAGCGGGTCGCCGTCGAGGTCGATGGTGCCGGCGGCGTCGAGCGTCACCTGCGCTCCTGTGCAGACCGTCTGCGAAGTCAGCGCGGGCGTGATAGGGGCGGTGTTGGAGCCGCAGTCGTTCGGCACCACGCCGTCGAGGCCATTGCCGTAGTTGGCTAAGAAGGTCGTCACGCCGAACGCCTCGTAGGGTCGGAACCTCCCCTCCATAAACACAAGCGGTGTCGGCGTGTTGTTGGGCAGGTTGTTGATATAACAGCGGCCGACGTCTTGCAACAGCGTGACCGCGAGGTTGCGCGTGTTGGTGTCGTTGCTTACGGTTTGATCGATGCAAGCGCCCTGCTTGGTCCCCGCGGGCCCGTCGCCCAACGACGTCTCAATGGAGCCCTCAAAGCTGGCGATGCACATGTCATGGTCCACCGTACAGGCTCGATTGAGGTAATACGCTTGCAGGTCACCCCAACGGTCCGCGACCCACATATGGGCGTTAGGAAAGATGGACTTCGGCTTTGACGGCGTGAATCCCCCTATGATCAATCGCCAGCGGCCGTTGGTAGTCTGCTGCGCGATGGACGGATCGAAGGTGCTGTTCGGTACCCAGCTCATCGGAGCGCCGACGTTGGGGATCACGGGCCGGTAGACACCCGTCCAGTAGGGATCGCCGCCGACCGTCGACATCGAGTTCGCGATGGTCACGTCGCCCCATGTCTGCACCTCATCGCTACCGCCGCCGGGAGAAAGGATGCCGAAGAAAAGTCGTTGATCGCGCTCCATTGCGAGCGGCGGGTCGAACGTAACTTGGAACTGGCACGGAGTGCGGTCGTTGGTGCCACATTGCGGAGCGGTCGCCGGCAGCGGCACTACGCGGCGCAGATCGTTTTTATTCGGAACCAGTGCCAGGATCGGTCCCGATCCGGCGGTGACCACGAAGTTGTTGAGTTTTTCGACGCCGGTCCACATCGCGACGGCGTTCGCAACCCAGACGTTCGCCGAGAGCTGGACGCTGGTTATAAGGATGGTCTCCCCAGTGTTGTTATGGACGAGCGAGTACGCCTCATTGTTGCCGTGTGTCGGTGACGGATCGATGTAGCCGCCGATTGAAGAGAGAAAATTCGGGGCATTCGGCTGCGAATAGTGAATCTGCGACGTGGGTTCGCACGCCGAGCAGCAGGCGGCGTAAGCCGGATCGCACGAGCGCGTGGGCGGCTCTGGCGAGCAGATGCCGTTGCAGGTCGGAGGCGCGCACAACGCCGCCGTGGGACCGGTGCGGATCTCGCATTGCGCGAGCTCTGCACCGCGGTTGACCGCGCCCCAAACGTTGCCGGCGAAGTACGCCTCGCGATTGGTGCGCTTGAAGATGTCCGTTTCATTGGCGGGGAAGCCGGGTCGGCCGGAAGGCGTGACCGCCGTGACGCCCTGCGGGTGGGCGGCGTCGACGACCAGCATCTCGAATTCCGGCGCCACGTTGGCGGGATCGTCACGGTTGAACTTGCCCCAGTCGGTGCCGATGGTTCCGCTCATCGGACAACGGAACGACACCGAAGGTGCCGCCGCGCCGGCGGCTACGCTGGCACTCAGGAAATCCGCGTCGGGGCACGGCGTCCCTGGAGGAAGCCCCGCGCACATGCCGCCAGAAGCGAAGGGATAGTTGTGCGCGTGCGCACCCTGGTTGACGAAGAGCATCAGCGGCGTCGAAGAGGGGTTGGATCCCGGTTTCACCCGCATGATCATCTGGTCGCCCGGCGTGCACACACCGACAGGGCCGGTGACGCGCCCGCAGTTGGCCGGGCCGCTGGTACCGGGCGGGCACTGCGTCGTAACGGAGGCGACCGGCTCTTTCGAATCCTTGCGGTAGGGGATGGTCGGGACGACATCCGACTGCCAGGTCCCTTGGTTGCCGATGCGCCCGAACCAGTCATCCGAGCCGTTGGTGACGGTGCTGGAGACGAAATCGGCCCGCGACGTCGGGCCGTTCATACCTAGCATGGAGTGATAACCGAAGTTGTTCTGCAAGGCGAGGAAGTGCGCGCTACTCCAGAACTGACATTTGACGTCATCGACCAAGGGAAGGTCGCTTGCCCAACCACGCGGGATGTTCGTCGCGCCACGATCGCAGACGCCGAGGTGTCCGCGAAACGTCACGGGGCAGCTACCGGTTCCCGACGCGGCGCAGGAGTCGAAAGTGAGATCGTCATGGAAGCCGTGCACGATCTTCCACAAATAGGCGAGCAGGTTAACGGAGTGAGGGTCTCTCCATACTTGGTAAAGCGCCATCTGCCTCGTGCGAAGCGGACCTTGGACGGGGTCGGTTGTTGAGAGGCCCACGCCGTTGTTCGTCAGGTTGTACGCGGTGAATGGCAGGCTGATGAACGCATCGTGGACGGTAGGGTTGCCCCACAAAAGCGAGCGGAGGACCGCGTTCAGGTTTGGGTTGCCGCCGTACGGAAAGCCCTTGGAGTCGTAGCCGCTGTTGTCGTAACCGTTGGGCTTGTAAGCGTTGGAGTCATAACCGCTGGAGTCCAAACCGTTGGACCCGTAGCCGTTGGAATCATAGCCATTGGAATCGTAGCCGTTCGAGTCGTAGCCAGCGCGCGACGATAAGCTCACCAGCGTCGTCGCCGCCGCAAACAGTGCGACCAATACAAGGTGGAACAGCCTAGGCTGGCAGGTAAGCACGCAGCGAATCTCCGTGATACCTCGCACCAAAGCGCGGTTTACCGAGCTGAGATGATCGGCGTATTCGGACATGTCCCCCTCCCCGATCCTACTGTTGGAACTCCAGATCAATCCGATTGCGGGACCAGCGCTCGTACCTCGAGATGTGTCGAACACTCGAGCTCAACCGCGCGCTGATAGTTTTGCCTCTTAGTCTTCGAGACAGTCTTTCCATCCTCGACACATCTATCCATCTCACCTCCCGAGATGAACGGACATGACATGAATACGTCGGCAATCAGGGGCCACCTATGGTTGGTCAAAACCAAGGCGTCGGATACAAATGACCCGGAAACACGACGTTGCGGCGCGCGGATGGCGATGAACCCCATAGCCCTCCCTGGCGAATTTTATTGGGGTACGGGAAACGCTACGCCGCTCAGCATCTCGTCGTCAAGATGTTGACGTTCGAGCGCGGCGTTGAATGACAATGGCATGCGCCCGACGACGCATATAAACCGATCGTCCCGATAATGCCGCATGCCTCCCCGGCTCGAGCTGTTTCAATTCCGCTACCGCGACCCTCGCACTGGCACGTGGGTGCGACCGCGCTACCGTGCAGATCGGGACGAGATAGCGGCGCGCTACACGGAATGGGAGATCGTTGGCGAAGCGGAAATCCGCGACGTTGATCCACACTCGCGGTACTTCACGCCCCATACGTCGCCACTGAATGCAGCGCTGCGTACGTACAACGAGCGTCCGCCGGAACTAGCGCCAGCGATCGACGCGTCAGAAGCATTTCTTTTGACGGTGTTCCTGCGCCGGTACATTACGTACTGTGCTAGGCGTGGACGGTACGCTGCAATGAATGGGGCGGCGCGGTTACACGCGCAAATAGGGATTGCCGCGAAGTAGGATCGACAAGACTCGTCTGCTTTGGGCCAATTGCGGACTTCGAAGACTTGGATCAAAGTCGGGGCTTAGCGGACACTCGGACAAGTTGGTGATGAGGGCGACGGAATTCTCCCTGGTTCTCGCAGTTGCGCTCGGAGGTTGTGTCATGAACAGCGGACGCGACGATCTACGCGTATTCAACGAAGCAGAGATACGCGCGGCCGAACGGGCCCTGGAGCAGGCGCTGCAGTCTCCTGATCCAACAGCCTGGGTCTATTGGTATACGGAAGATGCCGTCTTCGTGGCTCCCGGCGCACCCGCCGTGCAGGGAAGGTCCGCCCTGCTGCAGATGGCGCGGGCCATGACGCCGCTGTCCTCGGTCTCGATCCAGCCGGTTCGCACTGAAGGAAGCGGAGCCCTCGCGACCGTCTATGCCCACGCATCCTGGGTCAATGGGCGACCTCCTGAGGGTGGGTCGGTTTCGAAGGTTCGGGGGATCATTGTGTGGCGCAAAGAGGCCGACGGGCAGTGGCGCATCGCACAGGAACTACTGAACGCGGACCCGATAGCCGGCAAGTAGCAGACAAAGGCACTGAGGTGATCCTTTGCCCGGAGTGCGGGAAGAATTCTTTGCCAACACCATGATCCCTGCCAAGCACCATGCACCAGAACGAAGTCAGCCATGGCATTCCTCCCCGGATTCCTGAGGTTAACTCTCGTGAGCCTCCACTGGCAAATTGGTCGTTCGGCGTTATCCTCGAATGACCGCTCTCCACGAGGTCGACAGGCAGCTTAGGGTCGATACTGGCCTTCTGCGGCGACATGAATCGTCCGTAGCGAGGCCCTTGCGCATGCTCATGACACCTTCGAAGCAAGTTTTCGATGGGCGCCATCGATGCAACTACCTTTCGCGGGTAGCTGAGCACCTCCGTCGATTGGACCCGTCGATGGCGCGGGGTCAAAACGGCGTCACCGCCGAATTGCACCTCGACTCACTGTTTGCAAGTCATAGCCTTGCCCTCGCCTGCGTGCGCCACAGTGCGTGCTACGGCATCCAGGTGGCCGAGGGAACGGGGTAGCTGCGTGCAACGGGACGACAGCAGTGTCCCAGTAGGTCGAAGCCCAGTAACGCTGCTTACCCCTCTGACTGCGCGAACCCAGCGATGCCAGCGACGATGCTGAGGTACGCTACGCCTGGATGGACGGGCTCTCATAACGCCGGAGCGTGTGGAGACTGCGCTCACGAGCGGCGACTACGGGCCGGTTTCGTTTGGGGTGTACGCTGTTGGTCCATAGCGCCCGTTCCTCGATCGCGTGATTCGTTCCATCATGTCCAAAGACGAAGTATACGACCACGCAGACGCGCTTTGGCGCGCTGAGGCGACCCGGCTTCGCCGCGCATTTAACGATGAATTTTCCGCGCTCGGGGCAAGGATGGCGCGGGCGGGGGTCATGTTCGGAAGCCACCATATAGAGGAGTCCGGGCAAGCGGCGTCGATCGAATTGTCGAAACGGGGAACGGCAATTTTCAGGGCGATCATTGCAGCGCACGCTACCGTTGGCGACAAGATCAATCGCAAGTGGTCGGCACCGCGATTTAAAGCATGGTCCTCTCACCACATCGACTCCGAGGCGCAGGAACTCGGCGCACACTGGTTAGGAGGCGAAGGCACGCGCTGGGCAGAGACGAGAGATGCTTACATGCGTCACATCCTGGCGGCTCGCGACGCGGAGCAAGCAAGGGCGGCGTGACTAATCGATCACCACTTTGCTTTGCTCAGCAGCGACCGGGCCTGGTCTCAAATATTGAGGATGGGAGCACTTGCGATAGCGACGCTCCTCTTCCTGTTCGCCGCAATCAGCGCGCTTAGTGATTGGGACGGCGCACAGAAGACCGCGCAACGAGTCTGGGGGAATCTAGTAGGCTCTGGCACGACGGTCCAATGAGCACAAGGATGTTCGGCCCAGACGACGCACCAGACCCGGAACAGTTCTATCGCAAGTACCTGGAGACTTGCCGGCGCGCGGGCATCGAGCCCGTGGCACGCGAGCGCGCCGTGGCCTTCGTGCAGGAGTGGACTGAAGTACTAACCGGGCGCCCGGAGCCGACGCAGCACTAGAGCGGCTCCGTTCATCGCGGCGTACCTGCCCCGCCTCGTGCAATAGGTAACGTACCGGCGCAGGAATACCGCCAGCAGGAAAGCCCTTGCCACGTCGATTACCGATTGCAGGCTCGTGTGTCGACACATCGTGCTGGTGGGTGACCGCTGTTGCGGGGCAGCGGGGCTTGCGGAGTATGATTGATATGCCGTCGACTGAGCGGCCGTCAAGCCCCCGGGGCCTGCCGCAGATAACACGAACAAAGTGCGGCGCTGGCATTCAGACCAGCGCAACCACGGTGGGGGCTTTAGTGAAAATGAAATTGGCGTGGGCGGCCGTCATCCTTCGATTCGGCCGCTGGCTCCTGCTGCTGGGCATCGTATTCGCGTCCGTAGTAACCACGGCGTCGGCCGTGTCCGCCTTGTTCTCAATCCAACAGATCTACTCAAACGCAGACGGAACCGTGCAATTCGTCGTGATCTACGATCGCGGCCAAGTCGATTGCGACTCAGGCGAGGCAATCTGGGCCGGTCAGACGTTATTTAGCACGGGTGCGGGCGTCGACAAGACGTTCGTGTTTCCAAACAACCTATCGACGTGCGCGACCTCGGGTCGCCGTATCCTCATCGCCACGCAGGGTTTCGCCGCGCTCGGGATCGTTTCGCCGGATTACGTCATCCCTAATGGTTTCCTTCCGAGACCAAATGGAGAACTCTACTTCGCTGGCGTGAGTTTCGTGAAATACACTGCGCTTCCGAACGATGGCGTCACATCGATCCTTGCCGATGGCACGCACACGCAGAATGTCGCCACGAACCTTGCCGGCGCATCCGCGTCGGTGACGCCTAATAGCATCCCGTCGACGGTTAATATTAATCAGCACGGCTTGACTGGTTCATGGTACGAGCCGGCCAAGAGCGGTCAGGGCGTCGAAGTCGAAGTCTTCGCTGACCTTATCGCGCCCGGCACGGGCCAAGTTCAGGTCAGTTGGTTCACCTTTGACACGACTGCCCCTGGCGGTCCGGAGCGGCAGCGCTGGTACACGATGGGTGGCAACGTCGCCACCGGCGCCGCCAGTGTCAATCTCCCCATCTATCAGAACGTCGGTGGCAACTTCAATGCCGGCCCGATCACCACCGCGACCCAAGTCGGCACCGTCACGCTTCGCTTTGCGGACTGCGAGCACGGCACGCTCGACTACACGTTTACCGATGGCAGCGGCCGCAGCGGCACCCTCGATCTCAGCCGGCTGACCAAGAACGTGACGTGTGTATCCAGTGGCGCGCGGCCGGTCAACCGCGACTTCGCGTTCTGCGGTAACTGGTACGACCCGGCGACCTCGGGCCAGGGCATCACGCTCGAGATCAACCCGCTGTCGCCGGTGGCTTTCTTCGCCTGGTACACCTACGCGCCGAGTGGCGCGGCGGCGGGGGCGGCTGGACAGCGCTGGTACACCGGGCAGTCGGGCTATATGGCAGGGGCGCGCACACTGGCGATGAAGCTCTACGCAACCACGGGCGGGTTGTTCGATGAATCAGCGCCAGCGCCGGCCACCATCGAGGTCGGAACCGCAACGCTCACGTTCCAGACCTGCACGGCCGCGACGCTCGACTACACATTCACCGGCGGCAGCAGCGCGGGCGCGGCGGGCAGCATCACGCTGAGCAAGATCGGGCCGGCCGGACCGGGGTGTGTGATGTGATTCGGCACCGCGGCAGCGCGTGCACTCGTCGACGGCCGCACTACGGCGAGGCTTGTCTTTCTATGCTGTCGAGCGGCGTATCGCAGCATGCAACCGCGCGGCTCCATTCATCGCGGCGAACCTCCCCTGCCTTGCGCAGTACGTGACGTACCGGGCAGGAATACCGGGCGTGTGAAGGAATGGGATGCCGCCATCTTCTGATAATTCGCGCCGCGGCGTGCGGCAGTCGCGATAAATCAAACGGAAAGGGACCCGGTACCACGTTGGAGCCGCCTGCGCCGGTGTACGGTCTGCCATATCTACGGCGTACCGACCGCGGCGCTATCATGTGGCGAGGTTGACCCTGCCGACGCCCTCGATCTACGCGACGAGGAGGAGTTCTATCGACGCTATCTCGAGGCTTGCCGACGCCTGGGAGTGGAACCGGTGTCACGACAGCACGCGTTGGGTCTAGTCCACGCGTGGGCCGAAATGCGATCGGAGCGACCGGAACGGACGAAGCATTAACAACTAGGGCAAGGCGGGTCCCGACCCGTTGCGAACGTTACGCGGAGCTGCTATCGGACATTTAAACTGCGCGACCAGTCGGTTCAGATCTTGGGATAAGACATCGAGATCGATCTGGACGATTCCACCTGCGCAGCTCCGATGTAGCGCTTCAGTTCACCGTCTCGGCGATCTGCAGCAGATCGAGCGGCGGAAACCGCTTCAGTTTCTTTGCGACGTTCATGTTTATGACGATCGCGAAGTCCTTCATGCGCAGCACCGGAAGGTCTCCCGCTGCCATGCGCCGCACCAGGATCTTCTCGGCCTGGATTCCCGCGAGTCGGCCGACGTCGTAGTACCGCGCTGCCACCGAGATGAGGGCCTGCGAATCGCGCACCATGCTCTCATAGGAGCTAAGCAGCGGTATACCGCTTCGGAGTGCGGCACCAGTCACTGCATCTGCGTTCTCTTGCAGGAACGATGACGACCCGAGATAGACGAAGTCGACTTTCGCGTCCCGCAGCTCTGCCATCTTCGGCGCGATGTCCTCGGCCCGTGGCTTCCCATCGACGGTGAGCGGGAGCGCGATCGCGATTAGCTCGAAACGCAATGAGCTTGCAAGGCCTGCGAGCTCGTCGCGCTTGAGTACCGAATTGCGCTCGTTCGCGTTATATAGAAGCCCGAGGCGCTTGAATCCCGGTATGTAGCTCCGAATCGTGCGGATATTCACTTCCTCGGGAACTCGGTTGTAGGTGCCCGTAACGTCGGGTCGGCCCGGCCGTTCAAGACTGCTCACAACGCCTAGGCCCACGGGATCGGCGACCACCGTGAAGACTTTCGGGATCTTGCGGTCGAACGCGGGGTTCCCCGCGTCGGCGACCTTCCCGGCGATGCCCCGCGTAACGCTTGTGCCCCAGGTGAGGATGAGATCGACCTTGCTCGCACGCGCTTCCTGGAGGAACGCCGGCAGAACATCGTCTCTTTGGGCGGCGTCACGGACGATGAACTCGGCGTCAATGTGTCGCTCTTTAAAATAGTCCTGGAAGCCTTTGCAGACCTCCTCGCAGCCGCGCCAAGTAACAATCATCACCTTGTACTGAACCGCAAGCGATGGACTCGACCATGCGGCGGCGAGCGCAAGCCCTGCGAGTATCGAGCGAATTCTCAACGCCTGTCCTTTGATTTCGCCCATTCGTGGGCGCCCTCGACGACGAGGTATAACACAACTCCGCAGAGCACCAGGATCCCCAGCATAGCGACACTGGCAAGGGCCCCAACGTGGCCGAGCACCAACGCGCTAGCGGCGAGGCCCGCCAAGGCGCCGAGTCTTTCGATCCCCCGCAACGCGCTCAGAGCGCCTCCGGATCCTTCCGTTATCCGTACCGCGAGCGAGTAAGACGGTGCCCGCATCATCGCGTGGCCGAGGCCGAGTCCGGCAACGGCTGAAACCACCCCCCAGAAGCCGTCCCACACTGTCAGCGAAAGCAGGGCGGCGCCCGACGCTGCAGCGCCGAGCGCGACTAGCGCGATCTGTCCGGCGCGACCGTCCTTGACCTTGGCAACCATCGGTCCGAACACCACCGTCGCCAGGTAGTACAGCATCACAACCCGGGCGATCTCCGCTGCACCTGATCCGGACCCCGCGAGAATGAGCGGCGCGAGGTACCACACGAAGATCGCTGTGGCGGCGTTCATGGGTATCGTCACACCTACCAGCAGGGCGACAAAGCGAAGCCCGAACACTCGTCGCCAGCGCAGTTCTGCGATGTGCGCGCCGGTTGCGCCTACCGCGTCGCCTGCCTCGCCGCTCAACGACGAGAATCCCAGAGCGCCCGCGGCTACCGCGATCGCTGAGCCGCAGACCAGCGCTGCCTCGAACCCAAAACGCCCCGCAATCACGCCACCCATTGCCGCCCCGCAGAACACCCCGCCGTAGATGACGGCGTTGTAGGCGCTGAACGCGCGTCCGCCACTGCCGGCTCCCGCCGCTCGGATCGCGTACACCTGGCACGCAATCGTCGCCAGCAAGTACGAAATTGCCGTCACCCCTCGCCAGATCATGACGCCGACCACCGTTGTGCTAGCGGCCATCCCGCCGAGCGCCAACACCCCGAGTGGTACCGCGGCCAGAAAAAGACGACGTGCGCCAAATCGCGACGCCAGCGCGCCCCCGAACGGTGCGATCAATGCCGCGACCACTAGGAAGGCCGCGAGCGGCGCCGCCGACGCCAACTCGGGCGGCAACCAGGCCGGGCGTTCGGCTTGACGGGCGTAGAGCGGTAGAAACGCCGCGGCGATCTCAGTCGCGACTACAAAAACGAACATCGCGAGCCGAATGTCACCGACGTCGGAGAGCCGAAGCAACAATGGCCGCCCGGTCGCCAGCTTGGCGTCGAACGTGCTCGATACGCGGGCGCGCGCGGCTTCAGGCAACGCCGCAAGCCGCGTCGCCAGGTCCTCGGCATGATCGTTGAGTCGCAGCGCGGCGCGGCGCAGGCCACCGACCCCCGCGAGCTGGATGCGGTGCCGGAAGTCGCCATCGCTTTGCTCGCGAACCAGCTGGAGCACGCGCTCAAGAGGCTTGCCGATCGATTTGGCTGCAACCGCAAGCGCGAGTTCGAGCGCCACCAGCGTTGCGACGAATGACAGCACCATGACGTCGAGGAATACGTCGCGCATGCGCGTCTGCACGAACCGCGGATTTATCTCGACTTGGATCTCCCCGACCAGCCTGTTGCCGTCGATGACCGGGAGTACGAACGCTGTCTGCCGCGCGGCGATCACTTCACCTCCGTCGGCTCTTGGAGGGATCGGAGCCGCATCCAGACGTTCAGCCACGGCGACACTCTGACCGGAACTCGTAGATACGCTGATCCGCTCGACTTCTCTGAATTTCTCGAGAGTCACCGACAGGTAGCGGTCGAGTCCCGCGATCGAGCTCAGAGGAATGCCGGCTTCGGCCGCGCGCTGAACCTCCGCACGCACGATGACACCGATCAGTCGTGTGCGGTTGCTCAACTCTGGGCCGACCGCCCGGTCGAAGGCGGCGACGGCAGCAGCACCGGCTGCGACGACCGAAGCGAAAACGCCAGCCAACAACACCACCGCGAGCTGACTACGGAAGCCCTCCGGGTCGATGCTTCGCGGACCTAAAGTCTTCAACCCGAGTCCTCTCGGGCGAGCTCACGGCCTACCGCACGATATCGGGTCTCCGCCGCAGCTAGCAGCTGGCGAAGCTCGCCAGCGTCGGCTATCACGTCCGCTTCGCGACCACCAGCAGCGACGCGCCATGCGCTACGCTCGAAGCTCGCCACGGCACCATCGATCCGCTCGTAGGCGCGAATCTGGCGACGCAGCCCCAAACGCAGCGCGATCGCTCCGAGTGTGATCGACACGAGGAACACCGCGAGCGCCGGCAATTCAAGCTCGGCCGCCATCGCCCGAATCCGGGTTACGTTGCCTCCGCCAGGGTATATAACCAGGATACCCCCCGCGCTCGCACCGTCCTGTCCGGCGATGTTGATGCCGCTGAGGAAGCCGTCGCTGGTCTCGCGGTTCCACGGCGCGCCGCGCGCGAGCGCGCGTGCTTGCGCCGCGTGGGCGGTGATCTCGGCAGGCATCGGCGAGGTCGTGGAATGCACGATTCCACCGGCTGCGTCGAAGACATGGATCGCGACGATCGAATCGTCCGTCTGACGAGCGCGCTCGAGCAGCGCGTTCGCGTTCCGGACGCTCGATAACGGCAGACCAATCCGGACGGCCGCTTCGAACGGCGCCACGGTTCGTCCTGCAAGCACTCCGAGCCGCTCGCCCACCAGCGCCGAGTTGATGCTGCCAAATTGGAGCGTTGCAAGCGCGACGAAGCCGGACAGCACCGCGAAGTTAACCAACATCACCGCTGCCCAGACCCGCCAGAAGAGCGCCACGAATCCTCCATGTGAGAACGCGGCAAGGATGCCAGAGCACAAGAAGCCCGTCACGCCTCGTCTTGAATTCGTCCGCCGTCCATCCGCTTGAGATGCGACCGCCCGCGATGCGGATGTGGCATTTGATTGTCGGCTTTCCAATGAATTTGGAGGCGACGATGACCGACCCCTTGTGGCCGATTGCCGTCGGTGTCTCGCAATGCTTGAATGGCGGCTCTTGATTTTTCGGCTGCGCAAGGGACCGCAAGGATCACCGAAGCCAAGAGGCATGCGCGGAGGCAACAGCGTTGCGATAATGCCGCATGGCACCTCGGTTCGACCTGTTCCGGTCTCGGTACCGCGACCCGCGCAGCGGCAAATGGATACGCGCCCGGTACCGTGCCGATCGCAAAGAGATCGCCGCGCGCTGCTAGAATCGCTGAACCATGCGGCGGATTACCATTTGCCATCGGAGTGGGAGCGCAACCATCGTTGCGTGGATGGTGTATTCGGCAGTGCTTTCCGCCCAGGAAATCGAACGCCCGACGTGGTCGCTCACCGACACCTGGACCTACAAAGTCATCGACCTTAATACGTACCGGGAGGGTCGAGGTCGATTCCCATCGACCCGAAAGGTCACCATTACGGAGGTGCGAGGGGGCCGTTACTGGGCGGACGTGTCGATCGCCAAGGAATATGGCGAGAGAGAGACCAAGGAAGAAAAGTGGGGGATAAGCGTCAACCTCAATAACTACGAACGTGATAATGCGACGTTGCCCTGGACCGAGATGGAGTTCTTGCGATGGCCGTTGGCGGTCGGAAAAAGCTGGACTTTTTCGCACCCCACTTCCGACGGCACCAGATTCGAATGGCACGCGACAGTTGATCGATGGGAGGAAGTGAGCGTTCCCGCCGGACGCTTCAAGGCGATCGTGGTCAAGATCGAAGGGAAGGGGAACACGCCGTACACGGCGGAGCGCACTGTCTGGTATGCGCCGGAAGCCAAGGCGACGGTCAAGGTCGATTGGTCAGGCTATTGGGGTATGTATGAGTTACGAGGGGCGATTATCGAACTCACAAGCTTTACGATCAATTCGGCTTTCCCCGTCCCGCAGTAAGCGAATACGACGATAATCCTTCACACGCCGCACACGTCGCCGCTGAATGCGGTACTGCGCCGATACAACGAGCGTCCGCCTGAGCTGCAGCCGACGACGCGCCCGAGACGTTTCTCCTGGCGTTATTTCTTCGCCGATACGTTCCCTACTGCGCGAGACGTGGCCGGTACGCCGCGACGAACGGGGCGGCGACGGCTGTACGCCGAAGTGATATCGGCCGCATAGAAACAACAAGCCCCGCCGAAGCGGGGCCGTGCTGTCCCCCTGCCTGAATTGTCTACTGCTTGCGGCGCGAGAAGCCGAGTCCGGCGAGGCCGAGACTAAGTAGCGCGAGCGTGGCCGGTTCGGGGACGGCGGCAAGCACCGGCGCGGCGTAGATGAAATCATCCATCACGACGACGTCGTCGTTCGGATTGCCGAGCTGGCCGTTGGCAACGATCGTATTCACGCCCGAGGTGATCCGCACACGGCTGATCGTCTCACCGGCATTGGCAACTGCGCCAAGGAAGGTCAGTCCCTGGTTGCCTGAGACCAGGGCGTTCCGGCTGAATATCAGCGTATTGGTCGCGTCGAAGAATTCGAGCTTCGTCGCGTTGGCAACTTCGATGTCGGTGAAGATTATGCCAAAGGCCGTGGTCGTCGCATCGGTGGCTGTGCCGGGTAGGAAGAAATCGACATCGGTGATGTTGCTGTTGACGGCGGTGAACAGTTTCTGCGGGCTGAACGTCTGAAAGTCATTGGGGAAGCCGAAAAGGATCGGGGTCGCCCCTCCCGCGTTTGCACTGACCAGGAAGCCCGTTCCGGGAGTGCTGAAGACCACCCCGCGCGGTGAATTGACATTGAAAAAGTTGGCGGGCAACCCGTTGGGGTCGGAAAACGTGCTCGGCACTCCGTCCCAGTTGATTTCGCGACGAAGACCACCGAAGTCGCCATTGGTGCCAGCGACGGCGCCTCCACCGACTGCCGCGCGAAAGGCGTCGCGCGTAGGAGTGATCGCCGCGGGGTTTGCGCCCGCAGACTCGAAGACTATAAAGTCGGCATAGGCCACCGTTGCGAAGAGCGACGCTGCAATTGCCGCACTCATTGTTAGGACACGCATGAGTTCCCCTTGGCGCATTTCGGCGGGATCATCCCCAACTGCGTTCGATAGTGAAAGCATAAATTGCGCCGCTGCTGCATTTTCGTTGATTTGCTTGTGTTTCCAGGCCTCGTGAGCAGGACGAGAGGCGGCGCTTGTAAAGTTTATCGACACTGCAAGATGGTCCCGAAGTACAAAGCGACGCCTCGACGACGACGTTTGCGACAGCTCGGCGGAAAGACTACTGATCGCGATGCCGGTGCGAAGCCGCTCTTCAAGCCGTTCGGTGCGCTGCAGCTTATGCGAGTAATCAACGACGCATTGTCGCGCCACGATTGACCGTTTCACCGAGCAGTAAAGGTCCGCCGCCATGTTTCCGGTGGACCTCGCGGCAAGTGGACGTACGACGGCGACGCGGCGCGGCGAGCGGCGCTTCGACCGCCGCTACTGACAGTATCCACCGCTGCGCGAGGCCGCGCCTCTCGACTAGCGGCCGCACGGCGTGCAGTCCGTCAACTCGAGGCTGCGGCGCCTAAAAGGTTCCGCTGCTGCCCGCATCCTACGGCGTCAGCGCTCCGTAGATATTCTGATCGAGCCCGCCAGCGCGCGGACACGTGTCG
>Ga0070670_100001636_pt1 | contig 18122 bp, 18 predicted proteins | sample KBSS63metaG_FD_64665 | JGI IMG/M metagenome (GOLD analysis project Ga0070670, IMG submission 64665) | Switchgrass rhizosphere microbial communities from Kellogg Biological Station, Michigan, USA - KBS S6-3 metaG | ecosystem: Host-associated > Plants > Roots > Rhizosphere > Soil ... | reverse complement strand
GGCACCGGGCCGCCCGCGGGGATCGTGGCCAGCAGGTTCACCATCCCGACCCGCCCGAGCGGCGTCTCCGCTTCGAACGGTTGTTCGACGACGGTCAGGCCCGCGGCCTGGAGCTCCTTCTTGATGTAGTCGCGGGCCGCCTGCGCGCCAGGCGTGCCCGCGACTCGCGGACCGATGGCGACGAGCTGACGGATGTCCTCGAGGGCGCGCCGGCCGTCGAAGGGAATGGACGAGGACGGCTGGGCGGCGTGCAGGCACGCGAGGCCCGCCAGCGGAATAATGGAGAGAACCCAGAGCGCACGGACCGAGCTGCTCGAAGGCCGGGTCATCTTCATTTGCGCTTGTCGCGTCCGACGTAATCTCGCCTCGGGGGACCGGCATAGATCTGCCGCGGACGTGCGATCTTCTGCTCCGGATCGGTCAGCATCTCCTCCCACTGCGCGATCCATCCCGCGGTGCGCGGAATCGCGAACAGCACCGGGAATATCGCGACCGGGAACGCCATCGCCTGATAGATCAACCCGGAGTAGAAGTCGACGTTGGGGTACAGCTTGCGCGAGACGAAGTAGTCGTCCGAGAGCGCGATGCGTTCGAGTTCCAGCGCGATGTTGAGCAGCGGGTTCCTGCCGGTCACCTCGAACACGAGATCCGCGATGCGCTTGATGATCGTGGCGCGCGGGTCGTACGACTTGTAGACGCGATGGCCGAACCCCATCAGCCGGACGCCTTCGCCGGCCTTGACGCGCTTGATGAAGGCGGGAACGTTCTGCACCGAGCCGATCTCGGTCAGCATGCGGAGCACCGCCTCGTTGGCGCCGCCGTGGAGCGGCCCGTAAAGCGCCGCGGCCGCGCCGGCCAGCGACGAATAGGGATCCGCGTGCGAGCTGCCAATGCCGCGCATCGCGTGCGTGCTGCAGTTCTGCTCGTGATCGGCATGCAGGATGAACAACACGTCGAGCGCGCGCTCGAGCACCGGGTGCACTTTGTAGCGGGGCTCGCTCATCCTGAACAGCATGTTCAGGAAGTTGCCGGTGAAGCTCAACTCGTTGTCGGGCAATACATAGGGACGCCCGATCGTGTGCCGGAACACGTAGGCCGCGATGCTCGGCACCTTCGCGATCAGGCGGATCGTCTGCAGGCGCCGCGACGCGGGATCGTGGATGTTCTTTGCGTCCGGATAAAACGTGGAGAGCGCGCCGACCGAGCTCAGAAACATCCCCATCGGATGCGCGTCGTAGCGGAATCCCTCGAGGAACTTCTTGATGTTCTCGTGCAGCATCGTGTGCTGCGTGATGTCGGCGGTCCATTGGTCGAGCTGTGACGTGGTCGGCAGCTCGCCGAACAACAGGAGGTACGCGGTTTCGAGAAAGTCGCTGTGTTCCGCGAGCTGCTCGATCGGATACCCGCGGTACATCAGGACGCCCCGATCGCCGTCGATGAACGTGATGCGGCTGCGGCAGGCGGCGGTGTTGGTGAACGCCGGGTCGTAGGTCATCATGCCGAACTCGTCGGGATTGACCTTGATCTGGCGCAGATCGATCGCGCGGATCGTGTGGTCCTGGATCGGAATCTCGTATTTCTTTCCGGTGCGGTTGTCGGTGATCGTCAGCGTGTCGGCCATGTCTACTCAGTGTCTTCTTCGTCGGTGGGCGCCGGCGCTTCGGGGATGCGATAGTCCCCCGACAACCAGCGCCCCAGATCCGCGAGCTTGCAGCGCTCGCCGCAGAACGGCCGCCAGGCCGGGTCCACCGGCCGTCGGCGGCAGTAGGCGCACACAGGAACAGGCTCTGCCATGCGCAATCTGTCTATATTACCTTTCGCTCGCCTGGAATGTGCGCTCGCCGGGTGGCTTCACGGCTTCACGGCTTAAGGCTGAAGCCCTGAAGTCCCGAAGCCCCGAGGCCTAGATTCCGGGTTCGCCGGCGTGATGGCGGACGTCGCGCGCCAGCACCATGAAGATGACGTCTTCGGCGATGTTGGTGGCGTGGTCGCCGATGCGTTCGAGGTGGCGGGAAATCAGGATCAAATCGAGCGCCGGTTCGATGGTCGACGGATCCTGCAGCATGTAGGTCAAGAGTTCGCGGAACACCTGCGTCTTCAAAGCGTCGAGCTCGTCGTCGCAGTCCAGCACCGACTGCGCCAGCGCCGTATCGCGCTTGACGTACGAATCCAGGGCATCGCGCAACATCGTCTGCGCGATGGTGCCCATGCGCGGGATATCGATCAACTCCTTGACCGGCGCGTGCCGGGTGTAGCGGACGACCGCCTCCGCGATATTGACGGCGAGATCGCCGACGCGCTCGAGATCGGTGTTGATCTTGACCGCCGACACGATCGCGCGCAGATCGACCGCCATCGGCTGATGGAGCGCGAGCAGCGTGAAGCAGCGATTGTCGATCTCGATGTGCAGCTGATTGATGGGGCGGTCGCCGTCGAGCACGCGGGCGACCGCGTCCGAATCGCGGTTGATCAGGCCGTCGAGCGCGGTGCGCACGCGTTCCTCCGCGAGCCCGCCCATTTCGAGGAGCCGCGCCTTCAACTGCTCCAGGTCCGCCTGAAAATGACGCTGCGTGGTTTCCACTCTCGCCCTATCCAAACCTGCCGGTGACGTAGTCTTCCGTCAGCTTCTGCGTCGGGTTCGTGAAGATCCGATCCGTCGGCGCGTACTCGACGAGCTTGCCGAGCCAGAAAAACGCCGTTCGATCCGACACCCGAGCCGCCTGCTGCATGTTATGGGTCACGATGACGATGGTGTAGCGCGATTTCAGCTGGTAAATCAACTCCTCGATGCGCTGCGTGGCGATCGGATCGAGCGCCGACGCCGGCTCGTCCATCAGCAGGATCTCGGGCTGGATCGCGAGCGCGCGCGCAATGCACAGGCGCTGCTGCTGCCCGCCGGACAGCGCGAGCGCCGATTCGTGCATCCGGTCCTTGACCTCGTCCCAGATCGCCGCGGCCTTGAGGCTCTCCTCGACGCGTGCGTTCAAGGCCGCGCGCCCTTTGGCGAGGCCGTTGATCCGCAGTCCATAGGCCACGTTTTCGAAGATCGATTTTGGAAACGGGTTCGACTTCTGAAACACCATCCCGACGCGCCGCCGTAATGCGACGACATCGCTGCCGGTGCGGTAGATATCCTCCCCTTTGATGCGTACCTGTCCTTCCACCCGCGCCCCCGGGATGATGTCGTTCATGCGGTTGAGCGTCCGGAGGAAGGTGCTCTTGCCGCAGCCGGACGGACCGATGAACGCGGTCACCACATTCGGCTGGATATCGATCGTGATGTCTTCGAGCGCGCGCTTCAGCCCGTAGTAAAAGTTCAGGCTGCGCACGTCGATCGCCGGGTCCACCGGCGCGGCCGTCGAGGACGGCTTCGGGATGATCGTGGGCTGCAGCGGCGGGTGCACGGCGGGCATACGTGGCAAATCCAGCGTAGCCCGCCGCGGTTACTGCGGGATTTCTGGCGTGTTACCGGCGTGTAAAAACCAACCGACTCAACTCGCAACTCCCAATTTCGACTCCCAAGCTCCAGAACCGCAGCGAATCGGCTTGCGTGGGCGGTTGGGAGTCGGAAAATCGGTAGTTGATCAAGATTGTTTCAGCAAGCGGCTAGGGATTCGTCAGCGCCGGCTCCTCGGATCGCACCGCCGTGGTGTCGGTCTCGGCGAGGAACGCGCCGATCTGCCGCCGGAGCTCTTCCTGAATCACATCGATCTTGCGCCGGGCATCGAGGACACGGAAGCCAAATTCGTCCGCCATCGACGCATACTCGCGCAACAGCGATCGCTGATAGGCGCGGAAGCTCTCATAGATGTCGTCGCCGAGCTTCATGTCCATCCCCGACTCCCAGTACTCCATGCCGCGGGCCTGAAGGACGCGCCGGATCAGCGTCTTTTCGTCGGTCTTGAGGTAGAACACGAGATGCGGCGCAATGGCGAACCCATAGAGGTTCCGCATCCACGTGCGATCGACGCCGCGTACGCCGGCACGCGCCAGCGCGGTGAAGATGTAGCGATCGGACAGGACGATGAAGCCGGCCTTCAGCGCGGGAATGACTTCCTTCTCGAGGCGGTCCGCAAAGTCGGTCGCGTAGAGCAGCACGAAGGTCAGCTTGTTCAGCGTGTTGCTCGCCTTGGCGAGCTCGATGGTGGGCTGCATCAACTCGGATCGCGTCCATCCGGTCTCAATGACGCCGTAGCCCTGCACTTCGAGCCACTCGCGCAGCAGGCTGATCTGCGTCGATCGGCCGACGCCGTCGGTCCCCTCGATCGCGATGATCTTGCCCGGATAGCCGTCGAGCGGCAGGTAGGGGATGCCGTTGCCGTAATAGTTTCCGGGACGAATACCGCCAGCCGGCGCGTCAGACGAGCTGCTCGTCGAGCTGTTCATTGGTCTCCTCAATCTGCAGGTGCTGCGATACCAGCCGCCGGAACAGCCGCTGCTGCTCCGTGATGCTGCCGACGGCGTTCACGACGCTGAGGCCGAACTCCTCGACCAGTCGATCGTATTCATCCAGCACCTTGCCCTGGAAAATCCTGAAGCTCTCGATCGCATTCGAGCTCCAGCCCATGTCGAGGCCCGCCTCGTAGAACTTCAGCTTCACGCGGCGCGCCATCAGGCGATCCGTGGACACTTCGATCGGGACGCGGAAATACACCGCCATGTCCGGCTTGACGGCGAAGCTATACAACTCCCGAACCCATCGCCGGTCGACGCCGCGGGCGAAGTCGCGGGCGAACGCGGTGTAGGCATACCGGTCCGCGAGCACGATCATGCCGGCTTTGAGCGGCGGGATGATGTTGTAGAGGAGCCGGTCCGCGAAATCGGTGGCGTGCAGCAGGCTGAACGTCATCGGCGTCAGCGAGTTTTTCTTCTTCCCGGTCTTCGTCGCCGCTTTCACGAGCGCCGAAGAGTTCCACTCGGTGACGAACACCGGCCGACCGGCGGCGCTAAGCCACTTTGCCAGCAGTGCCAGCTGCGTCGTTTTTCCGGACCCGTCGATTCCTTCGACCACGAACAGCTTTCCGGGGTACTCGTGCGGCGTGGTCAGGTTGTTCAACATTCGGTGACTGTTCCTTGTACTCGGCGCCGGCGACTTCGAACCGGATCGGCAAATCGAGCTCGCGCTCGAGCGGCGCGACGTGACGATGAGCGGCCCAGAGCTCGAGCTCCGCATCGCCGTTGGCGCGGAGCCGGGCGAGATAATCGTCGCCACGTGGAAAGAGATCGATGCCCGCTAGCGCCTGCGCGTGGCTGCGGTCCAGCCCCTCCGCGAGCCGGACAATAGCGGACAGCACGCGGACCGTGCTCCGGAGCGTCCCGCTGAGGTCGCCATACCCCTCATGCGACTTCTTCGGGGTCGCCTGGCGGTGATACCGCGCGACGAGCGCGACCACCTCAATCTCACGGGGGTCGAACCCGCGCAAGTCTCCATTCTTGATCAAGTAGTAGGAGTGGCGGTGGTGGCGGTCGTAGCTGATGTGGACGCCGACGTCGTGCAACAGCGCCGCATATTCGAGCCATTCACGCTCGCGATCGCTCAGTCCGTGGATGCTGCGGGTCTGGTCGAAGATGCTCAGCGCCAGCCGTGCGACCTGCTGCGCGTGTTCGGACCAGTAGCCGCAGCGTTCGCCGAGTTCTACGACGCTGCGGCGGCGGACGTCGGGGTAGCGCTCGACCTTCTTGATGCGCGCGCGGTTCCGGTGGATGTAATCGAGCACCAGCCCTTCGCGCAGCGCGAGGTCGCAGAGCGTGATGTCCTCCGCCCCCAGACCACGAAGAATGGTGTCGAGGAGCACCGATCCCGCGACGCTGAGATCGGCGCGGCGGGGATCGAGGCCGGGCATGTGCAGCCGCTCCTCGATATCGGCCGCCACCAGGCTCTTGCGAAGCCGCCGCAGCGACTTCGCGCTGACCCGCCGGTTCCGCAGGTCGTCGGGCGGCTCTCCGTCTTCGGTCAGCGCGACCGCTCCGAGGCTGAGGATCGTGCCCGAAGTCCCAATCACGCGGTCGAACCCGGCCCGAGCGATCGACTCGAGGTAGCCCCCCATCTCTCGATTCAGGTGCTTGACCAGACGCCGTTCACTCTGGCGCGACAGCGGATCGGTTTTGACGAAGTGCTCGGTGAGCCGTATGACGCCGGCTTTAAAGCTCTTCCCGTATCGCAGGTGTGTCGCGGTTCCCAACGTGACTTCGACACTTCCGCCACCGATGTCGATGACAACCGCCGAGCTGCCGCCGACGTTGACCCCGTACCCGGCAGCGAGATGGATGAGCCTCGCTTCCTCCGTTCCCGAGATGACGCGAACGCGAATGCCGGTTTGTCTGCCTACTTCGGCAATGAAGTCGCCGCCGTTCTCCGCTTCCCGGGCCGCACTCGTCGCGGTGGCGACGATCTCGTCGACCTTGTGCGATTCCGCGAGCCTGCGAAATTTCGCCAGCGTTTGCAGCGCCGAGGTCATGGCGGTCTGCGTCAGGGCGCGGCCATCGAGGCCCCCCGCGCCAAGCCGGACCATGTCCTTTTCACGATCGATGACTTCGAACGACAGATCGGGGCGAACCTTCACCACGATCATGTGAATGGAGTTGGTACCGATATCGATGGCGGCGATGCGCATGCACGAAGGAAGGAACTGCTCAGCCGGTCCGGCTCTTGCTTGTTACACGATCGGGTATATATACTTGCCGACTCAACCAAAGAAGCGGGGCCGGAGAGGCCAAACCGGTCGCAATCGTATCATGAACGCTCGAGCCCCCCGCCCGACCACGCGGCTGCTGCAACGACTGTCGCGGGCGCTCAACCGGCATGTGCCGAGAGCCGTGCAAGGGGACGACCGCGCGGTTCACCAGGCGCGGGTGACCACCCGCCGGCTGCGGGAAGCGGTTCCGGTGCTGGCGACGGGCCTGCCGGGCACCAAGGCGGCGAAGGCCAGTCGGAAAATCCGACGGCTGACGCGGGCGCTCGGGACGGTACGCGAGCTGGATGTGACATTGCTGCTACTGGATGAGCTTGCCCGTTCCCCCCATGTCCCGCGGAGTGCGGTCGAGGACGTGCGGGCGCGGGTCATCCAGGAGCGCGGCGGGCGCCGCAAGGTGATGCTCGAGCGGCTCGAACGGGTGAATTCCGAGAAATTGGAGAAGCGCCTCCAGTCCGTCGGTGCCGCGCTGCAGCAGGCGACGACGGAGCCGTGGCGCAAGGCCCTCGGCGCGCGATTGCTCAAACGCGCGCGCGATCTCTCCGCCGCAATGAACGAGGCCGGCCACGTCTACGCGCCGGAGCGTCTGCATGCCGTCCGCATCGCGGCCAAGAAGCTGCGCTACGGCCTGGAGCTCGCCGCCGACAGCGCCGTGAAGGAAGCGGCGCCGCACGTGCGGACCATCAAGCGCGCGCAAGACATGCTCGGCAAGCTGCACGACCTGCAGGTGCTGCAGGAACACGTCGCCGCAGTACAGGCCGGTCCCCCTTCGACGCGGCCCCAGTCCCGTGAAGCGCTCGAAGATCTGGCGCGGCACATCGAGGATCAGTGCCGGCACCTGCACGGGCGTTATGTCGCGCTGACGCCGATGCTGCGAGAGATGACCGTGGCGGTGCGCAAGGCGGTGGTCCCGCAGCTCGCGCGCACGGCGCGCCGCGTGCCGGCCATGAAAATGGCGCTGTCGCGTCCGAAGGACCCGCGCACCGTCGCGAGCGATCACTGATGGCGACGCTCGAGCTGTATCTGATTCGCCACGGGGTCGCGGCCGAACGGGGCGACGAGTATCCCGACGATTCGAAGCGGCCGCTGACGTCCGGCGGCATCTCGCGGCTCCGCAAGGAGGCCAAGGCACTGGACGCGCTCGGTCTCGGATTCGATCACATCATCACGAGCCCGCTCGTGCGAACGAAACAGACGGCGGACGTCTTCGCGGAATCCCTGAAATCGAAACCGTCGGTGTCGGCCAGCGACGCGCTGGCGCCCGCAGGGACCCCTGCCGCGGTCATTCAGGAACTGGGCAAGCACACGCGGAAGGGGCGGATTGCGCTGGTCGGCCACGAGCCGAACATCGGCGAGCTCGCGGCGCGGCTGATTGGCGCCCGCGTGCCGATCGAGTTCAAGAAGGGCGCGATCTGCCGCATCGATTTCGAGACGCTCCCGCCGAAGGGAACCGGTCAGCTCCGCTGGTTCATCACCCCGAGGATGCTTCGCAGCATTGATTAATCGCCGGAATTAGACCGCCACCCCCGCCTTCACCTCGGCGCCTTTCGGGACGATGATGATCCCGTCGCGGATGTAGTAGCCCTCGCCGTCCGCGTTCATGACGCCGGACTCGTTCACCAGTCTGACGCCATCGGCAATACGCGCGTTCTTGTCGACGATGACGCGATCGAGCACGACTCCTTTGCCGATGCCGAGCGGCGTCTCCATCGCGCGCGTTTCCTCTTCGTAGAAGTCGGCGCCGAGGAGCACCGATCGCGTGATCTTCGCGCCGGTATCGACGTGCGTCCGGATGCCGACCACCGAGTCGCGAATCTCGCACTGATCCAGAGAGCAGCCTTCGGCGACGATGGACGAATCGATCGTCGAGTTGTGGACGCGCGTGCCCGGGAGAAACCGCGGGTGGGTGTAGATGGGAAAGCGCGGGTGGAAGAAATTGAACGGCGCGCCGCGGCGCGTCAGCTGGATATTGGCGTCGTAGAACGCATCGATCGTCCCGACATCCGCCCAGTAACCGCGGAAGATGTACGGGTTCACCTGCCGATTGGTCAGCGCCGTCGGGATCAGCTCCTTGCCGAAGTCGATCCCGGGCTGCTCGAGCATCTCCAGCAGCACGTCGCGCGAGAAGACATAGATCCCCATCGAGGCGACGAACGGCTTCTCCGCGCTGACCCCGCCGGTCATCACCGCGCCCCGCGGTACGCTGCTCCTCAATTCCGCGAGTCGCCCGGCGTTCGGCTTTTCCTCGAAGCCGCCGATTTGCCCGCGGTCGTCGAAGAGGAAGATTCCCATTTGCGTCGCATCCGCCGGCGTGACGGGTTGCGCGGCAATCGTGATGTCGGCGCGGGTCTCGATGTGCGATTCAATCAGCTCGCAGAAATCCATGCGATAGAGATGATCGCCGGCGAGAATCAAATAATGCTCGGCGTCGTGTCCGACGAAGTGACGCGACGCCTGACGCACGGCGTCGGCGGTGCCCTGGAACCAGTCGGAGCTCTCCGGCGTCTGCTCTGCGGCGAGGACTTCGACGAAGCCGTCGGAGAACATGTCCAGGCGATAGGCCTGCGCGATGTGGCGGTTGAGCGACGCGGAATTGAACTGGGTCAGCACGAAGATGCGTTTGAGTCCCGCGTGCAGACAGTTGCTGATGGGAATGTCGATCAAGCGGTACTTCCCCCCGAGCGGAACCGCCGGTTTCGATCGCATGTGCGTCAGCGGGTAGAGTCGAGTTCCTCGGCCGCCGCCGAGGATCAGCGTCATCACGTCGTTCATGCACCCGATCTTAAACGGGCATCTCCGCTTTGGCGGACCAATTCCCGTCACGGTTGAGCCGGAAGGGCCCATTTTCTGCAGTTAAACGGGGCCTGTCCTGGAACGTGTCATCCACAATGCTCGGCGACCGATCGTTTACACGGTGTTTACATTCGGAGGGGGTTGGCTGAGGTACAACTGCAGCGAGGAAAGAGAGACGACGGATGTTTACGCAGGAATTGACCAACGCCGGCCATGTGCGGCGGTTCGAGATTCGCAGCGAAGGCGCGGAAGGCTGGGAAATGCGCGTCGAACAGGACAGCGCGCTCGTGCGCTGCCAGCGGTTCACCGACTGGCATCGGGTTGAGCGGGCGGTGACGCGCGCCACGCTGGAGATCGCCGAACTTCAGAACGCGGGCTGGACGCTGCGCACCGCCACGCCGTGAGTCATTCCTCGACGAAGCGGTAACCCAGCCCCACCACGGTTTCGATCTGCGCCCCGGCCGCCCCGAGCTTGGAGCGCAGGCGTCCTACGTGGACGTCGACCGAGCGCGTCTCAACGCTCCGTTCGTATCCCCACACCCGTTCCAGCAGGCGATCGCGCGACAGCACGCGATTGCGGTTCTCCACGAGAAAGCGCAGCAGCTCGAATTCGCGGCGGGTCAGCCGGACCGCCGCGCCATCGACTTCGATGGCCACCGCGTCGAAGTCCGCCCTGAGGTGCTTGCCGGCGTAGATCGCTGGTGCGACCGTCGTCGGCCGACGGCGCAAGACTGCCCGCACGCGCGCTGAAAGCTCCCGCAAGCTGAACGGTTTCGTCACGTAGTCGTCCGCGCCCATATCGAGCCCGGCCACGCGTTCATGCTCTGACGTGCGGGCGGTCAGCATGATGATTGGCACGCTCATCGTCTCGGGACGGCTGCGCAGGATCCGGCATACCTCGTCGCCGCTGAGGATCGGCAGGTTGAGATCGAGGATGACGAGATCCGGCGGCTGTTCCGTGGCGGTGCGGACGGCCACGTCGCCGCTGGCGACAACATCGACGCGCGCGACGCCCGCGCGCTCGAGGGTGTGTTTCACGAGAAGCGCGATATCGCGCTCGTCTTCGACGACCAGGATACGGGGCGCGGGAGCTGTCGCGAGCACACAACGAACGTACTCAGGTGCGATTACCGGCGCGTATCGGGGGCGTTAACAGTGCGTAACGGTTCGCCGTGACCTGGCGGAAGTACTAGCAGTTGCCGGCCGCGCAGCACGGCCGCACAACGCGCCGGCGTTGCGGCGCCGGCGGCGTGGGCTGCCGCGTCGTCAGGCGCCGCACGTCTTTTGCAGTCGTATCGAGATGTCCGACCGCGTGGGTGACTGCCTCGAGCAGGACCGCCGCCACTGGATCCCCGAGAGCCGCCAGCCGGTAATGCACCCACAGGCCGTCCTTGCGGCCGAGAACCAGGCCCGCGCGTCTCAGGTAGGCAAGGTGTCGTGACACGGTAGGCTGCGGCACGTCCAGGCTCTCGTGGATGTGACAGACACACACTTCGCCCTCGCTGAGCAGGCCCAGGATACGAAGCCGGGTCCGATCGGCCAGCGCCTTGAACAGCGTTTCCATCGTGACGAGCCGCTTTTCCATATTCGCCTTGACAAATATAGCATGAGTGATTCATATTCGCTTCAGCGAATATATTGGTTTATCGGAGGACATCATGAGCGAGCTGCGCGAGGTCATTCAACAGAAATACGGCGAGGCTGCACGCCGGGCGGCTACGGGAGAGGAGAAGTCAGGCTGCTGCGGTACGGGATGCGGCTGCTCGGATCCAATCACCTCGGATCTCTATGCCGTCGATCAAACCAGCGCGCTGCCGGCCGAAGCCGTGGCGGCATCGCTCGGCTGCGGAAACCCCACAGCCCTCATCGAGCTTCATGAAGGCGACACGGTGCTCGATCTCGGCTCGGGCGGCGGCATTGACGTGCTGCTGTCCGCACGCCGCGTCGGGCCGAGCGGCAAGGTCTACGGGCTGGACATGACCGACGAGATGCTGGCGCTCGCCCGCGAGAACCAGCGCAAGGCAGGGGCGAGCAACGTCGAGTTCCTGAAAGGTGAGATCGAGAAGATCCCACTTCCCGACAACTCCGTCGACGTCATCATCTCGAACTGCGTCATCAACCTGTCTGCGGATAAGGGGCGTGTGCTGCGCGAAGCGTTCAGGGTGTTGAAACCGGGCGGCAGATTTGCGGTCTCTGACGTTGTGGTCCGCGGCGAGGTGCCGTCGGACATCCGCCGCAGCGTCGAGCTGTGGGTTGGGTGCGTCGCGGGAGCGCTGCAGGAAACCGAGTATGTCTCGCTGCTCAAACGAGCCGGCTTCAGCGATATCGAGATCGAGGCGTGGCGCGTCTACAAAGTGGACGACGCGCGCGAATTCCTCACCGGTGCCGGTCTGGATGTCGAGCAGATTGCGCCGCAGGTCGAAGGGAAGTTCGCCAGCGCGTTCATCAGGGCGAAGAAGGCGTAGGGCTCAAGGCGCAAGGCTGAAGGCGGCTCACGGCGAAGACGCCGCGGCAATGGACGGTATACGGATATTTCGGTAAGCTGTCCTGCAGATGAGGACCCTGCGCGGCTGGCTGCGTACGCTCGCCACGCTCTGGATGGTGTTCCAGGCGGTGTCTCTCTCCGCGCTCGTGCCGCCGTCGTGCTGTCTGGGGAACGGTCAGGCTGCGACAACGCCGGAGCGGCCGCGCTGTCACGAGGCGGCGCCGATGCCGTCTGCCCACGGGGCGATGCATCACCAGTCGGCTGCGCCGGCCGAGCCCGCGCCAGCGCGGGACTGCGCGATGCGCGCGGCCTGCGGTGGTCAAGCCGCCGCGCTGCTGGCGGCTCTCTCGACCGTCGGCGTCCTCCCACACTCGGTCGCATATTCCGATTCGCTTTCGGTGGATGTCTTCCATTCGTCGCACGAACGGCTGCTAGGGCAGTTCCAGTCCCCCGACGCTCCTCCTCCGCGCGTCTGACCTTTCCGCGTTTCATTGGACGACCGCCGGCGCGGTCGTGGAAAGTGCTCATTCGTGGTGGAGGTGTGTGGTGCATTGGTCCAGGGTGGCCGCTGTCGTGTGCGTCGCGTCGGCGCTCGCACGGCCGCTGGCCGCCCAGCAGTCGGTGGATTACGCGAGCCTTGGCGGACGCGTGACGGATCCCCAGGGCGCCGTCGTGGCGGGTGCGCACGTGACCGCGCGCCATACCGACACGAACGTTGTCGCGGAAGCGGTCACCGATCCCGCCGGACGTTTCCGCTTTCCTCACTTGAAGGTCGGAGCCTACGAGCTCAAGGCGCGCGTGGCGGGATTCGCGGAGCTCACGCGGGCCCTCACGCTCACGGTCGGTGGCGCGTTCGACATTCCGTTGACGTTGACGCTCGCCGGCATCGATGCGAGCGTCACGGTCGGTGCCGACACGATGACCCTCGAGACCGCCCGCAGCCAGATCGCCGGAACCGTGCCGCAGGCCGAAATACGCAACCTGCCGATGAACGGCAGGAACTTCCTCGATCTCGCGCTGCTCGTCCCGGGCGTGTCGCCGACGAACATCGGCAGCACGCAGCTGTTCGCGGAAACGTCCGCCGTGCCGGGTCAAGGCGTCTCCATCTCGAGCCAGCGCAACCTGTCGAATAACTTCATCGTCGATGGCGTCTCGGCAAACGACGATGCCGCGGGCCTCGCCGGGATCCCGTTCGCCGTCGACGCCATCGATCAGTTTCAGGTGGTGACGTCCGGCGCCCAGGCGGAGCTCGGCCGGGCGCTCGGCGGCTACGTCAGCGTCGTCACCAAGAGCGGAACGAACGCGGTGCGCGGCGGGCTCTACGAGTTCATGCGGGATGACGCGCTGAACGCGGCGAATCCGTTGTCCGGAACCCGGCTGCCGATGCGGCAGCACCAGTTCGGCGGCAGTATCGGCGGCCCATTTCGCCGCGATCGCACGTTCTACTTTTCGAACGTCGAACAGCGGCTGCTCGACCAGGCTGGACTCGTCACGATTCTGCCCCAGAACGTGCCGATCATTAACGGGCACCTCGGCTCGCTCGCGTACCCAGGTTCGCCGATCGCCACCGGCGAGTATCCGAACCCGGTCCACAGCACTAATGTTCTCGGCAAACTCGATCATCGCCTCAGTGGATCGGATCAAGTGTCGGTTCGTTACAGTCTGTATCACGTCACCTCGGAGAACTCCCGAGGGGCCGGTGCGTTGAATGCGGCCACCGCGTCGGCTGGCCTCGACAACATCGACCATGCCCTGGCGATCGGCAACACGTGGTCGATTTCGCCGACAATCGTCAACGAAACACGGCTGCAGATCGCCTACGGCGATCTCGAGGCGCCGCCCACCGACGTCATCGGGCCTGCGGTCAGCATCGCCGGCGTGGCGACATTCGGCACGCTGTCAGGCGCTCCTACCCGCCGTGTCAACCGGATGGTTCAACTGATCGACAACGTGTCGCGCCAGGCCGGGTCGCACGCCTTGCGCGGCGGAGCTGACGTTGTCTTCAACGATGACCGCATCACGTTTCCGCGCGCAGTCCGTGGCAGCTATACGTTCTCCTCGCTCGCCAGCTTCCTTTCGGGCAGTTACAGCGGGTTCACGCAGACGTTTGGCGATCCCCTGGTGGCGCAGCAGAACCCCAACGTCGGTGTGTACGCGCAGGATGAGTGGCGGATCGGATCGGACCTGACGCTCAACGCGGGTGTTCGCTACGACCTGCAGTTTCTCGACAGCGTCGACACGGATACGAATAACGTTTCGCCCCGACTCGGCGTGGTGTGGTCCCCCTCCGGGTCGCGAAACGTTCTCGTCCGCGGCAGTGCCGGACTGTTTTTCGATCGGGTGCCGCTTCGTGCCGTTGCGAACGCGATTCTGTCGGCCGGCAACACGACGGACCTGAGCCGGCTACACCAGCCGAGCGTGGCGGGGCTGGTGCCCACACAAGACGGGGCACCCGTGTTTCCGAACATCCTGCCCGCGCGAACCCTGACCACGACGCTCGCCGACTTTACGACGATGGACCCGCGTCTGCAGAGCGCGTACTCGAAGCAGGCGAACGTCGAAGTCGAACGCTCGGCCGGCGCTCGGGGAACGGTGAGCGCCGGCTATCAGTACGTGCGCGGCGACAACTTGCTGATGTCCGTCAACCAGAATGTCGCAACCTGTGTGGCCGCGGGAACGAACAACGGCTGCCGGCCGAATTCGGCATACAGGAACAACAGTCAATACTCGCCGGCTGGCGAGTCGAGCTACCACGGGCTGCACCTGTCGCTGGTGGAGCGCGCGACGGCGTGGTCGAGCGTCCGACTGAGCTACACGTTGTCGAAGTCCATGAACGACGTCGGCGAGGCGTTCTTCAGCTCGCCCGTCGACCCGTCGAACATCATGCGCGACTGGGCTCGATCGGATGACGATCAACGCCATCGGCTGGTGATCACGGGGGCGGTCAATACGTCGATGGCGCCGGCGGCGACGCTGTGGGACCGCGTTACACACGGTTTTCAGGTGAGCGCCATGCTGCAATATTACTCGGCGCTTCCCTTCAACATCACGTCAGGCGTGACGAGCTTGCAGGGCACGTCGGGCCGTCCGTTCGCAGACGGCACGCCCGCGACCGCGAACTTCGATGTACGGACTGCCAGCTTGATTTCGAGGAACGCAGGCGTCGGCGCGGACTTTTTCAGCCTGAACGTGCGGCTCAACCGGACGTTCCAGTTGCCGGCCAACATCAAGCTCGAAGGGATGATCGAAGGCTTCAATCTGACGAACCATCTGAACGCGTTGACTCGCAACACCAATTTCGGAAGCGGCGTCTATCCGAGCACTCCGCTCGCCACCTTCAACCAGATCACCGCGGTGTCAGATCCGCGCGCGTTTCAGATCGGCGTGCGACTGACGTTCTGAGCGTGGGTTGCGTGCTCACGCCAGGGCGCGAATGGCGGGACGAATCAGCCGGGGCGCGCCGCCACCCGTTCGATCGGTCAGCGTCCATCGAGCCAACGCCAAGCCGGTGACCGCAAGCGCGCCGCCGATCGCCAGCTCCCGGGCGGGGAAAGTCGTGGTCGAGGCGATGTGCTGAATAGCGGCGCACGCCGAACGCACGTCGGCCCGCCGGGCCAGATATTTCGCGTGCAAGGCGTGCACCTCGCCGGACAGCACCTGCCGCGTGACCTTCACGTGGTCGTCTTTCACCCCGTCGCGCTTCTGATAGCGTGACAGGCGATCGGCCAGTTCCTGGCGGTCGTGGAGATCGCCGAGAATCGACTGCGCCTTGCTCAGGCTCTTGAGCGCGGGCGCGAGACGAGGCTCTCCCGCCGCTTCCATAATCTCGGCCGCGTAGCGCAACCGTTTGATCGCAATCCGTGCGCTGTGGGTGCGCTTCGGAAAATAGACCCCGGTTGCATGACCGATTTGATCGAGCGCCGCATCGGCGCGCTCCATCAACTGACGCCGAAGCTGCATCCGCCATCCCGCCGACGTGACACGGGCTCGGATCGCGGCGTGTTGGTGACAGATCGCGCCGAGCAGCGCGTCGACATCCAGGCGCTCGAGCGTTTTGATGAGCCGGCGCATCTTCTTGAGACGATCGGCGTCATAGTCCTGCCGCACCAGCACGAGCGACGGCGCCGCTTGCGGCGTGTGGGCCTCCAGCTCCTTTATCAAGCCGATTTGCACGTCGGTATCGCGCACTCGTCCGAGTGCACGACCGATGCTGGCACACCCAGCCGCGAGATCCTCTTCCTGCCCGCCCCGGTCCGAGGGAAGGGGCACGATGGCCAACACCTCGCGGATCCGGCGGGTGGCAACGCGAGCCTGATGAACGGCTTCAATGTCACCGTCGAAAACGCCGCCCAGCTGAGTTCGCAAAGCTGACGCTTGCCGACTGAGGAGTGTCGCGGGTGTTGATTGTGTGGTCATGACGCGTTACGAGGGTGCAACCCGCAGGCCGCATTCCCGCAACATATAAAAGTGTTGTGACTTACCTGTAAAAGGGAGCAGGTGCAGTTCAGATATGCTGGGAACGTGCGACATCTGACCGGCGCCATGTTGGTCGTGCTCGTAGCAGCTCAACCGGCTCAGGCCCCGCTCACTCTGTTCAAAACGATCGAGCTGCCGAGCGTGGACGGGCGCATCGACCACCTCGCCTTCGATTCAGATCGCGCGCATCTGTTTGTCGCCGCGCTGGGGAACGACAGCGTCGAGGTTGTAGATACCGAACGAGGCACCCACCTGAAGCATCTGGCGGGCTACCAAGAGCCACAGGGCATCGCCTTTGTGCCAGATACGCGCGCCGTGGTGGTTGCCAATGGCCAGGGACCGGGCGCGCAGGTCATCGACGCGACCGACTTCCACTCGGTCCGCACGATTGCGCTCGGTGACGACTCGGACAACGTGCGGTACGACGCGGCCGCGAAGCGCGTGTATGTCGGCTACGGCAGCGGAGCGCTCGCCGCAATCGATCCCGCGGACGGCCGCATTGCCGGACGTGCCGCGCTGAAAGGGCATCCGGAATCATTTCAGCTCGAGGCCGCTGGTCCGCGCATCTACGTCAATGTGCCGTCAGCAGAACAGATCGCCGTCGTAGATCGGCAGGGCATGCGGGTGGCAGCCACGTGGCCGGTGACCACCGCGAAGGCAAACTATCCGATGGCGCTCGACGAGGCAGGCAAGCGGTTGTTTATCGGGTGCCGCCGCCCCGCGGTCGTTCTGGTCTACGACACCACGTCAGGAAAGCAGGCCGCATCGTTTCCGATCGTCGGCGATACCGACGACATGTTCTTCGATGCGGTGCGCAAGCGGTTGTACGTTATCGGCGGTGAGGGTTTCGTCGACGTGTTTTCGACTGAGGGCGGTTATAACCGGCTGGCCCGCATTCCTACGGCGGCCGGCGCGCGCACCGGTCTGTTCGTGAAGCAGCAAAGCCGTTTGTATGTCGCCGTCCCGCATCGCGGCGCTCAGCGCGCCGCCGTCCAGGTCTACGAAGCGCGGTAGGAGGCTTCTCGAATCCGGCCGGCATAGCGTCTGAGTAGTCGTCGTTACATGTACGTTACCGCCCCGCCCTAGAATCGTCTGAACATGTTCAACGTGCTGTTTCTGTGTACGGGCAACTCGGCACGGTCCATCCTGGCGGAAGCCTTGATTAACGATCCACGCGTCGGGCGGGGGAAGTTCAAGGGATTCAGTGCCGGCAGTCATCCCAAGGGTGACGTGCATCCGCTCGCACTGGAAACTCTCCGCGACGCGCGCTTCCCGACGGACGGATTCCGTAGCAAGAGCTGGGAAGAATTCGGCCAGCGCGGTGCGCCACAACTGGATTTCGTGTTCACCGTCTGCGATCAAGCAGCGGCCGAGCCGTGCCCGGTGTGGCCCGGTCAGCCGATGACCGCCCATTGGGGCATCCCCGATCCGGCAGCGGTCCAGGGGTCTGATGCAGAGCGTCGCCGGGCGTTCCGTGACGCCTTCACGGTCCTGAGACGACGAATCGAGCTGTTCGCGTGCCTGCCGCTCGAAAAACTGGATCGGCTGGCGATTCAGCGCGAGATCCGCGACATCGGCCAGAAATAGTTATCGCTACGCGCCGCGTTGCAGCTTTTCCATCCGCGCCGTCGCGATTCGCGCCAGCAGCGAGCAGCATAAGACGAGCGCGACGAGGA
>Ga0070670_100001635_pt1 | contig 18122 bp, 13 predicted proteins | sample KBSS63metaG_FD_64665 | JGI IMG/M metagenome (GOLD analysis project Ga0070670, IMG submission 64665) | Switchgrass rhizosphere microbial communities from Kellogg Biological Station, Michigan, USA - KBS S6-3 metaG | ecosystem: Host-associated > Plants > Roots > Rhizosphere > Soil ... | reverse complement strand
CGGGCCATTGCCGATCAGGCGCGCACCATTCGCATTCCCGTCCACATGATTGAAACGATCAACAAGCTCATCCGCACTTCGCGTTCGCTCGTGCAGGAGCTTGGCCGCGAGCCGACCAGCGAAGAGATTGCCCGGAAGATGGACATTCCCGTTTCGAAGGTGCGCAAGGTTTTGAAGATTGCCCAGGAACCAATCTCGCTCGAGACGCCCATCGGCGAAGAGGAAGATTCGCACCTTGGCGATTTTATCGAAGACAAGTCGATCCTAAACCCGGCGGATGCCGTGGTCGCGTCCAACTTGCGCGAAATCACAGACGAAGTTCTGGCGACGTTGACGCCGCGCGAAGAGAAAGTGATTAAGATGCGTTTTGGTTTGGGACTTACCGGATCGGAACACACGCTCGAAGAAGTTGGACAACACTTCGCCGTTACCCGCGAACGCATCCGGCAGATCGAGGCGAAGGCGCTGCGCAAACTGCGTCATCCATCCCGATCCCGCAAACTGAAAGCGTTCCTCGAGAACACTCAGCACTAAAGTTTTGGCCGCGGATTAACGCGGATCTAAGCCGATCTGAAATCCATCTGATCTGCGTTAATCTGCGTAAATCCGCGGCCAATTCTTTAGTGGATGGTGAGGAACGTCGAGCTCTTTGCGGTGTAGTCGAATTCGTAGTCATAAACGAAGCCGGGAAACTCGATCGGCTGCGTAAACTGTACCCTTACCTGCATGCGGTTGTCCTGCTGCGTCGGCGTGATGATGGCGTTTTGCGGGATGCCGTACTCGGCGGAGCTTTTAACCAGTTGCTCGCGGACCCAGTCCGGCGATTTGCCGAGAGCCACGGCCGTCTCGACGTCGTGGTCCATCAGATCTTTGAGCTGGTAAGCCCGGTAAGCAACCGGAATGAACTGATACGCGCAGTAAGCGCCGGCAATTATTATCGCCGCGACAATCAGAAACTTTAGTCGCGCTCCGCCCAGTTCAGATTTTCTGGCGATTGTATTCATTGTTCAGATCTTCTTTGCAGCCCCACACGGTGGCTTTTTTACAGCCCTCCCTGACGGTCGGGCTGCTGCCGCGCGGGCTGCTGTCCTACCTGACAGGACTTTGCGCAGAGACTCTCGCAACAACTTGGAACTTATTTCTCTCCCGTCGACAATTCGTGGAAGACCGATACGTTCGAGCAAAACCCACTGAACCTGACCAGCCGAACGTTTCTTGTCGTGTGCAATCGCTTTGATCACGTGGCGCTCGTCGAGATCCGCGGCAGAAGGTAATGGTCCACACAAGTCAACCGCCGTCGTCAGCGATTCTAACTCCGTTTCCTGGAGCAGGCCCAGATTTTTTGAGATCTCGCCGGCGGCGAGTATGCCGTGCCCTACCGCTTCGCCGTGGCGAAAGCGTCTGAAGTTGGTAACCAGCTCAAGTGCATGAGCAATGGTATGACCGAAGTTAAGAATTCTTCGCGAACGGCCATCCAGTCTTGCGGGATCTTCTCGTTCGTCTCCGGCAACGATCGACGCTTTGAATGCGCATTGAGCGGCGATCAGCCGCTCGAGTTTCGTGGAGATGGCTAGCGGGCTGTCACCGGTTGTTCTTAGAAAATTCGCCGTGTCGTTGAAAAGCTTGCGACCACTCACCGCGCCCTGCTTGACACATTCGCACCAACCAGCGACGAGTTCGCGCCGAGGCAACGTGGCTAGTGTTTCGACGTCGATAATGACCGCAGCAGGCTGATGAAAGCTGCCGACCAGATTCTTGCCGCCGGACAAATTAACGCCGGTTTTGCCGCCCACCGAAGAATCCACCTGGGCCAGCAGCGTCGTGGGAATTTGGATGTAGCGCAGGCCCCGAAGGTAGATGGCTGCGGCAAAACCGGCAACGTCTCCGACCACGCCGCCGCCCAGTGAAACGACCGTATCGCCGCGCTCAAGCTGAGCTTCGTGAAAGAACTGGAGGGCGTTTTCGACGGTTGCGATCGATTTATAACGCTCGCCATCGCCAATCAGAAGAGTTGAGACGGAGTAGCCGCACTGCTTCAAACTGTTTATGACAGTGGAGCCGTAGAGCGAGGAAACTTTCTTGTTTGAGACTACTACGATACGCTGCGTCTGTTGGCCCAGGCTAAGGCGCGCAATTGCTCCTGCTTCCGCCAGCAGACCGCGGCCGATGCGAACGTCGTATTCTTGCTGTCGCGGCTGGGCGCGAACTCGCAAACGCGGCAATGATTAGACTCCTTCAGCGGCAGGAATTACGAGACGGAGAACGCGTAGTGGAGACTATGTGAGTTTGAGATTGTGTGCAACCTAAACGAACATTCTTCGCTCCGTTAGGAGCGAGATGTTTATAGAACTAAGCGGCTCTTCGCTCCGCTAGGAGCGACATGTTGATAGAACACAGGGCCCTCCCCAAAAATTCTTCGCTCCGTTAGGAGCGAGACAAAGGCACTCACAACGTCGCGCACGACATTTCGCTCCTAATGGAGCGAAGAATATTGTTGGGGATTTTCAGTCAATAAACATCTCGCTCCTACGGAGCGAAAACATGAAACAATTTTGGAAGGAGATTGCTGATCTGGGTGGTCGGATAAAAAAGCGAATGGGCGCGACAAACGTGGGAGTGCGTCGCGCCCATCCATATTTGTGGTCACTGTCCTCACCCCAGCAACCACTGAGACGGAGGATTCACCAACCGTCTCTTCTTGCCCCACAATATACATCGCAACGCGCGTGCCGGGCAACGCTCATGTAGTTGACGATATTGAAGGTTACGAATTTGCTGCGGTTCTGATCGTGGCTTCGTTTTCTTGCGGAAAACTGACGACCAAACTCACGCCAAGAATCGAGTAATATTTTCAAAGCGACACGTAAAATTTTCACTGCGACGCCTCAGCGGCCCCAAGGTTTTTCTTGATTACGGCAGCTAATTCCGCAGCGTGCGTTTCGATCTCTTGCTGGTCCTTGCCTTCAATCATCACGCGTGCCAGTGGCTCCGTGCCCGAGTAACGCAGGAGCAAACGCCCCTCGGAACCCAGCGTATTTTCTATTTCGCGCGCCGCGTTTTGGATCGCCGGCACCTCATCAAACGGCGTCTTAACTCTGACGCGAACGTTAACCAGTATTTGCGGAAACACCGAAAACCCCTCGGTCAACTCGTGCAGTTCTTTTCCTTCTTCGCTCATCGCGCGCAGCATGCTGAGGGTAGTGATCAAGCCGTCGCCGGCCAGGCTCAACTGCGGAAAGATGATGTGGCCGGATTGTTCACCGCCAAGGCTCGCGCCCCGGCGCAGCAATTCTTCCAGCACGTATTTGTCGCCCACGTCAGCTCGGATGAGACGGATGCCCTGCGATCGCAACGCTAACTCGAGCCCGATATTACTCATCACGGTTGCCACTACCACGTTATCGGCAAGACTACTGCGGGCTTGCAGGTAACGCGCGAGCACCCAAAGGCTGCCGTCACCGTTTACCAGACGACCCTTTGCATCCACGAACAGCGAGCGATCGGCGTCGCCGTCGAAGGCAACACCTAAGTTAGCTTTCCGTTGGACCACCTCACGCTGCAGCGCCTCCATGTGAAGCGAACCGCAATTCAGATTTATGTTACGCCCGTCAGGATTGTTATTGATGGTGGTAACTTCTGCGCCCAGGCGTTTGAATAACTGAGGAGCCAATTCGGAAGCAGCACCGTTTGCGCAGTCAAGTACGAGGCGCAATCCGCGCAGAGATAGATCTTTGCCAATGTCATCAGACAGAAAGTCGAGATAACGACTCTGCAAAACTTCCGCCTCGTGATCGCTGGTTTTGCCGCCAGGCGTTTCTTCGGGCGGCTCGTGTTTGGCGAAAACATCGCTCTCAATCAGCCGCTCCGTCTCTTCGTCGAGTTTTCGTCCAGACGGCGCAAAAATCTTGATGCCGTTGTCAAGATAGGCGTTATGCGAGGCGCTGATTACCACTCCTGCGTCGGCTGGAAGCGTGCGCGCGAGGAAAGCCACTCCGGGCGTAGTGATCACTCCCGCTGATTGCGAGCGCGCGCCGGCGGCAGTCAATCCGGCGACTAGCGCTTGTTCCAGCCATTCGCCTGATTCGCGCGTGTCTCTGCCGATGACGACGAGCGGCGCGCGATCAAGCTTCTGCCCGAGTCGGCGCGCCAGGGAAGCTCCCACAGTTTTAATCGTAGCGCTGTCGAGCGGAAAAACTCCCGCTTCACCGCGCATGCCGTCGGTGCCGAAAAGTCGTTTCATTGAGCAGGGAATTGGAAGAGAGGATCAGGATGACGAGCAGGAGTGATCAGTCGTGCTAACAAAGTAGAAGCGTCGCCATTTGCCAAACGCAGATGTAAATCGCCGCGCCGTTTCTCGACGATGTTAACTTGAATGTCAACGGCGGGGTCGAGTATCTCGATCTTTGAGTCGGCAATGTTTATCTCGACGTGTGACACGCTAAAGCTTTCTTTCTTGCCGTCGAGCCAGACACTTTCGGTCGTCGCCTTTCTTAGCGCGTTAATATGATCGACCGGGCCGCGCAGTCGCACCGTGGCCGGACTCACCGTGACGCTGCCCAGCTCGTAGCCCTCAGGAAGCTTGCCTTCAAACTTGACCTCCACGTTCAACGGCGTTTCCACGATCGGCTCAAGCCTGATGGGAATACTGGCAGGATGAAACCCCTGGATTGACACGTCTTCCTGGAGATCCATTTTTACCCGATTGACCGTCAAGCGGATGATCCGTTCGCCGGCTTTCTGATCGCTCAGGTCGACATTGGCTATCAGTTCACGCGGCTCGATGCGATCGAGCTTGTCTTTGCTTCCGTTGAGGACTACGTCCACGGTCGTCGGTGGATCGTTACTCAGCTCCAGGCCCGGGGGTCGCAGAAAATTAAGTTGCACGCCGTTAACGCGCAGCGTCACAGACTTGTTTTGTCCGGTGATGCCCAGCCAGAGCACGATGGTAATGGCCAGCGCGAGCAGCTTCAGGCCCCAATCTTCCAGAAACATCTTGCGCAGCCAACGCTCCGGAACGGTCGGGACGCGTGGTGCCGCAGTGATTTCTGTGTCTTCTTCTTTGTCCTGGAATGGCATCGTTAGATGTTAGATTTCTGATCTCGAATTTCAAATTTCAGATTTGAGATCTCAGAATCATTTTCAGACCGACGCAATCTCTTCCGTGTCAGCCTCGGGCTCACCCGGCTGGGCCAGGTGCTTCACGCGCTCACGTTGCGGCGAAACCTGCAGCGCTTCGGAGATTGCCGCACGCAGCCTGGGCGCATCCAGGCCGCGCTTAATTTCGCCGTGCTGAACAATGGAAATCAAGCCTGACTCTTCGGAAACCACCACCGCAACCGCGTCAGTATCTTCCGTAACACCCAGCGCCGCACGGTGCCGCGTGCCAAGATCGCGCGAAAGTCTGGGGTTCAAAGTTAACGGCAGAAAACATGAAGCAGCAGCTACGCGATGACGGCGTACGACCACCGCGCCGTCGTGCAGCGGCGACTCGGGATTGAAAATACTTACTAACAAATCGTAGCTGAGCTCGGCATCAAGTTTGACACCGCCGTCGATGATGTTTTTCAAGCCGATGTTTCGCTCGATGATGATCAGCGCGCCGGTCTTCGTGGACGCTAACGACGTCGCCGCCAGGATCACTTCGTCGTACACGCCCTCGCCAAACTGCCCGTGGTGCCGGCGCGTGAAAGGCATGCGAAAGCGATTGCCGAAAGTTATCAGCGCCTGCCGGATCTCGCTTTGAAAGAGCACGATGATGGCCACGCCGATGTAGAGCAGGGCCCCGCGCAGAATAAAAGCGAGCGTGGCCAGGTCTTGTCTGACGGCGAACCAGTAAAGGAGGGCAAAAACTCCGATGGCGGCGGCCATGGGCGCGGCGCGAGTGCCGCGAACGAGTTTCAAAACTGCATACACGAGCAAGAAGACAAGAATGATATCCGCGAGATTGCGCGGCTCACTAAGCCTTGCGAGGTACTCGGTGTATGGCAGTAGTAACAACATCTCTTGACTGGGAATTCCGTACTTGCGATTGTCGCTTCAAGGGCTGCAATTTAGTTTCACCAAACGGTAATCGAAAGCTTCAATATTTCAACCGACATGCTCGGGAACGACTTCCTTTTTCGAACTGTGGCTCTCACGGGCCGACTCCAGAAAGATCATCTCAACTTTAGGCTCAGCCTTCTTGATCAGTTGCTCAATCTCTTCGTTCGTTTGCTCGATGTCGTCCGTCACCAGATCGTCTCGCAGGTTGACGTGGGCGTTAATCAGGATTTGCTTTGGCGCCAGATGCATCGTCAACAACTCGATTAATTTCACCACATTCGGATGGCTCTCGATCGCTTCTCTAATCGCTTTTCGGCTTTTCGGATTGGCCGCTTCACCAAGCAACAAGCCGCGCGAGGTGCGCGCCAAAACAAACGCGACTATTGCCAGCACCACGCCGATCGTTATCGAAGCAACCCCATCCCAATACGCGCCGTCGCCGTGCTCCGTCAGATAAAGTCCGGCAGCGGCGATCAGGATGCCGAGCAGCGCCGCCGAGTCTTCGAAGATGACCGTCTTCGCGGTTGGATCTTTCGACTCGCGAATGTATGCAAAGAACGTCAGGCCTTCGTGCTTCGCCTCTTTCGTTTCCTGGTAGATCGCGATGGCAATCGAAGCGCCTTCCAGCACGAAAGAAATCGCGAGCACCAGGTAGGCCCACTTCAAATTTTCCGGCGGATGCGGGTGATTTAGTTTGACTATGCCTTCGTAAATCGCATAGGTCGAACCCACTCCGAAAATAAATATTGCCGCAATGAAAGACCAGAAGAAGCGCTCTTTCCCGTAACCAAAAGGATGCTTCTTCGACGCCGGACGTTTGAAGAAACGCAAGCCGAGCAGCAGAAACACCTGATTAGTGGTGTCGGCAATCGAGTGCAGCGCCTCGGCCATCATGCCCGAGGACCCGGTGGTCACTGCGGCCATGAGCTTGAGCACGGCGATTATTGCGTTGGCAAAGAGCGCACCCAGTACGGCCAGCATCAACTAAATCCTTAGGTTATGAAATGGATAGCTCCGCTTGGATTATCGCGAAAAAATGAGGCGCTGGCAATGGTGATTGGGAGGGAGGGATGGCAGGCCTGTCAAAACTCTGTGCGTCCTCTGTGATCTCGGTGTCTCTGTGGTGAAAGTACTACTACCACAGAGGCACAGAAGAGCACGAAGGACGCACAGGGAAAGGAGCGGCGAAACCTTAGCGACTGGTAACCAGGAATACATCCCAAGCCCAACGTCCAACTTGCTCGTCGTGGTTGTCTCTAACTTTGGCTCGATAGCGGAACTGGTTGCCGAATTGATCGACGCGTTTCGATTCCTTGTATTTCAGATCCAAACTGGCGAGCCCAAGCTCCGCGAGCGGATGCAGCTCGGACGGCTCCGAGAGTCCGTTATGGTTCGTGTCCTGCCAGAGTCGCAGGCGAGGAAAGACAGAATCCTGATTGCTGATCACACCGTCGCCATTGCCGCCGCCAGCCGCCTCGTCAAACTCGGCGAGGGCCCGGAAGCCATTCTTTTCTTCGCCAAGCTGGGTAACGGATTGCGGAGTTAAGTTGCCAAAAAGCTCGCGGCCGCTGTCGATCATGCCGTTGCCGTTTCGGTCGAGGACGAGCCAGGCGTCGTCGGAGCTCGCAGTGGTCCAGGCAAGATGCAGCATCCCATTACCAAAGAAATTGAACTCCACTCCGTTAGCCACGTCAGTCAGCGCGAAGCCGTCACCCAGCACGTCGATTAGGATTGGTGACTGGTTAGTACTTTCACATTCACAACTCTCTTCAGAATAAAAAGTGCTGGTAAGATCGCATCCCTGTTGAAAGCTGAATGGTCTGGTACAAATCCCGCCCACCGCGACGAATCCAGGAATACAACCTGATGATGCGGAACCCCCGCATGTCCCAGGCGAGTGGCTGTTCTCCGCGCAGAGACCACCGTTACAGTTTCCACTGCAACAATCGCTATTCATTAGATAGATATCCGATTCATCGCCGCACGGCAACTCCGTGGCACACCACACATATCTTTCGATGTCTTCGACATATTGGCTGCACTCAACCAACACCTGATTTACATATTTTTCGCAGTGCCGGAGTTGCAGTTCCACGTCATAATTGCCGGCTTCAAATGGAGCTAAAATATCCTTTCTCATGCTGCATTCCAGAATTCCATCACACCAATGTCGTGGATGCCATTCTTGGGCGCGGCAGTCTTCATTCTGCAAAGGATTAGATAAGGCGAACGACGCGTTGACGAAAAGAGGGCTGGTAAGGAGGTTCTCGCGAGCCGGAGGGCTTCTCATTCTTTGGTGTAAGCACCGAGCCGCTTAGGTGCGCGAATCTTCTTCGTAGGGTCATTGGGGTTAGCCGGATCCTGCAAGTAGAGTGTGCCATTGTCGAGCACGCTTCCGTCTTCGAAGCCAACCTCTATGATCACCAGTTCTACCCGCTTGATTGTGTTTCGGTATCCGGTCTGTTCAAAATCGCGCTTCAGGCTTTTGTAATTCTCAGCACTGAGGGGGAGGTCAACGCTTTCGCCCACCCTAATTACTTTATTTGGATCTCGGCGGAGATATTCGCGGTCGCTTGGGCTGGGGCCAAAATGCAAATCCTTCGCAAGGGGTGGTCTCGTGTCACCTGCCTCCCTGCGAAAGATCATTGAGACGGTCATTGCCGTCACCGTCTTATCGTAGTTGTTAACTACTGTGACTGTGAAGCCGTCGAGCCAATCATCATCCTCATCAAATGACTTGCCGATCTCAACTTTCCCCTTGTTTTTAGTCTTGATGCCGACAACTCTTACAAGCTCCACGGGCCAGGGCTTCCTCAGTACAACCCGGTCTTGCTGCTGGCTCTTTGCACTGCTATTTGCTAACCATGCCGCGAAGGTTATTGAGACTCCGATCAAGGTAATGAGCGTAGCCCGAACCACGCGTGGCTTCATTGGTGGCTTCATTGGTTCTCCTTTGCCAAGTAGGCGCGGGACTCGCCGAGGAGTGAGGCTCTTACTGTTGAGAAATCATTAAAAGAACTTGCGAGGTCAAGGCTTTTTTGGGGTCTTTAGTATCGTAACCGTACGCCCAGTGAGGATGAATGTCAATGTAATGAACCTTTTGTCTCTCAGGCAAAAGTTAGGGTCGCTTCACTTTTCCACGCGGCCTGATACGTCCGCTCTGCAGGAAACCAACCAGCTGGCCGCGCTCGTCTACGATCGCGATTGAGCCGACGCCGTTTTCTTTCATTACTGCTTGCGCGGAGTCGAGCGTCGTAGCCGGTGTGACAAAAAAGCTGGGCGCAACCGGACGCATTACCGCTTGCACGCGCGTGTCGGCCCAACGTTCACGCGGCAGCGTTTTCAGATCCTCGAGCGAGAGAATTCCGTGCAGCCGGCCGCTGACGGCCACCGGAAAAGTTGTTTGACGATGAAGCGGAAGGATGTCGTCTACCAGCCGGGTGATTGTAAGTCCTGGTTCCAGCGCGACCGGCGGCGACATCGCATCACTGACTGTAGCAAGTCGCACGTCGCGCGCGCTCTTCACAATCTTTGCCGCCGTGTCGATTAAGAACAGTCCGACCAGAATCGACCAGCCGCCCATGAAGTAATGCTGCGTGGCCCGCCAGTTTGGCGAGATCAAAATGTAGACACCGAACACGACCAGCATGCCGCCGATCAGCACGCCGCAAATCCCAGCCTGCCGCGTTGCCTCTACGATGTTTTGGCTGCGCCGCCAGAGAATCGCGCGCAACACGCGTCCACCGTCAAGCGGGTAACCAGGAAACAGGTTGAACAACGCGAGCAACAGATTGCCAGAGCCGATGAGAAAGAAAACAACGACGGTCGGTTCGTAGTTGCCGACGGCTGCAATCTTCGCGCCGACAAACGCCAGCAAAGCAAACAGAAAGCTCGACGCCGGACCGGCGAAGGCGATGCGAAATTCAGCACGCGGGTTTTGCGGTTCGGTTTTCATCCGCGCCAGACCGCCAAACGGATGCAGCACGATCTCTTCGATCTCAATTCCTTCGGCCTGGGCCATGAGCGCGTGCGCAAGTTCATGCCCGAAGACGGAAAGAAACAGTCCGGCGGTGGTTATGAGTCCGAGCAGCCAGGCAGTTAGTTGAGCGTGAGGAGGGAGACGAACATTGCCGAGTTGGATCGCATGGTTCTGCAGGTTGCTGGCAATCAGCCAAATGCTCAGGGCCACGACTGCAAACCAGCGATAATCGATGCGCACCGGAATGCCGTAAACGCGCGCGATCGTGAGTTGTCGTTTGAAGAACTCAGGAAAACGCATACAGGATTCAGAATTCAGAACACAGGAGTCAGAATTGGGTGGGTGAAGCGGCCTGTTGTCTCTGGATCGACTTCTGAATTCTGACTTCTGAATTCTGAGTTCTGTTCTTCAGAACGAGCCGCTCGCCTTTTGCCAATCAACTTCCCAAAGGATAACCGGTTGTTCGCGATTCTTGACGGTGATCGGATCGCGCGGGTGAAGCTTGTAACGGCTGCGAGCGGCCTTCGCGGTCGCGTCGCTGATGAGGATCTGGCCGCCCTTCGCGTTCGATTCCAAGCGCGAGGCGGTGTTCACCGAATCACCAATGGCGGTGTACTCCGAGCGCCGTTCCGAACCGATGTATCCGACGGTCACTTCGCCGGTGTGCAGCCCGATGCCCACGCCGACTTCCGTCAGGCCTTCTGCTTTCAACTCGGTATTGATTCCTAACAGGCGACGCTGCATGGCTACCGCGGCGTTCAGCGCATTCGAGGCATCCTCCGGCGTAGTTGCCGGCGCGCCGAAGAGGGCCATCAAACCGTCGCCGAGATATTTGTCGAGCGTTCCACCGTGCGCAAAGATGATGTCGGTCATCGCCGAGAAGTAGCGGTTCAGTAGACCGACGATTTTTTCCGGCGGCGCGTGTTCGGAGATGCGCGTGAACCCGCGGATGTCGGCAAACAAGATGGTGATGGTTTGATTGACGCCGCCGAGTTTGAACGACTCCGGGTTCTCGAGCATTTGTTTCACAACATACTCGGGAAGAAACCGGCTGTAATTTGCGCGGGCCACTTCCTCGCGCGCCAGCCGCTCGTGAGCGCGCGCGTTTTCTACGGCAATCGCCGTCTGCGCGGCCACTGCGCTAATCAGGTCCAGATCGTCCGGCTTGAAGGCCGCAAAAGGATCGAGTCGATCGGCGTAGATGGCGCCGTGAACTCTTGACTCACCGACGAGTGGCGCGCAAATCGTCGAGCGCACTCCCTGCGAGACGATCGAATCAACGCCGGCGAACTCTTCGTCTGACGCGGCGTCCTGTGAAAGCAACGCCACGCGGTCTCGCATCACTTTACGAGTAATCGTGCGGCCAATGGACAACTTGCGCGCGTGGTTATTCAGGCTTTCATCGCGCGCCCGCATAGCGATCGGGTTCAACTTCACATCTTCCGGGTTCCCAGTGCCATTACCTTCAGCCAGCAGAGCGACTACGCGATCCGCCGGCGTCGAGCGAAAAATTACGTCCGTCGCTTTGGCAAAAATCGCCTCGAGGTCAAACACTGAGCCTAACGTCTTACTCATTTCGTAAAGCGCGGTCAGAATGTTTGCCTTACGCTGAAGTGATTCGAGTACCTTGTCTCGCGATTGGCTGGTGGTGGCGATGGGTAAATTCTCGGCCGACTTGTGCAACACGGTCTGCATTACGTCGTTGGCGGAAACGACGAGCTGAGTGTGGCCGAGCGGACGATCGTCGTAGCGAACATCGGTGGTCCGTTCTTCGGCGCGCTGCTCGAAGCGCAGCGTGCTGGCGCCGATAGTTATCCGGTCGCCATTCTTCAGTTGATACTCGTAGTGTGGCCCACCGTTGACGAAGACCTTGTTCGCGCTGCGGCGCAATTCGCCATTGATGATGGAGCCATCGATCAGGGTGAACGATCCGTCTTCACCCGGCTTGATGTGCGCGTGATAACGAGAAGCGCGCGGGTCGTCGAGAACTACGGTGTTGTCAGGAGCGCGACCAATGGTGCACTGAGCTTGAGTGAGCCCATACTCCCATTGGCGGCCGCTTGCGTCAGTGATCTTGATTATTGCCATGTCGCCAGAATCTTAAAGGGAAAAGCAGCGCGTGGTCCTGGATTGGAATCTGATAGCTTGCATGCAGAAATTCGCTTCCGCTTTTCAACTCGATCCTAACACGGGTTCACGCGTGACAACTACACATGTCGCCGGTGCTACGCCGAAGGCGCTTGATACCTTAGCCCAGGTAACACCCTGGGGAAAAAAACAAGGCGTTAGAATCCAACCCTGAAAGGGTTTCATAGGATTGAGCTGTTTCGTCTGCGCAATTTCACCCCTTCAGGGTGACGGTGTTAATTGTCGCATTCCCCCAGGGTGTTACCCTGGGCTGAAATTATCGAACGCCTTCGGCGTAATAATCCGCCCAGATGACGTGGTACGCACCCACGCCGCGCGTGGTATTATGTGACCCTCGTCACCCAGCGTTCCTTTCAGGACTGTTCACTATGAATAGCCTCGCTCGTTATCTAATCGTTTTAGTTGTCGGCTGTAGCTGCGCGGCGCTTCCGCGAGCTGCAGATTGCCAAACGAAGTCTGTGGGGACTGCCACGAAAGTCGTGACCGGCAGCGTCTCCGGCCGAATCACAATTCATGGCAAAGGTGCCCCCGGAATTGCCGTCGTCGCACGCAGCCAGGCTAACTCAGACATGCCGGTGACAACGTCTCAACCCCTGAAAGCACTTAGCGACGCGGATGGAAACTACCGGCTCACCGCGATCCCGCCGGGCAACTATCAAATTTTCCCAATAGCTCCAGCTTACGTGCCGACGGACTTAATGACGTCTGGGGGGCGCAAAACTCTGCTGCTCGGCGAAAACGAAGACGTGCAGGGAATCGACTTTTCCCTCGAGCAGGGCGGAGTGATAACCGGGAGGGTAACTGACGCCGAAGGCCGGCCGATGATTGAAGAGCGCATCACGTTGACAACCGAAGGCGATCCAAGCAATCGCGGCCGGATGCCTATCCCCGGTTCGGAACGAGGGTTAACAGATGACCGCGGTATCTATCGTATCTACGGTATCCCGGCGGGACGCTATAAAATTTCAGCAGGCGTGTCGGAAGACGATCCGTATTACAACCCGCGCGGAGGGCGTACCGCTTACAAGCGCACTTATTACCCCGATACGACGGAATTCGACACCGCGAAAGTCATTGAGGTTGTAGAGGGCGGGGAGTTAAAGAACATCGACATCGCTTTGGGACGAAGCCTCCCAACTTTTTCAGCGAGCGGCAGAGTGGTAGATAGCGAGAGCGGTAAGCCGGTAATGGGCCTGCGGTTCATGCTGCAGCGAACGGTCGAGAAGGGTACTGGCGCGCCGATTGTGCCATCTCTTTCAACTTCAAACAGTCTGGGCGAATTTCGCATAGAGAATATCACTCCCGGGAAATACATGGTGATTGTTTCGCCGGACCGCGAGAGCGAATTGCGGACTGACGGTGTGCCGTTTGAAATAATCGATCAGGACATTACCGGATTACTGGTCAAAACTTTCAAAGGACTGAGCGTTACCGGAAACATCTTCGTGGAGGGGACGACGGACAAAAACATTGTCAGCAAAGTTGCGCAAATGCGGCTGCACGTTTATTCCCGCGACGAAGCTACTCGTTCCGGAGTGGGACGAGAGGCCGTGATAAGTCCTGATGGAACCTTTCTCGTCACCGGCCTTGCGCCGGGAGTCCTTAACTTCTATCTGGGCCAGGGGTTTGGTCAGTCGCAAAGCTTTTCCATTCTGCGCATCGAGCGCGACGGCGTGGTTCAGCCACGCAATCTTCAACTGAAGGCGGGCGATAACCTTTTAGGCCTCACTCTGGTTATGGCTTACGGCACGGCCTCAATTCGCGGCGAAGTGAAAATTGAGAACGGGCCGCTGCCACCGGATGCACGCGTTACGGTGTGGGCAAAGAAGGCCAACGAGACAGCTGAACCTAATTTCAATTTACGACCCCAGACTGTCGATGTGCGTAATCATTTCCTAATCGATAATTTGATGGCAGGGACTTACGATCTGTATGTCAGCGTTTATGTGCCCGGCCGTCGTCAGACTCCGGTCAAGCAACTGGTAACCGTTTCTGAAGGCGGCACGACAGACGTCGAAGTGACGGTCGATCTCAAAGCCGATCCGGATCAACCACCGCAGATAACTCCGGTCCCCAGGTAAGAGATGTTCTTACGCAACGTTGCACAAAGAGTGCTTAACATCAGAACCGAGAGCGGTAGCGACCGGCCAAAGAATCGACTGAAAAGTGACGAGTTTACTAAGATATCACCAAAGGAGAGTGTGGGGCCGGTCGCTACCGCTCTCGGTTCTGATGTCGTGATGCCCACCGTGTTTATCAACTCTTTGAGCAAATGCTTCTTACACAGAAAAGTTTTCCTCGTTCTCCTGACCGCTCTCCTGCTTGCTCCGGCGTCAACGCAGCGAGCGCTTTCACAATCCTCACCGGATGAAACAGGAGCTACGAGTACGGGAACAATCAGCGGCAGGGTAATGAACGAGAGCGGTCAGCCCATCGCCCATGCCATCATCTTCGTCACTGGCTCAGCCGGCCCGTCCCAACAACGCACCACCGTTACAGACGACGCCGGCAACTTTCAGGTTGCGGGCCTCGACGCCTCGCTTTACTTCGTGCGCGCATCAGCGCCCTCTTACTTAACTGCCCCGAGTGATCCGGAGAGCCCAGTGTTCTCCACTTATCGAATTGGCGACTCAGTCAACATCAGCATGATCAAAGGTGGCGTGATCACCGGTACGGTAACTTCGGCCACGGGCCAGCCGCTGGTCCAGGCTTCGGTGCACGCAGTTATGATCCGTGACGCAAAGGGAAAGCCTCCCACCGGTGCTCGTATTCCGTTCGAAAGACTAACCGACGATCGCGGGATTTATCGGATGTACGGCTTGCAGCCGGGCGTCTATTTGGTTTCCGCCGGCGGCCGCATTGGGTTTCCCTATAATCCCGGCGCTTACGACTTCGATTCACCAACTTATGCGCCGTCCTCGACGCGCGACTCGGCAGCCGAGATTGAAGTCAGATCAGGAGAGGAAACCAGCGGCGTCGACATTCGCCACCGCGGCGAGGCCGGACACTCGATAAGTGGGATTGTTAATGGGCCAACCCCGGGACCGGGAAATGCCGGTGTGAGTATTTCCATCGCGCAATCCTTTAACGGACTCTCCCAGGTAAGCGCATTCGCGTTTCAGCCGCCGGGTTCGAGAGGCTTCACTTTTTATGGCGTCGCGGATGGCGAATACGACGTGACTGCGCAGTTGCCTTCAGCACCCGGCGAGATACAAGTGGCGGAGGCCGTGCATGCGAGCGTCAAAGGGCGCGATGTGTCTGGCTTGAGTCTTACGCTCAAAGCGCTTCCGTCTGTAAGCGGTCACCTGGTCCTGGAACCCTCCACCGCCGCCGAATGCAAGAACAAGCGCAAGCCTCTATTTTCTGAGACGTCGATCATTGCGCGTCGCAGCAAAAACAACTCATCGAAAGACCTGCTGGCGTTCCCGGGCTTTCAATTTGCGCAGGGCTCCCCGGACAAAGCTGGAGATTTTCGGCTGCGAAATCTGTCGCCCGGCCAGTTCACTTTAGTGCCCAGGTTTTTTGCGAAGTATTGGTACCTGCGGCGCATCGAGCGGGAAAACTCGTTGGCCCTGGGCGGTACGACTGGAGCTGTCGTACGGCCCAATGACCTGGCTCGCAACGGCTTTGCATTGAAACTTGGCGAGCGTCTGAATAATGTGACGGTCACGCTTGCCGAAGGCGCCAGCTCGATCCACGGAGTGGTGAAGCCGGTCGGCACTGCCACCATCCCCGCGCAGCTTTATGTGCATCTGGTCACCTCTGAAAAAGAGAACACCGAAGATGTCCTGAGGTTCTTTACGACCCGCGCGCAAAGCGACGGAACGTTCAGTCTCAATAACCTGCCGCCCGGCCGTTACTGGTTGCTTGCGCAACTGTCGACGAATTCAGAAGCGCTGTCTGACGCTAAGCTTCGCGCGCCGGAAGAATCTGAGACGCGCGCGCAGATTAGGCGCGAGGCTGAAGCCAACAAGACAGAGATCGAGTTAAAGCCGTGTCAGAACGTCGTCGATTATCAATTACCATTCAAACAACGACTGTAGGGACGCACCTGCGTGTGCGCCCTGGGCGGACACACAGGTCCGCCCCTACAGGTGATGCTGCGTCACGCAAAGGAACACGTCAGGCTGAAAACTATTCCTGGAATGTGCGAATGAGCACATAGGCTGCCGTTCCCGAATTGCTTGACGCTTTGCAAGACCAGTTGCTAGACTCAAATCACTTACCAATTAGGGCCCGGCGCTTTACATGCGTCGCTCGGATTTCCCCCAGACCCGCGCGTGCGGCGCAGTCTGATTTTTCAAACTCAATGGAGGTGCTGCGGTGGGCTTCAAAGTCGGCCAGAAGGTTGTTTACCCCAATCATGGTATCGGAACCATCGAGCAGATTGAGCAGAAGCAGATTGGCGCTAATCTAACGCCGTTCTATACGCTTCGTCTCGCTGCCAATAACTCCCTCGTGCTTGTTCCGGTCTCAAACGCTTCGGAAGTCGGTCTCCGATCCCCAATTTCCTCGGGCGAATGCGAAATGCTTTTCAAAGTGTTAGCCGACGACTTCTCGTTTCCGGCTAACGATTGGAAAGATCGCTTCAAGGATTTTTCGGAGAAGATGCGAACCGGAGACGTTTTTGAAGCCGCGGAAGTCTTGAAGCATTTGACCTACCTGAATCGGCTCAAGCCGCTTTCGTTTCGTGAACAGCGGATGCTGGAACGCGCGCATTACCTGGTTGTCTCCGAGTTAGCCGCCGTTTGCCGCCAGCCCGAGTGCAATATCGAGCCGCGGGTGGAACAAGCTCTTCTTCGTGCCTGCACGAAACACGATCGCCGACCCGCGCGCGCTCGTGCCGCCGGAGCCGCCGCAGGCCACTGATTTTCTGCCGGCTGCTTTCGTTCAACTACCGCGGTCGCTCGTATCCGGTCCCAATCACCCTTAAGTTAAATTAGCTCTCCTGAGCCTGGGCCGTTGTGTGTGGTTATGTTCTGGGAGTTATATACTGGATTGACAGGAAGACATAAGCGAGTATGAGAACCCGGAAGAAACGGGAGGCAGCGTGACTCAATCAGCACCTTTGTGGACGCAAGAGATCGCGTCATCATTCGATAAAAATGCAGAAGCCATCATTGCACCAGGCGATTGCCTGACGAGTCTCAGCAAAGCACCAGACGGCTTTGCAAAACTTATTATTACTTCACCTCCATATAATATTGGAAAGGTTTACGAGAAGGCTACCACCTTACGTGAGTATCTAGCGGCAATTGAGCCAATACTTGATGAATTGGTCAGAGTCCTATCGCCTGAGGGATCACTGTGCTGGCAAGTTGGAAATTACGTCGAGAAGGGTGAAGTTTTCCCGCTGGATATTTTTTACTACCCGTTTTTCCAAGAGCGTGGTCTTAAGCTGCGAAACAGAATCATTTGGCATTTTGACCACGGCTTGCACGCTTCAAAACGATTTTCGGGTCGGTATGAGACTCTCCTTTGGTTTACTAAAACTGATCGCTATACCTTCAATCTAGATCCCGTGCGCGTCCCGTCAAAATATCCCGGAAAGACAAATTTCAAGCCGGGACCAAACTATGGCAAACCATCGGGGAATCCGCTAGGCAAAAATCCTTCGGATATCTGGCGCATTGTCGTGCAAGATTGGGAGACCACTTTGTGGAATATTCCAAATGTTAAAGCGAATCATCCTGAAAAGACCCTCCATCCATGTCAGTTTCCCATAGAATTGGTTGAGCGATGCGTATTAGCTCTAACAGATGAGAGTGATTGGTTATTGGACCCATTCTCTGGAGTTGGCTCGGCCATACTGGCGGCTCTAAAAAATAACCGTCGAGCTATGGGATGCGAAAAAGAAGAGCAATATATTACGCTCGCTAAAGAAAGAATTAATGATCTTCGCTCTGGTGCGCTTCGCTACCGACAACTTGGAAAACCGGTTCACCAACCGTCA
>Ga0070670_100001633_pt1 | contig 18138 bp, 17 predicted proteins | sample KBSS63metaG_FD_64665 | JGI IMG/M metagenome (GOLD analysis project Ga0070670, IMG submission 64665) | Switchgrass rhizosphere microbial communities from Kellogg Biological Station, Michigan, USA - KBS S6-3 metaG | ecosystem: Host-associated > Plants > Roots > Rhizosphere > Soil ... | reverse complement strand
GAAGACGTTCGGGCGTGGACGGAAGCGGTCCTGCGTATCCTCGCCGAGGATCGCGGCCGCCTCCTGGCTCGGCGCGACGCGGGGATTGCCCGCGCGGCGTCGTTCAGCTGGAGCCGGTACGCGGCCGACGTCGTCGCGTTGTACGCGCGCATTGCCGCACCGGAGCAGGCAGCGGCCACGCAGTGAAAACCATCCTTCACGTCGGTAAGTTCTATCCCCCGGTTCCCGGCGGAATGGAACACGTCGTCGAGTCGCTCTGTCACGTCAACGGCGGCGACGTCGTCAACCGTGCGCTGGTGTTCAATGCCGGACCGCGAACGGTTGCGGAGGTTGTCGAAGGAATCGAGGTCACCCGTATCGGCACAATCGGCGCCGCCGGATCGGTGCCGATTGCGCCGGGATTTCCGGCCGCGCTCAGGCGGGCGCGGGCGGACGCGATCGTGCTGCACGAGCCGAATCCATGGGCGCTCCTGTCGTTCACGCTGGCGCGGCCCCGGGCGCCGCTCGCCATCTGGTTTCACAGCGAAGTCGTGCGCCCGCGGCTGCAGTACGCGCTCTTCTACCACCCGGTGGCGCGCGCCGCGTACCGCGAGGCGAGGCGCATCGTCGTGTCGTCGCCGGCGCTCGCGGAACATGCGGCGGCGCTTACCCCGCACCGGGATCGGATCACGGTGATCCCCTTCGGGTTGGACGCGTCGCGGTGGGTTGAAACTCCCGACCGGCGAGCGCGAGCGGCGGCGATCCGCGCCCGGATTGGCGATCGGCCGCTGCTGCTCTTTGCCGGGCGAATGGTGCCGTACAAGGGTGTCGACGTTCTCCTTCGCGCGATTGCGGAGACCGACGTGACGGCCGTTCTCGTCGGTCACGGTCCGTCGCGGGACCGTTGGCAGGCGCTGGCGCGCGAGTTGAACCTCGACGACCGAGTGACGTTCGCCGGCGAAGTCGCGCACGAGAGCCTGGCCTCGCTGTATCACGCGTGCGACATGTTCGTGCTGCCGTCAATCACGCGTGCCGAAGCGTTTGGCTACGTGCAGCTCGAGGCGATGGCGTGCGGCAAGCCGGTGATCAGCACGCGCCTTCAGTCAGGCGTGCCCTGGGTGAACCGAGACGGCGAAACCGGCATCACCGTTCCGCCGCGGGACGCAGGAGCGCTGCGCGACGCAATCGCGACGCTTGCCGCGGACTCCGGACTGCGCGCGCGGATGGGCGCGGCCGGGCGCGCACGAGTCGCCGCGGAATTTTCGATGACCAGAATGCGCCACGCCGTGAGCGCGTTCTATCGCGACCTGCTCCCGGAGAGCGGCCATGGCTAAACGCGCGTTCGACGTATTCCTCTCGGCGATCGGGCTATTGCTGTCGGCGCCGCTCTGGCTCGCGATCGCGTTCGCCGTCAAACTGGAGGACCGCGGCCCGGTGTTCTTTGCGCAGGAGCGGACGGGCAAGTTCGGACGGACGTTCCGCGCGCTAAAGTTCCGCTCCATGCACCCCGATGCCGAAGCGCGTTCGGGGGCCATCCAGGCGAGGGCCGGCGATCCGCGCGTGACCCGTGTCGGCCGCCTGCTGCGCGCGACCGCGATGGATGAACTCCCGCAGCTCTGGAACATTCTCCGCGGGGACATGAGCTTCGTCGGTCCGCGTGCGCTGCGGCCCGGTGAGATCGAAGCCGAGGGCGGCGGCCGGCTGGTGCGGCTCGAGGAAGTCCCGGGATTCGAGCATCGCATCACCGTGCGGCCGGGACTCACCGGTCTCGCGCAGATCTACGCGCCGCGCGACGTGCCGCGTCGGCAGAAGTTTCGCTACGACAAGGTGTACGTGCGGACGCGCTCGTGGACGCTCGATGTCCGATTGATTCTCCTGTCATTTTGGATTAGCTTCCTTGGCACATGGGAAGCGCGCGGCAGGAAGTACTGAGGACGTCAGTCATGCGCGACGTTGCAGTGATTGGCGCTGGACCTGCCGGGCTCATCGCGGCGCGCGCGCTCGCCGGCGCCGGCCATGACGTCGTGGTGCTCGAGGAGCACGACGAGATCGGAACCCCTGTTCATTGCACCGGCCTTCTCGGTCTCGATGCGTTCGACGAGCTCGATATCCCCCGTCACACCATTCTGAGTACGGCGCACGCGGCGCGATTCGTCGCGGCCGACGGTTCGTCCGTGTTCGTGGATGCAGACCACGTGCGCGCGGCGATCGTCGATCGCGGGGCGTTCGATCGCGCGCTCGCCAGCAGCACCCGATCGGCGGGCGCGGAGCTGCGCCCGGGGGCGCGCGTGCGTTCGATTTCGATCGCGACGGATCGCGTGTCGGTGCGTGGCGACGGCGACGCCGCCACGGTTGATGCGCGCGCCTGCGTGGTCGCGTGCGGCGCAAACTACCGGTTCAATCGCGCGCTCGGCCTGGGCGTTCCCCGCTCGTACATCCAGAGCGCGCAGCTCGAGACCGCCTTCGACGGTCCAGACCACGTGGAAGTATTCCTCGGCCGCAACGTGGCCCCGGGTGGATTCGGCTGGACGGTGCCCTTCCTGCGCGACGGGCGGCGCGTCAATCGCATCGGCCTCATGTGCGATCAAGGAGCCCCGGCGCTCTTCGCGCGATTCGCGCAGTCGATCCGCGCGCGCCACGCCGTGACCGGCGAGCCGTGGCAGGGACCGCGCACGAAGATCCTTCCGCTCGCGCCGGTTCCCAAGACCTATGGCGCCCGGCTGCTGGCCGTCGGCGACGCGGCCGGTCTGGTGAAGCCGACGACCGGCGGCGGGATCTACTACAGCCTGATCAGTGGCCAGCTCGCGGCCGAGGTTCTCGATCCCGCGCTCAAGTCCGATGATCTCGCCGAACCGCGCCTCCGCCACTACGAAGAGCGGTGGCGCGCGCGGCTGGGATCCGAGATCCGCATTGGACTGAAATTTCGCGCGCTGGCCTCGCGCCTCAGCGATCGCGCGATCGATTCGCTGGTGGAGCTCGCGCGGATCGACGGGCTGGTGCCGCTCCTGAAGCAGACCGCCGACTTCAACTGGCACGGCACCTCCGCGCTTGCGCTGCTCCGGCACGCACAATTCCGTAAGATCCTGTTCGGCTCCATCTGGGGCTGACATCACAAATGATGAATGCTGAATGAATGCTGAAGAAGAGCGTTCATCTCAACCGTTCGTCATTTATCATTCAGCATTCATCATTCTTCAGTGAACGACCTCCTGCGCTCGGGCGATTACGCGCGGAAGCAGATCTACTGTCCTTCCCGCGTGGTGGCGTGGAGTCATGGGAGCCGCTTCCGCCTTGCCGCGCGCCTCGCGGCCGCGGCCGGCGCCGGGAGATCGTTGCTGGATTACGGGTGCGGTGACGGCACGTTCATCGCGCTCACCCATGGCACCTTCCGCGATGTCGTCGGCTGCGACATCGACGGGGCGCAGCTCGCCGACTGCCGTCGCCGGCTGGCGGGGCTGGACGGCGTCCATTTCATGCACAGCGGTGAGCTGGAGGAGGAAGGGCACGCCGGCATTTACGATGTCGTGACCTGCATGGAAGTGCTCGAACACTGCGTCGACGTCGAGCGCCTGCGGGTTCTGGCCACGCTCCAGCGTGTCGTGAGCGCAGCCGGCCGCGTCATCATCAGCGTGCCGATCGAGGTGGGGCCCGCGCTGCTTGGCAAACAGCTGTTCCGCGCGATCGCGGCGTGGCGCGGCCACGGCGATTACCACCATCGGGAAACCTATTCGCCGCGCGAGCTGGTCGCAGCCGCCCTGGCACGGCCGCGGCTGGCGCGCGTCGAATACGACGTCGGCACCCCCGCGGGACGCATGCGCTACTGCGGGCACAAAGGATTCGACTGGCGGATTCTCGAAGCGGAAATCGCGGCTCGCTTCACGGTCGAGGAGCGCCGGTTTACGCCGCTTCCCGGGCTTGGGGCGCTGCTGAACAGCCAGGTGTGGTTCGTATGCAGACCACGGTGACCCCGCGCGACAGCGTTCGCGACTGGGTGAGCGAGCGCGAGATCGCCGCCGTTCTTCGCGGCGAGCCGGTAACGCCGACCGATCCCGCCGCGTTTGCCTACAGCGCCGTGCGCCATGCGGTGGCCGCGCTGGTCGTCAAGCGCGGTGTCGCGGATCTGCTGCCGCCGAATCAGGCCGCGCGGCTCGTGGACGAAGCACGGCGACAGGCAGCGATCATCGAGTTCCGCGATCGCGCCGCCCGCCTGGTTATCCAAGCGCTGCATCAGGCGGGGATTGAAGCACTCGCCATCAAGGGCGTGTATCTCGGCAACACGCTCTATCCGGAATCGTTCCTGCGTGCACGGCACGACACGGATCTGGTCATCCGCGTGACCGACCGTGCCCCGATGCTCAAGGTGCTGCGCGAGCTCGGTTACGAGCGACAGCCCGAGCAGACCGGCGACGCCGTGCTCGGCCAGGTCATGTTCGATCGCCCCCACGGTCCGGGCGTGCCACTCGACGTGCACTGGCGGCTTGCGCGTCCTCACGCGGCCGCGGCGCTCTTCGATATCGAGGCCATGATGTCGCATTCAATCGCGGTTCCGCGGCTCGGCGAGCACGCACGCGGCCCCACCGCGACCGATGCGCTCGCCGTCGCGTGCGTCCATCGCGCCGCGCACCATGCCGGTCATGACCTCCTGTTGTGGATGTACGACGTCCACCTCATCATCCAGGCCCTCGGCGACGATCAGGCCGAGGCATTTGTAAGAATGGCCGTCGATCGGCGGATGGCGTCGCTCTGCAGCTCGATGATCCAGGAGGCGTACGAGGCGTTCCCGCATCCACGCGCGGCTGACTTGGCGCAGCGCTTGTCCCGGGCGGGCGCAGCGGAACCGGTCGCCACGCTCATTCACCCGCGCCCCTGGTGGACGACGTTTCACAGCGATCTGCGTGCAGTGCCGCGGTGGAGCGACCGACTGCGGCTCGTCGCCGGGCACGCGTTCCCTCCTGCCGCGTACATGCGGACGACGTACGCGCCCACGAGCCGGGCGCCGCTGCCGTGGCTGTATGCCCGCCGCGCCATGCGCGCGCTAACCCGACTCAACTAAAGCAGCAGTCTCCCCGGTCACGCTGTGCCGGGCCACGGCCTGAAACACGAAGCTCACGAAGTTCACGAAGGTCACGAAGAAGAGCAAGAGGACAGAAGCCGGCGCTCGACGAAAATGCCAACTCGCCGACCGCGCTTTGCGCGGTGGAGCGATGTCGAGATCAAGAACACAAGCACCGCGCATTACACATTGGCGTTTGTGTTCTTGATCTCGGCATCGCTCCGGGACGGCGGCCGCAGGCCGCCGGCGGCGAGTCGGCATTCTGATTGTGCGCCGGCCTTCGTGGCCTTCGTGCCTTCGTGGTCTTCGCGATTTGAAGCCGTCGGCGCGTGCAGCGTGAAGTGAAGCGCTTGGAATGGTAGTCCGAGGCTACCGCTCTTTGAGCGGCGGCAGCGGCCGGGCGATGCGCGGGTTGCGCGGCAGGACGTCGCCGGGTTCCGCGGGCATGAACCAGTCGGCAAGGCGCATCATCCGTCCGCGCCGGCTTGGCAGCAGCTCGTGCAGCCGCTCGAGCACGCCGAGCGCTTCCGCGAGCGTCGCGACCACGCCGATGCCGCGATCGATCGCGTGCTTGTGCACGGCGTTGTCAGGGCTCCGCAGGAGCAGCAGCGCCTTTGCGGTGGAAGCGCCGACGACATCGGCGCAGTTCATCACCAGGTCGTCGACGATCAGGTCGAGCCGCAGCCCGTTGGCAATCTCCCCGCGCGAACCGGGGACCGTCAGCACTGCGGGCAGATAGAAGCCGTGACGCTCTATCCACCACTGCGTCTGGAACTGTACGGTATCGCCGGCGCTCGCCGGACGATTGGTCAGGAAAAAAATCTCCCACCCTGCCCCCCGCGTCAGGCTGTATAGCCGGGCAATCTGATCCGGCTCGTACGCCGCCAGCGTCATCCACCAGTTCGGCGTCTTCCCGACGTACTCCCACACCCGTCTCACATCCCGCTGCCCGAGTGACTGGGCGGATTTGGGGTCCTCCGGATCCGCGACGTCGTGCAGGCCGCAGGCCTGCGCCGCCTTGCGAAAGGCCTCGCGGAAGTCCGCCAGCACGCCGTCGACGTCGATCCCGATCCGGAGCGCCATCAGCTCTGCGCACCTGCCCGTGCCGGCACGCTGATGACAATCGCGGCCAGCACGGCCGCAAGCGCCGCATTCGCCGGAATCGTCAGCCCCGTTTCCCAGACACTTTGCACGGCGACGCCGACGAGTCCCGCCGCCGCGCCGGCGCGGATCCAATAGATTCCCGACCGGTCGTTTCTGAGCCGGTCGGCCGCCGAGCGGGTGAAGGCCGCCAGCGCGAGAAAAACCGGGAGGGCGAGGAGCACACCTCCCTCTGCCGCAACCTGCAGGTAGTGGTTGTGGGCCTGATTGAAGATCACGCCCGGCTTGCTGCGCTGATATACCGCCATCGAGGTGAGATAGGTGCCCGCGCCCGTTCCGGTGGGCCAGAAATCGCGCAGCACCGGTAGCGTATCGTGCCAGATTGCGAGGCGATCCGCCATCGCGGTGCCGCTGCCCCCGAAGCGCCGTGCGATGGCGCCCGGACCGACCTGCGTCGCGACGCCCAGAACGGCAAGCGCCGCGAGGACCGCGATCAGCGCTCCGGCGCGGCCGCTGCGCGGCGCATATCGACGATCGTGCGGCGCAGGCGGTCCCTGCATCGCGAGCAGCGCGCCGCAGCCGAGCGCTCCCGCCAGACCGAGCAGCGCCGATCGCGACAGCGATAGCGCCAGCGCCACGATCAACGTCGTGGTTGATGCGATCAGCATCCACGCGCGGGTGTCGATCGCGGCGACGACGCGTTCGCGCCACGCGGCGCGTGAATCCGGCCCGTAGTGCGCCGCCGCATGCGCGGTGAGATAGCCCGCGAGCAACGGGATCGCCATGATGCCCCAGGTGCCGAAGTGATTGCGGTTCACGAACGGGCCGAACGGCTCTGGCCCCTCACTCGCCGGCTTCCAATGCCAGTACATCAGGCCGTGCCCGGTCGCGCTCTGCGCAATCGCAATCGCCGAGAGCACGAGGCCAATCACCGCGATGATTCGCGTGACGGTGCGCACGCCGCCCTGCGCAAGGATGTCCCGCGCGGTGGCAAAGAACAGCAACAGGCTCGCGAACAGGAGCAGTGCCCCCGCGGTGCTCGCGTAATCGATTGAGATCGGCAGCGGTCCCCCGCCGTCCACGAGAAACATGGTCCGGGCGACGGCTTCGGCGGCGGGATCGATCGTGTGCAAGAGGACACGCGGCAGCGGGATCATCTGCAGCAGCATCGCCCCGGCCACGAGCAACGCCCAGAAATCGGCGCGACGTGTCGGCGAGCGGGCGACCAGCGACGGCCGATACGCCAGCGCCAGGAGAATGCAGATGGTTGCTGGCACCACGAGCGTGGCGGGGTAGACCCCACCGAACGCGAACACGGTCCAGGCGAGCACGACGCCGAGCGCGATCGGCCCGGGCCGCAGCGACCGGTTACGCGACGTTGTTCGAGCCGTAGTAGCTCTTGTACTGGTAGCCGTAATAGCGGGAATAGTAGTACTTATTCCGATCGAAGTCGACGCGGTTCAGCACCACGCCGATGCTGCGGACGCGGCCGCTTTGCAGCGTCTCGAGCGCGCGCTCCGCGTGCACGCACCGGGTCATCTCCGACCCGATGACGAATACCACTCCGGCGACCTTCTGCGCGACGATGACCGCGTCCGTCACCGCCAGCACCGGGGGCGTATCGATCACGACCCAGTCGAACGGTCCGTGGGCGAGGTTCGCGATGAAGGCGTTCATCCGCTCGGAGGCGAGCAGCTCTGATGGGTTCGGCGGCGTGCGGCCCGCGCTGATCACGAACAGATTCGGTTCCGCGCTGCGCTGAATCACGTCGCGGACACGCGCCTGCCCGACGAGCAAATGGGACAGGCCCGCGTTGTTGACCAGGCCCATTGTCCGGTGCAGTCCGGGCCGCCGCATATCGGCGTCGATGAGCAGTACCCGGGCGCCGCCGAGCGCCAGCGCGAGCGCCAGATTGGCCGCCGTGGTCGTCTTTCCTTCGAGCGGCTGGCTGCTGGTGACGGCGATGATGCGCGTCCCTTCGCTGCCGCTGGTGAAGACCAGCGACGTCCGGAGCGATCGGAACGATTCCCCGAAGTCGTGCGGCACGGTTTCGGTCAGCACCGGCACGCGGTCGCCGCCCACCGCGGGCACCAGGCCCAGGAGCGGCAGGCGCAGCCGCCGCGTGATGTCTTCGGGCGTTTTCACCGAGTCATCGAGGTATTCGATGCCGAACGCGAGGCCGAACGCGATGGTCAGTCCCGCCAGGATCGCGGTGAGCCAATCGCGCCGGGGATTCGGCGCAATCGGCGCCGACGGCAGCTCGGCCCGATCCATCAGCCGCACGTTGTTCGCGCGGCTGTTCGCGACCACGGTCAGATTCTTCTGCTGCTCCAGCAGCGACTTGAACAGCTCCTGGTTCGCGTCGTAGTCCCGCTGCAGGATCTTGTAATCGCCACTCTTCCGGTCCAGATCCATCGAATCGAGCTTGGCGCGCTCGAGATCCGCGCTGAAGCTGTTCTCCTGCGCGCGCGCCGCCTGGTAATCGTTCCTGGCGGCGTCGATGACGCGCCGGCGCTCCGCGACGAGCAGCCTCGTGGCCGCATCGATTTTCGTTTCGACGTCCTTCATCTTCGGCGCGTCGGGTCCGTAGGTCTGCGCGAGCGTCGCCCGCTCGGTCTTGAGCGCCGCGAGGTTGCTCTGCGCCAGGACGACCGCCGGATTGTTGCCGAGCAGCGGGTACGCATCGGCCGAGTCGCTCGTCGGATCGGCGTTCTTCACCTGGTTGTAGAGCGTCTCCTTCTGCTGCCGCTCGGTGCGCTTGCCCGTGACTGTCTCGTTCAGCGAGGTCAACCGGTTGACGACGATGTTCTGCCGATCGTCCAGCGACTGCGCGTTGTTCTGTTCGCGGTAGCGGGTCAGCGCTTCCTCGCTCCGCTTCACCTTCTCGGTCGCCTTCTCGAGCTCCGCGTTCACCCACTCGAGCGTCTTGCCGGTGTTCTGCAGCCGCAGGTCCAGGTTCTGCGAGGTGTATTCCTCGGCGATGGTGTTCGCCGCGAGCGCGGCGAACTGCGGATTCGTGTGGGTATAGACGACGTTGACCACGCGGGTGTCGCCGACGGGACGCACCTGCACACCCGCGAGAAATGCGGAGATGAGCCCCGCCTCCTGCGCGGTTTCGTCCGGCGCGGGCGCGGCCGTCGGCGTGGCCGGCTGGCGCGTGACGAGCGCGCGTACCCAGGCCGATGCTGAGGCGCGCGCCTGCCGAATGAGCGTGATCGGATCGCGCGGCTTCGGCGCGTTCCCGTTGAAGTCGGGGTGATTCTCGAGATGGAGTTGCCGCACGACGCGACGCCCCAGCTCACGGCTCTGGAGAACCTGATACTGCGTCCGGTAGTAAGGTCCCGACTCCTGCCACCAGGTGGGGTCGTTGACCCCAAGGTTGCTCACCGACGTGCTGCGCTCGTCGTCGATCTGCAGCGCCGCCGACGTCTGGTAAATCGGAATGGTGGAGTAGGTCTGCACCATCATCGCGGTGACCACCAGCAGGAAGGCGCTGCCCGCGACGCGTCGATGCTTGAAGACGGCGTTGAGCCGATCCAGCAGGTGGACCGATTGCGCGCCGCTCACCGCCGGCATCGGCAGCGAACCGCCGCTGTCAATTGACGGGATCGCGGTTCGGATTTCCTGAGTGTCGAACATGCCGCGGTTATTTCTGCGGACTCACGGGCCGCATTTCCTCCGGCGCGACCGCGGTGACGCCCATCGAGGCGGCCGCCGCCGTCACGGAAGCAGCGGCGCTGACGAAGAACCCCCCGAACCACGGCACCTTCGTGCCCAGGCGTACGAACGTGGCGATGGTTTCGCCCTGACCCACCGCAAGCGTGTGGCTCACGGCGAGTACTTTCCCCTTGTCGGAAATGAGCTCGACGATGTACGAGCCCGGCTCGATGTCGCCGAAGGTGAACTGTCCGGCCTCGTTGGCGATTGCCGCGGCCTGCGTCTTCCCCGAACCGACGTTGCGAAGCCGCACGTTTGCCTGGGCGATCGGAGTGTTGTCCGCCTTCCAGGCGGTCCCCATGATGGAGGCGGAGCCGGCCGCTTCCACCCCGCGCCGCGTCGTCGCGGTGTCAGCGGGGGAGGCGGCTGTCCGCGGCGCGATCGTCCACGACGACATGAGCAGGATGCCCACCCCTGTGACGTGCCCGAACGTACGCCGCACCTGCGACCTCATCTGGTGATTTCCTCAACGGCCTTATCGGCCTGCCGATAACCGGACTTAAACCTCGGGGGAATCTGGACTTCTCTACCATAAAACGTACCGTCCCCGTCGATCCTGGACAAAGCCGAAGAACCGCAAAAAGCACCGGCCAACCCCGCCTGGCTGTCCCGTTTCGGCACACGCGTGACGTAATCGTCAGGTGACAACTGCTTTGTTTTCAGCGATTTGTAATTTGCGGCTGACTGCGATGACAGGCCGTGGCGGTGTCCGCCAGTCGGTTGTTCCGATCGCGCAGGCCTCACGCTTTTGTCCGTGTACGCACCGATTACGTTGGCGAGTGCCAGCGATCCCTGGTTCTGACCCCATACTAGGGGCATGATCTCCCTCGACAACCGGGTCGCAATTCATCAGGACGCAGTGTTCCGCGAACTTGACGGGGAAGCGGTCATTCTGCAGCTCGAAGCCGGCATGTATTTCGGCCTGGACCCGGTGGGAACCCGGTTGTGGCAGCTGATCGAAGCTCACGGCCAACTCCGACCCGTGCTCGAGGCGGCGCTTCAGGAGTTCGACGTGCCTCCTGACGTCCTCGAACAGGACCTCATCGAGCTGGTATCGCGGCTGTCCGAGAAAGAGCTCGTCGTCGTGCAGTAGTCGTCGTGCAGTAATGGTTCACTGATGGGAGGCCTTGCCGCGATCCTGCGCTGGGACGGGGCGCCGATTGCGGATGGCGAGCTGCGGAGCGTGGCCGCTGCATCCGCGCATCGCGCGCCGGACGGCATCCGCGTCCGCTATGGATCGGCGGGACTCCCTGAACCGGCGTTTGCCGCCGCCCACCTGCGGTTCGCGACAACCGAGCCTTCTGACGATCGCCAGCCGCTCAACGACCCTTCACGACGGATCAGCTTCGTTTTCGACGGACGCCTGGATAACCGGCCTGAATTGCTGTCGCGGCTCGATCCTGCCGACGCCGGGATCTCGGATGCCGCCCTCGCGCTCGAGGCGTTCGCGGCGTGGGGCGCCGGCGCGGCGGCCGAGCTTCTCGGCGACTTCGCATTCATCGCGTGGGACGCACCAAACCGCCGCCTCGTCTGCGCCCGCGATCACATGGGCATCCGCCACCTGCACTTCCACGCCACGTCCCGTCTCGTCGTCTGCGCAACCGACCTCGCGCAGGTGCTCGCGCATCCGGAGGTGCCGCGGGAACCTGATTTAGAAGTTGCCGCGGATTACATCGCGTGCGACGTTCGCAACACCGAGCGCACGCTCTACCGCCGAATCAATCGTGTGCCGCCCGGGCACGTCGCGGTGGTGGATCGCGGCGGCGTTCGAATCGAACGGTTCTGGTCCGCCGAACCGCGCAGCCCGATCCGCTACGCGACAGATGACGAATACGCGGCGCACTGCCGCGAGCTGTTGACGCGGAGCGTGGCGGCCCGGATGCGCAGCGACCGCCCGATCGCGGCGATGCTGAGCGGCGGCCTGGATTCCTCGTCCGTCGTGACGGCGGCGTGGCGCCTCGTGAAAACGGACGGTCCGCGTCCTCGGCCGTTCTCGATGGTGTTCCCGGCCCACGCGGAGTCGGATGAGCGTCCGTTCCTGCATGCGATAGCCGAGCATTGTGGGACCGACGTGGTCGAAGTGCTGCCCGATGCGATTACCGCGCGGGCGCTGCTGCAGCAGGCCCGCGCCTGGACGGCGACGCCGGCGATGCCCGCGGACGAAATGGCGGCGTCGCTCTATGCGGCGATCCGCGCGCGCGGGCATCGCGTCACGCTGACCGGCGCCGGCGGCGATTTCCTGTTCACCGGCAGCGTGTTCCAGTATGCCGACCTGCTGCGTGAGCGCCGCCCCGTCGCCGCCGTGCGACGCTTCATCGACGATTGGCACGCCGGAGAGACCGGCCGCAGCGCCGTCGGGCTGCTGCATCACGGCGTCTGGCCGTTGCTTCCCGTCGCCGTCAAGGACAGGCTCCGCCCGTTTGCCCGGCGCGTCGTCTCGTACACGGATCGTCCCGAATGGCTGTGCATCGATCGGACGCCGGACGAAGTGATGCCGCAGGCGCCGCGCGGCGGCAGCTTCGCCACCGAAGACGTCACGCGGCAGCTCGGCTGCGGGATGCATGCGTTCTTCGTCGAATGCGCGGAGCGCTACGCGGCGCAGGCCGGGATCGAGTTGCGGCACCCGCTCCTCGACCAGCGGCTGGTCCAGTTCGCGCTGGACATTCCCGACAATCAGCGAAAGCGCGGGCGCTTCACGAAGTTCATTCTCAGGCAGGCCCTCGGCGAGGATCTCGCGGAAGCGGTTCGCCGGCGGCGGACCAAAGGAGACTTTTCGCACGCGGTCGCGCAGGCCATCGAATCGCTCGGCGGTGAGCGGTTCTTCGACAGGCTGCAGATTGCCGAAGCGGGCTGGGTCCGCGGCGACTTGGTGGCGGACAAATACCGCACGATGCGGCGCCAGTATCCGCTCGGTTCCGAGGTCTACGGGGACCACGTACCGGCGCTCTGGATGATCACGGCCGTCGAGCTGTGGTTCCGGTCGGCGTTTGGCGCCTATAATGCGCAGCGGGAGGACAGGAATGGCGGATGAGACGTCTCGCCGCAGCGCTCCGAAGCCCGACGCGGCGCAGCCGAAACGCCCGTATGCGAAGCCGAGGTTGATCGAGTACGGCTCGGTCGCGAAGTTGACGCAGGGAACCCGGACCAAGCAGGCCGATTCTCCCGCAGCCGGGTTTAAGAGGGTGTGTCTCTAATCGTCGACGAGCACCGCGAGTATCTCTCCGACGCCGCCCGCCTCGACGCGTACCGCCGCGCCATCCACGAAATCGTCCGCCCGGGAATGACGGTTGCCGACGTCGGCAGCGGCACCGGCGTGCTCGGACTGTTCGCGCTCTCGGCCGGCGCTGCGCGTCTCTATTCGATTGAAGCGACCGGCATGATCGAGATCGCCCGCGCGATCGCGTCCGCGAACGGGTTTGGCGATCGATTTCACGCTGTCCAGTCCCACTCCTCGGAAGCTGAACTTCCCGAACGCGTGGACGTCATCATCTCGGACTTCGTCGGACGCTTCGGCTTCGACGCCGATATTCTCGAGATCTATCCCGACGCTGCGGAGCGTTGGCTCAAGCCGGAAGGTCACCTCCTGCCCTCGGCCATCTCTCTGACCGTTGCGCCGGTCCAGCGCGCGGACGTGGATGCGCAGGTGGGCTTCTGGAGCCAGCGGCGCGCGGGTTTCGATCTGTCGTCCGCGCGCGACTGGGCCGTCAACACCGGATATCCCGTGGAATTGACCGCGGATGACCTGCTCTCCGATCCCGCCGAGGCGATTCGCGTCGATGTCGGCCGCCGCCCTGAATCGCCGCTCCGTGCGAGCGTGGAGTTTGTCGTCCGGCGGGCAGCCGACGTTCACGGTATCGGGGGATGGACTGCTGCGCGACTATCCCCCGGGGTGACGCTGACGAACTCTCCATTGGCGAGCGATCGCATCAGGCGCAGGAACGTGTTTCTTCCGCTGCGTGCGCCGTTCGCCGTTGCCGTCGGCGACCGTATTCGGCTTGACCTCGCAGTTCTACCCGATCAGCACATCGTCAATTGGACCGTCAGTCAGGTGGGTAGTCACGGCGCAGTGTCGCGGCAGGCACACTCGACGCTCGGCGGGATGCTCGTCAGCCGAGATGACCTCGCGCGTGCGGATCCCGACTTCGTGCCGGTGCTGACGCCTCGCGGGCGCGGCCGTCTGACGATTCTTCAGCTGTGCGATGGCACGCGCACACTGAGCGATATCGAAGACCAGGTGTTCGCGCGTCACCCGAATCTTTTCACATCGCCGGGTGAAGCGGCCGCCTTCGTCGCCGAAGTGATCTCCGGATACACCAGGCTGCCATGACATATCGCGCATATGGCCGCGTGGTGGCCAGCGATCTTCCACTTCCGGAACTCGAAGCGGTATCGGGAACGACGGAGATCACCATTTCGTGGCGCGCACGTGTTCCTGCCGGAACCGGCGGGGAGTGGAAAACACTCTGGCGGTTCTCGACCGGCGAGCCGTGGGTCACCACCGCACACCTCAACGGCATTCGCTATCTCAGATTCGGACGCTTCGCGGACTGTGCGACGTCGAACGGTCACATCGGCGTCAGGCGGCGCGGCCACGTCAGTGATTCCACGATCCGTCACCTCGTTCTCGATCAGGCGCTGCCGCTCGCGCTGACGGCGGCCGGAGCCCTCGTCGTGCACGCGAGCGCCCTTGCGATCGGCACCCGCGCGATCCTGCTCGCGGGCCGGGCAGGCGCCGGGAAGTCGACGCTCGCCGCGTTCCTGGCCGGACGCCAGATGGAGGTGCTTGCCGACGACGGCGCGCTGCTCGACGGTGGGCCGGCAGAGATTCGGGTGCTGCCGTCGTATCCCGGGTTGCGACTCTACCGAGATTCCGCGGTCGCCGCGGGACTCGATGTCGATCGCAGCACGGATGTTGCTGAGTACACGAGAAAGCGCCGGATCCTGCCACCCGTGCCATCAGCTCGTGCGGCGGGACCGTACACGCTGGCCGCGATCTACGTGTTGTGTTCGGCAGACGGCCCGATTGGGTTTCACAAACTGTCGCGGCGCGACGCGACGATGGAGGTCCTCGCCCATGCGTACCGGATCGATCCCGGGGATCGTTCCGCACTGGCCGCGCAGCTGGATGCGGTTACCGCAATCGCCCCGGCAGTCTGGCGGGTTTCATACCCACGCGATCTTGCCCGCGCGGAGGAGGTTGCAGAAGCGATTGCCTCCCATGCGGCGGAGCTCGGCTGACGGGGGACGAACTTTACAAGGCAGTATAGAGTTGGCGGTGACACGCGACTCGCGGTTCGCGATTCGCGGATTAGGGATTGGCAGATTAGGGATTAGGGATTGGCAGATTAGGGATTAGGGATTGGCAGATTAGGGATTAGGGATTGATCGTCCATTGAGCCTATGAATCGAGAGATCGACGTTCTTGCCGCTCCGACCTTGAAGAACCTCCGCACGCAGTGGTGGGACGACGCGTTCACCGCGTTCGTGCGCGATACCGTACAGCCGCGAGCCGGCCGGCGCATCCTCGACATCGGCTCCGGGGTGGGCACCGCAGAGGTCAACCTTGGGCGGCTGGCGCTGACGCAGGTTACGCTGATCGGCGTCGATCGGGTGGCGGACCGGAGCCGCGACGCGCTCGCGGCGGTGCGGTCGCACAACATTCGCGCGAGCTTCGCCGCCGCCGACGCGTGTGCGCTGCCCTTCGCGGAGGCGACGTTCGACTCCGCGTTCTGCGTCGCGCTGCTCCAGCACATCGCCGACGTCGCGCAGGCGGTAGGGGAGATCGCTCGCGTGACCCGTCCCGGCGGCCGGATCGTCGCCGTCGAGCCGGACAACTCCGCACGATACTTCTACAGCTCGTCGAACGCCGGCATGCGCGCCTACGAGCTTGCCGGACAGTTCTTTTCGGGACTGAGCGAGCGCGGCGACGCCACCGATCCCGCCGTCGGCCCGAAGCTGCCCGGGCTGTTTGCCAGCAGCGGCATCCAGCTGCTCAAGGTGCAGATCTTTCCCGTTTCCCGTGCGCAGCTCGGCGCCCCTTCGCCGGCCGTGTGGACGGCGCGGCGCGAGGCGATCGCGCAGGCGATCGCCGCCGCCGGCGACGTCGGCCTCCGCCGTCTTGGCCACGATTACCTGAAGCTCGTGGATGCGTATGCGGAGGAGGCAAAGGCCGCCGGTCCTGCGTTCGTCGAGCTGCAGAACACGATGCTCTTCGCGACCGTCGGCCAGAAACAGGAGTAGGCCGATCGATGCTCCTTCAGGTCGATCGGGCCGCGACGCATTTCGCGCCGCCGCGCGCCGCGGCAGCGCGCGCGCATTTCGATCGGCATCATTGGGTAAAGCTGCCGCACTTTCTCGACGGATCCATGCTGGCGCAGGTCCAGCACGCGCTCGCGCGCGCGCATTTTGTCGAAGTCCGTCACACCGGGGTGACGCCGCCGTCGATTGACGTCTGCATGGAGCCGAACGCGCTGGCGGCGATGCTGGAGCTTCTCTGCAACGATGCTGCGATGCTGCGCGCGGTCGAGGCGCTGACCGGCTGCGGGCCGCTCGTTCGATTCAACGGCTTCGTCTACCGCCTCGCGCCCGCCACGGGCCATCACCACAACTGGCACAACGACATGCTGCAGCGGCGCCGCGTTGCCATGAGCATCAACCTCGAGGCGGACCGGTACGAAGGGGGCGTCCTGATGATCCGCGAGCGCGAGAGCGAGCGCGTCGTCGCGTCGATCGAGAACACGGGCGCCGGCGACGCCGTGCTCTTCCGCATCGATGCGGCGTTGCAGCATCGGGCCACGGCGGTCAGCCGCGGCGTGAAGACGGCGTTTGCCGGCTGGTTCCGATCGGAGGCGCCGCTGCGTGCGTCGCTCGCGCGAGGCACGGCGTGACGATCAGCGATCTCCACGACGCCGCATTGTACGCGTGGCGCGATGCCGGCGTTCGCGACGCCGTGCTCGTCCACTTCGACGCCCATCATGACGCCGACGCGAAGGAATGGGACTTCGTCACCATCGCCAATTTCGTCTGGTGGGGGCTCGCCGACGGCACGTTGCGCGAAGTGTATTGGATCGTTCCCCAGCCGAGCTGGGAGACGACGTCGGGACGAACGCTGATTGAACAGGCGCTTCTCACGCTCGCGCGGCAGCATGACGGATCCGCCGGCGTCGAATCGGGTGACGGCTTCATTCGTGCCGAGATTGGCGGCAAGCCGTTCACCGCGTGCTCGCTGCACACGCTGCCCGCATCGCTCGAGGCGCTCGTCGACATCGACGTCGATTACTTCCTCGTTCCCGACATCGCGCAGGAGTGCGCGCCGATTGAGCGCGCCATGCCGTGGCTGTGGCCGGGCGATCTGGTTGCCGCGCTGCGCCACGCCCGTGTGAACGCCGCGCTGGTCACGATCGCTACCTCGACCCGCGGCGGGTTTACACCGCTCGAATGGAAATATCTCGGCGAGGAGCTGTGCGTGCGGTTGTCGGACGGCGATGCCGAACCGTTCGATGTGCTTCGGGCTGGAGCAGAGGCGGAGCACCGCGGCGAGCTCGACGCGGCGGCAACCGGCTACCAGCGAGCCATCCAGCTGATGCCGCGGAGCGCCGGCGCTCGGTATCGACTCGCACGCCTGCATCTGCGGCGTGGACAGGATCACGCGGCCCGGACGACGTTCCAGGAAGTACTGGAACACGACTCGTCGTACCGCATGATCGACTCCGCAGGACGCCGCTGGCATGCCGAACGGAATGTCGCCGAAGCGGTCCGCGCATACCGGAACACGCTGCGGATGGATCCGCAGAATGCTTACGCATCGCTCGGACTGGCGGAGTTGGCGGCGGCGGCCGGCGATCATGCCGGAGCGATCGGCCACTTCGAACGCGCGCTGGGATCGCACGGCGGACTGGTCGACGGGCATCGCGGTCTCGCGCGGTCGCTGGAGTCAATCGGCGAGATCGGACAGGCCCTCGAGCACTATGAGCAGTCCATCCGTCTCGAGCTCCTCGGCCATCACGCCATCGACGCGCCAATCGCGACGCGCCCGCCGCGCGTCTTCGGCGAGACGCATTGGGAGGTTCATCGCCGTGTCGCGGAGCTGCGACACGACACACGCTGGCTGTCGGCGGTGGATCGCGTCACGTCTGGCTCGTAGCGTCCGTCTTGAAGCGGAGAATCAATTTCGGCGATTCCGGCGACTCCGGCGATTGTAGAATTTCGGCCGATTCCGGCGATTAATCAATGATGGCAACGCAAGGTTGGGAGGGCTGGGACGAGTACGCGCCCTTCTATGACTGGGA
>Ga0070670_100001631_pt1 | contig 18144 bp, 11 predicted proteins | sample KBSS63metaG_FD_64665 | JGI IMG/M metagenome (GOLD analysis project Ga0070670, IMG submission 64665) | Switchgrass rhizosphere microbial communities from Kellogg Biological Station, Michigan, USA - KBS S6-3 metaG | ecosystem: Host-associated > Plants > Roots > Rhizosphere > Soil ... | reverse complement strand
GGCCACACCGCCTATCGCCTCGCCCTGCAGACGCGCGAGCAGCACATCCGGCGCGAGCGCGCGACCTCGAACATCTGCACCGCGCAGGTGCTGCCGGCAGTCGTCGCCAGCATGTACGCGGTCTATCACGGCCCGGCCGGCCTGAAGCGCATCGCTGAGCGGGTCGCCGCCTACGCGGCGGTGCTCGCCGACGGCCTGCGCCAGATCGGCTTCACCGTGCGCGGCGAGAGTGCGTTCGACACGCTGACGATCGACAGCGGCGCCGCGACCGGCGCCATCTTCGATCGCGCCGCCGAGAACGGGATGAATCTTCGTCGCTATCCCGAATGGGGCGACACCATGCTTGGCATCACCCTCGACGAGACGACGACGCGCGCCGACATCGTCGCCCTCTGGCGCGTGTTCGCGAGCGACGGCCAGGACCTGCCCGATGACGCTGCCTTCGAGCGCGGCATCGCGCCGCTGATTCCCGACAGCATGCGGCGGACCACCCCGTTCCTGACCCATCCGGTGTTCAATCGCTATCACAGCGAGACCGAGATGCTGCGCTACCTGCGCAGCCTCGCCGACAAGGATCTCGCCCTTGACCGCTCGATGATTCCGCTCGGCTCGTGCACGATGAAGCTGAATGCGACCAGCGAGATGATGCCGATCACCTGGCCCGAGTTCGCGAACATCCATCCGTTCGCTCCGGCCGACCAGCGCGCCGGCTACGAGCAGCTGCGCGGCGAGCTCGAAAGCTGGCTGTGCGAGGCGACCGGCTATGCCGGCGTCAGCCTGCAGCCGAACGCCGGCTCGCAAGGCGAATACGCCGGCCTGCTGGCGATCCGCGCCTGGCACGCGTCGCGCAACGAAGCGCAGCGAACGATCTGCCTCATCCCCGAGTCGGCGCACGGCACCAATCCGGCGAGCGCGCAGATGGCGGGCCTGCAGGTCGTCGTGACCAAGTGCGACGCCGACGGCAACGTCGATCTCGCCGACCTCGAGGCGAAATGCCAGCAGCACGCCGACAAGCTCGCCTGCGTGACCACCTACCCGTCCACCTACGGCGTCTTCGAGCGGCGCGTCCGCGAGCTGTGCGAGATCGTCCATCGCCACGGCGGCCGGGTCTACGTCGACGGCGCCAACATGAACGCGCTGGTCGGCGTTGCCGCGCCGGGCGAGTTCGGCGGCGACGTCAGCCACCTCAATCTGCACAAGACCTTCTGCATCCCGCATGGCGGTGGCGGGCCGGGCGTCGGTCCGGTCTGCGTCGTCGCCGACCTGGTGCCGTTCCTTCCCAGCCACGCGAGCGGCGGCGTGACCTTCGCGGGCGAAGGCGGCGTCGGCGCGGTCTCGGCGGCACCGCTCGGCAACGCCGCGGTGCTGCCGATCAGCTGGATGTACATGCGGATGATGGGCGAAGCCGGCCTGCGCCGGGCCACCGAGACCGCGATCCTCAGCGCCAACTACATTGCCGCGCGCCTCGCCGACCACTACGACATCCACTACAGCGGCAACGTCGCCGGGGTCAAGGGCGGCGGCGTTGCGCACGAGTGCATCCTCGATCTGCGGCCGCTCAAGGAATCGACCGGTGGCGCCAGCGGCATCAGCGCCGAGGACGTCGCCAAGCGCCTAATCGACTATGGCTTCCACGCGCCCACGCTGAGCTTCCCGGTGCCGGGAACGCTGATGGTCGAGCCGACGGAAAGCGAATCGCTCGCCGAGCTCGACCGCTTCTGCGACGCGATGATCGCGATCCGCGCCGAGATCGCCCAGGTCGAGTCGGGCGCATGGCCGCGTGGCGACAACCCGCTCAAGGCAGCGCCGCACACTGCGGAGGCGCTCCTCAAGACAGACTGGCCGCACGCCTACACGCGCGAGCAAGCGGCGTATCCGACGGCGAGCCTGCGTCACGCCAAGTACTGGTCACCGGTGGGCCGGGTGGACAACGTCTGGGGCGATCGCAATCTCGCGTGCTCCTGCCCGCCGCTGGCGAGCTACGAGGACTGATCTGGAACGGCTTATGCGTGCGCGAGGGCATCGCCCACTCGCCGCACGCAGCCATGCCGGACACCGCCGAGACCCAGACCGAGTTCAGCCACGTCAGCCCGACGGACACGCCGTGGCGAAGCGGCGGCCTGCGCGATTTCTTCCTCTACAAGGACCTCGGCATCGAGGCAGCGACGCACGGTCGCGTGATCGCGCAGCTCGTCAAGGCCAACCAGGCACCGGAAAAGGGCACTGGCTGGCACCGCCACGAGGCCCAGTTCCACATCGTGCTGATGCTGAAGGGCTGGGCGCGCTTCATGTACGGCGACCAGGAGACGCTGGTCGCCGCCGGCGACTGTGTCCATCAGCGGCCGGGGGTCGTCCACTTCCTGTTCGACTACTCGCCCGACATGGAGTACCTCGAAGTCGTCGGACCGGCGAACTTCACGACCGTCGACATGCCGGCGCCCGCAGCGGTTCCTGATCCGGCCCCGTGGCCGGCCGAAGCGAAGGCGGCCTAGAAGTCCATCTCAAGCTCGGCGATGTCGTCGGGCTCGGCCTTCGCGGCAGCGACCCATTCGATCATCTCCGGCATGCTCATGATCGTCGCGGCATAGCGCCGGCACGTCGCATCGAGCGGGACGTCGTAGGTGAGGAAACGTGTCACGACCGGGGCGAACATCGCATCGGCCATCCCCCGGCGCTTGCCGAACAGGAACGGGCCGCCGTAGGTGGCGAGGCAATCGGTCCAGATCTCGGTAATGCGCTCGATGTCGGGCTTGGCACCGCCCCAGACACGGTGCTTCGGGTAGTGCGCCTTCAGGTTCATCGGCAGCGAGGCGCGCAGGTTGGCGAAGCCGGAGTTCATCTCGCCGCTGACCGAGCGGCAGTGGGCGCGGGCGACCCGGTCCTCGGGAAGCAGCCGCGCCTCGGGCATGACCTCGTGCAGGTACTGGCCGATCGCCAGCGTGTTCCAGACCGTCGCGCCCTCGTGCGACAGGCAGGGAACGCGGATCGATGGCGCGAGCAGGAGCAGTTCCTTCCTGACGTCGGCGTCGTCGGGCGAGACCATCACCTCGGCGAAGTCGAGTCCGGCGAAGCGCGCCATCAGCCAGCCGCGCAGCGACCACGACGAGTAGTTCTTGCTCGACAGCGTCAGCGTCGCACGGGCGGTCTTGGCCGCCGGACGCCGGGCCCGGACGGCGAGACTCCGCTTCTTGGCTCGACTGGGGGCGGCAACGGGCGGCATCGACAAGGTGCGTGGTGGACGAGCGAAGCAACGCAAAGCACATGCCAAGGGCACGCCGCGAGCGGTGCTGGCGTGCAAGTTGCTCAAGCACACCCTCGGTGAAGACGAAACTGCGCGCGCCGTGATGTACGACGCCTTCCTCGCCCAGGCCGACGCCCTCTGGCCGCTGCGCGCCTTCGGCCGGGCCTCGGTCCCGCTCCTGATGGAACCCGCCTTCGGCGTCGGCGGGAAAGCGGCGCGCCGCCTGGCCGCGGCATGGGAGACGCTCGCCCTCGGCGAGGTGACGCACGCCCGCCCCGACTGGGGCATCGCCAGCGTCGCCGCCGACGGCACCGAGTACCCGGTCGTCGAGGAAGTCACCGCCGCGACGCCGTTCGCGACGCTGCGTCGCTTCCGCAAGGTCGGCGCGCCCGAGCAGGCGAAGGTGCTGGTCGCCGCACCGATGTCGGGCCACTTCGCGACGCTGCTGCGCGACACGGTTCGAACGCTGCTGCGCGACCACGACGTCTACGTCACCGACTGGCACAACGTTCGCGACGTTCCCGCCAGCGCCGGCCGCTTCGGGCTCGACGAGTACATCGATCACATGATCGACTTCACGGCGGCGCTCGGGCCCGGGGCGAACGTGATCGCGATCTGCCAGCCGTGCGTCGCTGCGCTCGCGGCTGTCGCCCTGATGGCAGAAGACGATCACCCGGCGCAGCCGGCGAGCCTGACGCTGATGGCCGGCCCGATCGATTGCCGGATCGGCCCGACCGCCGTCAACAAGCTCGCGGTCAGCAAGCCGATCTCCTGGTTCGAGAAGAACCTCATCGGCCGCGTGCCATGGCGGCTGCGGGGCGCCGGCCGTCGCGTCTATCCCGGCTTCCTGCAGCTGAGCGCGTTCATCAGCATGAACAAGGACCGTCATGCCGACGCGTTCCGAAAGTACTTTGCCCATGTCGCCGCAGGCGAGGAAGCCGAGGCGAAGACCATCCGCGACTTCTATGGCGAGTACATGGCAGTCTCCGATCTGTCGGCCGATTTCTATCTCGAAACCGTGCGGCTCGTGTTCCAGGAGTACGCGCTGCCGCTCGGCAAGCTGACCTTGCGCGGCCGCAAGATCGACCCTCTCGCGATCCGCCGCACCGCGCTACTGACGATCGAAGGCGAGCGCGACGACATCTGCGCCATCGGCCAGACGCTCGCGGCACAGGACCTCACCAAGCTGCGCCCCTACCTGCGCACCCACTACGTCCAGCCGAACGTCGGCCACTACGGTGTCTTCAGCGGCCGGCGCTGGCAGAACCACATCTATCCGGTGGTTCGCAACGTGATCCAGGTCTCGCAGTAGCCGCGCCGCGGCAAGCCGCGGCTCAGTCCTTCGATGCCGGCATGTGCGCCGGCATCGCTCCTCCCGAAGCTGGCCGAGCGCCGGGCTCGTCTGCCTTGGCCGGCCGCCGGGCGCGGGCCAGGTAGCTGTAAAGCACCGGAACGACGACCAAGGTCAGCAGCGTCGACGTGATCACGCCGCCGATGATCGCCCGCCCCATCGGCGCCTGGATTTCGCCGCCCTCGTCCAGCGCGAGCGCGAGCGGCAGCATGCCGAAGATCATCGCCGCGGTGGTCATGATGATCGGCCGCATCCGCACCAGGCCGGCCTGCAGTAGCGCCTCGGGCACCGAGAGGCCGCCCTTCCGGCCGTGGTTGGCGAAGTCGACCAGCAGGATCGCGTTCTTCGTCACCAGGCCCATCAGCATCACCAGGCCGATCATCGAGAACAGGTTCAAGGTCGAGCCGGTGATCAGGAGCGCCAGCATCACCCCGATCAGCGCCAGCGGCAGCGAGGCCATGATCGCCAGCGGCTGCAGGAAGCTCGCGAACTGCGAGGCCAGGACGATATAGATGAAGATCACCGCCGCGGCGAGCGCGAACAGGACGCCGGTGAACGCCTCCTGCTGATCGCGCGTCTGCCCGCCCATGTCGAAGCGATAGCCGGGCGGCAGCTGCGTCGACTCGACGATCTTCTTCACGTCGGCGCCGACGTCGCCGCTGGGACGCCCCTCGGTGCTGGCGTAGACGGCTTGGCGCCGCTGCAGGTCCTGGCGCTTGATGACGACCGGGTTGACCACCGGCACGATGTCGGCGACGCGTGCCAGCGAGATCGGCGTTCCGTCCTTGGCGTAAGCGACGGGCAGATCGTCGAGCTGGGAGATGTTCTCGCGCGAGACCTGCGGCAACCGGATCTCGACGTCGACCTGCTCGCCGTCGGGCGACGTCCAGTAGGTGGCGACGTCGCCGTTGACGTAGGCGCGTAGGCTGGTCGCGAGCTGCATCGTCGTCAGGCCGAGCTCGCGCATGGCGTCGGGCTTCAGGCGCACGGCGAACGCCGGGATGCCGGGCTTGATCGAGGTCTGCAGGTCGGCGATGCCGCGCACGTGCGAGACCTTCTCGGCCAGCTTGAGCGTCTCGGCGTCGATGACCGCGGGGTCGGGACCGAGCAGCGAAATGAAGATCGGCGTGTTGCCGATCGTGACCTCGATCCCGGGGATCGGCTTCAGGAGCTTGCGAATCTCCTTCTCGACCTCGCGCTGCTTTCGCTTGCGCTCGTGCGGCTTGGTCAGCTGGATCGACAGCAGCGCCGAGTTGCGGCTGCCGTTGCCGGTGTCGCCGATCGAGGTCGAGATCATGCGGATCTCGGTCAGCGTCCTGATCGCCTCCTCGACCTGCTTCAGCTTGTCGCTGCCGCGGCCGAGGCTGGTGCCGACCGGCAGCGTGACGTTGAGGCGGATGTAGCTGTCGTCGCTCTCGGGAATGAACTCGGTGCCGACGAGCGGCGCGATCGCGATCGCCGCGGCGAAGCTGGCGACGCCGACGAGGAGCACGATCGGCCGTGGCGTGATTGTGGCGAAGCGCCAGCCTCTGGGCGAGCTCGCGTCGCGCTTGCCGGCGGCGTCGAACGAATGACCCCAGGCCGGCACCGGGGGCACCAGCAAACGGTAGCGGCGGGCCGAGAAGATCCAGTGGATCAGCCGCTCGTAGATGCCGTGCAGGACGTCGAGCATGCGATCGGTCGCCCGCATCATGTGGCCGATCACGGGCATCTGCAGCAACCGGTTGCCGGGCGGGTCACGCCAGATGCTGGACAGCATCGGGTCGAGCGTGAAGCTGACGAACAGCGACACCAGTACCGCGACCGCGACCGTGACGCCGAACGGGAAGAAGAACTTGCCGATGATCCCTTTCATGAACGCGACCGGGACGAACACTGCGCAGATCGCCAGCGTCGTCGCCATCACCGCCAGGCCGATCTCATCGGTGCCCTCGAGCGAGGCCGTGCGATGGTTCTTGCCGAGGTGGATGTGGCGGACGATGTTCTCGCGCACCACGATCGCGTCGTCGATCAGCAGGCCGATGCACAGCGACAGCGCCATCATCGTCATGAAGTTGAGCGTGAAGCCGAACAGGTAGACGGCGATGAACGCCGAGATCACGGCGATCGGCAAGGTCAGGCCGGTGATGATCGTGCTGCGCCAGCTGTGCAGGAATAGGAACACGATTGCAATCGTCAGCAGCGCGCCCTCGATTAGCGTCTTCTTCACGCCCGAGAGCGAGCGCGCGACCCAGTCGCTGTCGGCGTAGACCAGGCGCAGCTCGACTCCCGGCGGCAAGGTCCTCCTCAGCTCCTCGGCCGCGGCTTTGATCGCCTCGCCGGTCTCGACGATGTTGGCGTCCTGCTGCTTGAAGACCTGGAACGAGATCGACGGCACGCCGTCGTCGCGCGAGATCGAGTCGGGCTCGCGCTCGCGCTCGACCAGCGTGCCTAGGTCGGCGAGCCGGATCACCATGCCGTTGCGGCTGGCGACGACGATGTCGGCGAACCCCTTCGCGTCCTTGACCTTGCCCTCGACGCGAACGATCGCGTCTTCCCGCTTGCCGGTGAGCAGGCCGACCGGCATGTCGGCGTTGGCGCGCGCCAGCGCCGTCGAGACGTCGCCCGGTGTCAGCTGCAGGGCGCGCAGGCGCTGCGGATCGAGGTCGATCCGCACCTGGCGGATCGTCAGGCCGCCGACGTCGACGCGAGCGACGCCGGTCGCGCGCTCGAGGCGCTTGCGAACGACCTGGTCGGCGAGCAGCGAGAGCTCGCGCGCGCTGCGCTCCTGGCCGAGCAGCGACAGGTAGACCGTCGGCTGGGCGTTGTCGCCGTCGAAGCGCGAGACGTACGGCTGCTTAGCGTCGCGCGGGAACGCCGGCTGGACCGCGGCGACCTTGTCGCGAACGTCCTGGACGGCACGGTTCATGTCGGCCGAGACCTGGAACTCGACCACCGTCTCGCTGCGGCCCTCGAGGCTGTTCGAGCGGATCATGCGGACGCCGGCGATGCCGTTCAGCGACAGCTCGATCGGCCGCGTCAGCTCGGTCTCGACCGCGCCGGGCGAGGCGCCCGGGTAGGCGACGGCGACGAAGACGATCGGCGGCGTGATGTCGGGCAGCCGCTCGACGCGCAGCTGGCTGTACGAGAACAGGCCGAGCACGCACAGCGCGGCCATCACCATGGTCGCGAAGACCGGGTTGTTGATCGAGACGCGGGTGAACCACATGGCGCGGCGGCGCGGCGTCAGGAGCGCGGCAACGCCGGCGTCGCCGACGCGGATGCCGACGGCGACGACGCCGATGGCGCGACCGACGACGACGCGTCGAGCGCGCGCCGATCGCCGACGATCCGTGCCGGTGCGCCTTCCTTTAGGTTGTCGAACCGCACCGCCAGAATCTGGGCATCCGGCGTCAGGCCCTTGATCACCTCGACCCGGCCGCTCGCGGCGTCGCGCCGGCCGGTGACGACGATGCGCCGCACCAGCGCGCCCTTGTCGATCGCCCAGACGAAGTCCTGTCCCGACGACTGGCCGACGGCCGCCGCCGGCACGGTCAGCCGCTCGCTGTCGTCGACCAGCTCGACCCGCGCCTGCGCGTACTGGCCGGCGCGAAAGCGCTCGCCCTTGTTGTCGAGGGCGACGACGACGCCGATCGCCCGCGTGCCGGCTTCGGCGGCAGGTGCGATCCGGTCGATCCGACCGGCGACGTCGCTGGCGTGGCCCTCGATTCGCACCGACGCCGACTGCCCCGGCGCGAGCAGCGAGATCTCGTGCGTGCCGACCGAGCCGACGAGCTCGAGGGTGGCCAAGTCGACGACAGTGACGATCTGCTGCTCGGCGCTGACCTTCTCGCCCGGGACGACGTGGCGCTTGCCGACGATGCCGGCGATCGGCACCGCCAGCGTCGCCTCGCTGATGCCGACCCGCGACGACGCCAGTTGAGCCTGCGCCGACTTGAGCTGCGCCCGCGCCGCGTCGAGGCGGGCCTGCGAGGTCTGCAAGGCGGTCGCGGAGATGAAGTTCTGCGCCGCCAGGCCGACGTTGGCGGTGTTCTGGCGCTCGGCCTCGATCAGGTTGGCCTGCGCCGACTCGACCAGCGCGGCGCGATCGGCGGCGCGGCTCTGCAAGTCGGCGAGGTCGATCGCGCCGATCACCTGGCCGGCCTTGACCCGGCTGCCCTCGGCGACATTGAGCGTGAGCAGCGTTCCCGCGGCCTTGGCGCGGACCACCGCCGTTCGTGGCGCGACCAGCGGGCCGGAGAACTCGATCGTCAGCGGCATGCGCGCCATCGCCGGGCGCGCGACTTCGCCGGCGACGAAATCGAGCGGGACGACCTGCTTCGCCTTCTCCCGCTCGGCGGCGGCCACGCGAGCCTTCCAGACCAAGCCGCCCGCGATCGCCGAGACGACCAGCGCGGCGACGATTGCACCTGCCCAGATCCGACGCGTCGCCTTGTGGGCGCCGGCCGGACGATCCTTCGAATTTTGCATGGCCGCGAGTGTAGGACCCGGCCGGCGCGGCGCCCGGTGTGGTGCGACGTGCTGCAGATCAGCGGGAGCGAGTTGCAACCGCCGACGACGAAAGGCTGCGGCTTAGGGAACCGCGCGTTCGGCGTTCATCGCCCGACGGCAGCACCACGCGGCGAGCAGCGCGACGGCGCTGGCCGCCCAGAACACGGACGCGAAGCCGAGGTTTTCGCTCATCGCCCCACCCACCACCCCGCCGACGACACCCGAGGCACCGTATCCAAGCACGGTGTAGAGCGCCTGGCCGCGGCCCCGCAATCGCCCCGGGAAGTGGCGCGTGATGACGGCGATGCAGGACGAGTGCTGGGCGGCGAAACTGAGCGCGTGCAGGCATTGGGCGAGGACGAGGATCGCGACCGACGCGCCGAACGCCGCGATCAACGCGAAGCGCAGCGCCGACGCCAACGCCGCGACGACCAGCCAGGCGTGCAGCGACAAGCGGTGCACCCAACGACCTTGGGCGTAGAACCAGATCACTTCGACGACGAGGCCGACCGCCCAGAACAGGCCGATCGCGCCCTTGCCGTAGCCGAGTGAGGCGAGGTAGAGCGAATAGAACGCATAGAGGCTGGTGTGTGCGAGCACGGTGAGGAAGACGCCGGCGAAGAACCAGGCGACGACCGGCTGACGCAGGACCGACAGCGCGCCGCCGGCAGCGGGGTGGGAATGCGCCGGTTCGCCGGACGCCGGGAGGCGCAAGCAGGAGCCGACGAGCAACGCGAGCAAGGCGAAAACAAGGAGCGGAAAGCGACCGGTTCCGGCCGCCTGCAGGATGAAGCCGCACGACGTCGCCGCGCCGACGAAGCCAACCGAGCCCCACATGCGGACGCGCCCATACCTAGCGACGTCTAGCTTGCCGCCGCTGCTGACACGATGGGCCAGCGTCGCCTCGCTGATCGGAATCACGCCGGCGGTACAGACGAAGAGGACGATCGTCACGCTGGCGATCCAGGCAAAGCCCATCGGCATGAAGTAACCGACCGAGGCGATCAGCGCACCGCCGGCAGCCACGCGCAGCAGCCGCTCGCGCTGGCCGGTGTGGTCGGCGAGCCAGCCCCAAACATATGGACTGAACAACCGCGTGCCGCTTTGGAGCGCGGTCAGCACGCCGATCGCGAAGGTCGAGTATCCGAGGCTCTGGAACCATAGCGGGCCGTAGGTGCCAATCAGGCCGGCGTACGCGAAATAGGCGAACGAGACGGTGGCGAACGGCGCCACCGGCGGTCTCGACGCCGCTGCGGCGGCGCTCAAGAGGCCCGGTCAGATACCGCGCAAGCGCTCATACTCGTGAGTCCCAGGGCTGCGACAGCCGGACCGCGCCATTGATGATGCCGACCATAGAGTAGGTCTGCGGGAAGTTGCCCCACAATTCGCCGCTGGCGACGTGCAGGTCTTCGGAGAGCAGGCCGACGTGATTGCGGCGCGCCAGCAGCGCCTCGAAGATCTCGCGCGCCTCGTCGCCACGGCCGATTCGGGCGAGTGCGTCGATGCGCCAGAACGAGCAGACGTTGAACGCGGTTTCGGGCTTGCCGAAATCGTCGGGCGCCTCGTAGCGGCGCATGAACGGGCCGTCGCACAGGGTCGCCTCGAGGACTTCGATGGTCTTGACGAAACGCGGATCACGCGGATCGATGAAGCCGACCTCGGCCATCAGGAGCACGCTCGCGTCGAGCTCATTGCCGCCGAAGCTCTCCGCGAACGCTTGCCGCTTCTCGCTCCATGCCCGAGCGAGGATGGTGGCGCGAATCTGATCGGCGCGGCTCTTCCAGAGGGCCTTGCGATCGTCCTGGCCGAAGACAACGGCGATCTTGGCGAGACGGTCGCAGGCCGCCCAGCACATCAACGACGAGGAGGTGTGGACGCGGGCCCGGGTGCGCAGTTCCCACATGCCGGCGTCCGGCTGGTCGTGCAGGCGCCAGGCCTGCTCGCCCATTCCCTCGAGCTCTGCGAAGTCGCGCGCATCGGCGCGCCGGAACAGGCGATGATCGAAGAAGGCCTGCGCCGCGCCGAGAACGATGTTGCCGTACACGTCGTGCTGAACGTGCTCGAACGCCTGGTTGCCGGTCCGCACCGGTGCCATGCCACGGTAGCCGGAGAGCGACGGCACCAGCTCCTCGGTGAGCTTGTGCTCGAGGCCGATGCCGAAGAGCGGCTGAACATGGCCGCCACGCGCGCCGCGCACGACGTCGTTCAGCCATCGCAGGTAGTCCTCCATCGTGCCGACTTCGGACAGGCTGTTCAGGGCGCGCACGACGAAGAAGGCGTCGCGCAGCCAACAATAGCGGTAATCCCAGTTGCGCTCGGTGTTCGGCGCTTCAGGGATGCTCGTCGTCATCGCCGCGACGATCGCGCCGGTCTCCTCGAACTGGCACATCTTCAAGGTGATGGCGGCCCGGATGACGGCGTCCTGCCACTCGAGCGGCAAGGCCAGCCGGCGCGTCCACCGGCGCCAGTAGAGATGCGTCTGCTCCTCGAAGTCGCGCGCCGTCTCCTCGATTCCCGCTGAAAGCGTCTCGTCCGGGCCGAGCATCAGGCTCAACGGGCTGTGCAGCGACATCCAGGTCGAGTCGAGCACGTAGGTCAGCGGCGCATTGGTGTTGAGCCGCAAGGTGCCCGAGGGCAGGATGAAGCGCAGGTGGTTGCTGCCGCGGGCGATCTCCGGCTTCGCCGTTCCCCATTCGCCGCGCGGACGTACGACGAAGCGCACGCGTGGATGGCCGACCAGCGGGCGCACACGGCGCACGAGCTGGGCCGGGCGGAACGGCCGGTCACGGTTGAAGAAGCGGGGACAGAAGTCGACGATCTCGACGCCTTCGCCGGCGTGGTTGTAGAGGCGCGTATGCAGGATCGCCGTGCCCGGCTCATAGGCCTGCTCCGAGCGTGCGAAGCCTTCGAGATCCACGCTCAGCACCGCTTCCTCGGGCAGACCGTCGGCGCTGTCGAGCAGGGCATGGAAAATCGGGTCGCCGTCGAAGCGCGGCATGCAGCACCAGATGATCGCGCCGCGCGGATCGACCAGGGCGCTGATGGCGCAGTTGCCGATCAAGCCCAGGTTCAGGGTGGCGCGATCAACGGTGGTTGGCATCGACGTGGCTGCTTGGGGAACAATCGATCGATCGGTCGCGTACTGCCCGAACCTGAACCCAGCAGCGCGGGCGAACGCGCCATTGTCTCGGATGGAACATCTCTTCACGCCGCGCGGCGAGGCCGCGCTCGATGCAGTCATGCAGCTCCAGCCGCTGCTCGCCTTCGACTTCGACGGCACGCTTGCGCCGATCGTCGACCGACCCGACGATGCCAGCGTGCCGGCGGAAGTGTCTCGTTGCCTGGCGGAACTCGCGCGCGTTCATCCGGTCGCCGTGATCACCGGCCGCCGTCTCGCCGACGTGCGCGCGCGGCTCGCCTTCGAACCCCGCTTCGTCATCGGCAACCACGGCGCCGAGGACACGTCTAGCCGGTTGCCCGATGAGGCAACTCAGGCGCTCGATGCCCTGCGCCATCGCCTCGTCGTCGCGTCTCCGGCGCTGGCCCAGGCCGGTGTCGTCGTCGAAGACAAACAATATTCGCTCGCCTTTCACTATCGGCTTGCCGCCGACGGCGCCGTCGCGCTGGCGGCGATCGAGGCGCTGCTCCGTGATCTCGCGCCGGCGCTCGACCGCTTTGGCGGCAAGTGCGTCGTCAACGTCGTCGCCCGTGGCGTGCCGGACAAGGGCGACGCCCTGGCGGCGCTGGTCCAGCGCTGCGGCGCGGGAGCCGCTTTCTTCGCCGGGGACGACGTCAACGACGAGGCCGTCTTCCGCCGAGCGGTGCCGCCGTGGCTGGCGATTCGCATCGGTCGCGACGATCCGACGTCGCAGGCGATGTTCTTCCTCGACGGCGCCTCCGAGCTGCTGCTCGTGCTGCGCAGGATGCAGTCGCTTTCGTCTCCTGCTTGAGCAGGACGCGACGGCGCCGGTCGCACCGCACGGGAAGCGCGCCACCCTGATCATCGCGTGCTGTGCCGCAGGACGCGGGCCTCGATGCGTTGGCGTTGGCGCCGCCGACCGGCGTCGATCAGCATTCGTCCGGCCCAGCGATACACGTTGTACTGACGCACGACGAGACGCAGGCTCGCCATCCGCTCGCGCTGCTCGGCGGCGGGCATGGTCAGCGCCTCGTGCAGTGCATCTGCGCACTCCTCGACGTGATAGGGATTGACGATGAGCGCTTCGGTGAGCTCGCGTGCGGCGCCGGCGAAGCGGCTTAGGATGAGCACGCCCTGCTCGTCGTTGCGGGTTGCGACGAATTCCTTGCTGACGAGGTTCATGCCGTCGTGCAGGCTGGTGACGAGACAGGCGTCGGCGGCGCGGTAGAACCGGACCAGAGCGTGCTGGTCGTGATCCTGCACGCGCAAGATCACCGGCAGCGGCCCGCCGCGCCCGAAGCGTTCGTTGATGCGCGTGCAGACGGACTCGATGCGCTCACGGAACAGCCGGTATTCCTCGAGCGAGCTCCGGGTCGGCGCGGCGACCTGCATGAACGTGAACTTGCCGACCCACTGCGGGTACTTCTCGAGCATGCGCTCGATGGCGTGCAACCGCTCAAGGATACCCTTGGTGTAATCGAACCGGTCGACGCCTACGGCCAGGCGCTGCCCCGCAGGAAGACCAGCGCTTGCCAGGATGTCGGCCCGGCAGCGCTCGACCGGGGGCCAGCTCAATTCCGTCTCCGCGCTGGGCCATTCGATCGAGATCGGATAGCTCTCGACCAGAGTCTCGGAGTCGCGGAACGCGATCGTCGAGTGTTCGTGCTCGATGCGCGCTTCGAGGTAGCGGTCCACGGTCTCGAGAAAGTTCTTGCAGTGGAATCGTGTGTGGAAGCCCAGGATCGTGCTGCCGAGCAAGCCCTCCAGCAACTCGACCCGCCACGGACAAATGCCGAAGGACTCAGGGTTCGGCCAGGGGATGTGCCAGAAGGCGATGACGGTCGCGGCCGGCAGGCGCGCGCGGATCATCGCTGGCAACAGCGCGAAGTGGTAGTCCTGGACCAGTACGATCGGATCCTCGCTGCGGGCTTCGGCCACGACCGCGTCGGCGAAACGCTGATTGACTTGGCGATAGGCCTTCCAGTCGGGTTCGCGAAACACCGGCCGAACGTGGGCGACATGGCAGAGCGGCCACATGCCCTCGTTGGCGAAGCCGTAGTAGTAGCCCTGCTCCTCCTCCTCGGAGAGCCAGACCCGACGCAGCGTGTAGTCGTCTTCGCCTGGCGGCACCCGTATCCGGTCGTGCGCATCGACGACGCTGCGATCCGCGGTGCCGCTGCCGTGCGCGATCCATGTCCCGGAGCAGGCACGCATGACGGGTTCGATCGCCGTCACCAGGCCGCTCGCCGGGCGCCTGACGACGATGTCGCCGCCGCCCGCGCCTTCGTGGATATAGGGCTCGCGGTTCGAAACGACGATGACCTCGTCGCCGCGTAGCTGAGTGCCGAGCACCGAACGCAGCCGGTCCCCATTCCACGGCGCGTCCGGACCGAGCGATCGGCGGTACTCGTCCTCGAGGTCGCGCAGCCTGAGGCGAAGGTCCGCGGCAAGCGGCGCGAGCTCGCCCGACGGTGCGATTGGCCGGATCAGGCCCTCGCCGCGAAGGAGCGCGCGTGCCCCGGAAACCCAACCCCGCCAGCTGAGCTGAGCGACGACGACGGTGATGAGGGCGATCACGGCGCCGAGCGCGGCGATCAGAATGACAAGGTACTTCTGCGTGTCCTCGCTGCGCTTGGCGATGAAGCTGAAATCCTGCAACACCACCAGATCTGCGACCGGCCCGGCCTCGCTCATAACCTGGTGAATGCCGACGTGAACAGGGCCTCCTGCGATGCGAATCACCGGTGACCGCTGACCGGCGGAGTTGCGCGCCTTGGCGCAGCCGAGGTCCTTCGGGTAATTGTCAGTCTGGCGCAAGAGCCTGTCGTCACGCGTACACAGCCCGATCGCCAGCAGACGCTCGTCCTTGGTGGCGCGGTTGAAAAGTGCCATCAAGCGCCGGCCGCCGGGATCGTCGATCGAGTCGGCGATCGAATCCGACAGGGCGTTGGTGACGAGCTCGGCACGCGCGGTCAGATCACGCGAGAACCAGCGCAGGGTGAGGCGGTCCATCACCGGCACCGCGAGCCACGCAGCAAGGCCAAGAGCGAGCGTCAGGGGAAGGAGGAAGCGGAGCTGGAGTCGGAGGGTATTCATCGAAACGGCCGACGGCGCGCCAGTTGCCCTTCCACCGAGGGCCATCCTACATTTGTTCGAATGGATCGCGAGGGCGCACGCCAGCGCTCGTCAGGGCGCCTGCGCGGGGATCGGCGGCACGGCCGAATGCACGTCGCCGCACTGGGCGCGGTGGCGCAGCACGTGGTCCATCACCACCAGCGCCAGCATCGCCTCGGCGATCGGCGCAGCGCGGATGCCGACGCAAGGGTCGTGGCGCCCGAGCGTCTCGACGGTCGTCGCCTGGCCCTGCAGATCGATCGATCGGCGGGCAGTACGAATCGAGCTGGTCGGCTTGATCGCCAGCGAGACGGTCAGGTCCTGGCCGGTCGATATGCCGCCGAGGACGCCGCCGGCGTTGTTGCCCAGGAAGCCTGCCGGCGTGAGCTCGTCGCCGTGGCTCGTGCCGCGCTGCTCGACGACCGCGAAGCCGGCGCCGATCTCGACTCCCTTGACGGCGTTGATCCCCATCATCGCGTGGGCGATGTCGGCATCGAGCTTGTCGTAGAGCGGCGCGCCGAGGCCGACCGGGACGTTGCCGGCGACGACGTCGATGCGCGCGCCGCAGCTGTCGCCGTCCTTGCGCAGCTGGTCCATGTAGGCCTCGAGCCGGGCGATGTCGCTCGCGTTGGCGGCGAAGAACGGGTTGTTCGGCACGTGCTCCATGCCCTCGAACGGGATCGCGATCGTGCCGATTTGCGTCAAGTGCGCGGCGAACGTGGTGCCGCAATGCTCGCGCAGCCACTTGCGCGCGATCGCCGCCGCGCCCACCGAAGGCGCGGTCAGCCGTGCCGAGGCCCGACCGCCGCCGCGCGGATCGCGCAGGCCGTACTTGTGGTGGTAGGTGTAGTCGGCGTGGCCGGGGCGAAAGGTGTCGAGCAGGTTCGCGTAGTCCTTGCTGCGCTGGTCGGTGTTCCTGATCAGGAGCGCGATCGGCGTTCCGGTGGTCCTGCCCTCGAACACGCCCGACAGGATCTCGACTTGGTCGGCCTCCTGGCGCTGCGTGACGTGGCGCGAGGTGCCGGGGCGCCGGCGATCGAGCTCGGGCTGGATGTCGGCCTCGGAGAGCGCCATTCCGGGCGGACAGCCGTCGACGACGCAGCCGATCGCCGGGCCGTGGCTCTCGCCGAAGTTGGTGACGCGAAAGAGCGTGCCGAGGGTGCTTCCCGACATCAGTTCGGATTCGACGAGGGCAGCTCGTCGCGGCTTTCGACCGGCCAGTCGCGGATGTACGCCTTGAGCATCCGGTTCTCGAAGTCCTGACTGTCGACCACGGCCTTGGCGACGTCGTAGAACGAGACCACGCCCATCAGCGTCTTCTCGCTCAGCACCGGCATGTAGCGCGCGTGCCGGCCGAGCATCATGCGTCGCACCTCGTCGAGCTCGGTCGCCGGTGTGCAGGTGAGCGGCGCGTCGTCCATGACGCTTTGCACCTGGGTCGTCCCGAGCGCGCCGCCGTTGTTGACGACCGCCTGGATCACCTCGCGGAAGGTGAGCATGCCGACCAGCTCGCCATGGTCCATGACGACCAGCGAGCCGATGTCGTGCTGGGACATGACGTTGAGCGCCGACGAGAGCGGCTCGTTCGGGGCCACGGTGAAGAGCGTTCCGCCCTTGACGCGCAAGATGTCGCTGACTTTCATGGTCGTCTCCGAAAAGCTGAGGTGACGAGACGGTCCTGCGCCGGGGCCGCCCAGGGCGTGTGCGACCCAATATAGCCCACAATCGTTCGTCTCAGAGGGAAGACTTATGCCCGGCTACGCGACCCCCGGCTTCGACACGCTGGCGCTGCACGCCGGCGCCGCGCCCGACCCCGCCACCGGCGCCCGCGCGGTCCCGATCCACCTCACGACCTCGTTCGTGTTCGATTCGAGCGAGCACGCCGCGTCGCTGTTCAACATGGAGCGATCCGGCCATGTCTACAGCCGGATCTCGAACCCCACCAACGCCGTCCTCGAAGAGCGCGTCGCCGCGCTCGAAGGCGGCACAGGCGCGATCGCAACGGCGAGCGGCCAGGCGGCGCTGCACCTGGCGATCGCGACCATCGCCGGAGCCGGCTCGCACATCGTCGCCTCGAGCGCGCTCTACGGCGGCTCGCACAACCTGCTCCACTACACGCTCTCGCGCTTCGGCATCGCGACGACCTTCGTCGCCCCGGGCGACGTCGACGCCTGGCGCGCCGCGATCCGGCCCGAGACCAAGCTGCTGTTCGGCGAGACGCTCGGCAATCCCGGGCTCGACGTGCTCGACATCCCGACGATTGCCGCCCTCGCCCACGACCACCAGCTGCCGCTCCTGGTCGACTCGACCTTCACGACGCCGTGGCTGATGCGGCCGTTCGAGCATGGCGCCGACCTGCTCTACCACTCGGCGACCAAGTTCCTCTCCGGCCACGGCACCGTCATCGGCGGCGTCCTGGTCGACAGCGGCCGCTTCGACTGGGACCGCGCGACCGCCGCGACCGGCCGGTTCACCGAGCTGACGCGGGCCTACGAGGGCTTCCACGGCATGGTCTTCAGCGAGGAGAGCACCGTCGGCGCATTCCTGCTGCGTGCCCGGCGCGAGGGCCTGCGCGACTTCGGCGCGAGCATGAGCCCGCACACCGCCTGGCTGATCCTGCAGGGGATCGAGACGCTGCCGCTCAGGATGGCGCGCCACGTCGAGAACACGAGGAAGGTCGTCGCCTTCCTCGCCGGCCACGAGCGGGTCGAGCGCGTCGGCTATCCCGAGCTCGAGAGCCATCCCGACCACGCGCTCGCCAGGCGCCTCCTGCCGCGCGGCTGCGGCTCGGTGTTCAGCTTCGACCTG
>Ga0070670_100001630_pt1 | contig 18144 bp, 12 predicted proteins | sample KBSS63metaG_FD_64665 | JGI IMG/M metagenome (GOLD analysis project Ga0070670, IMG submission 64665) | Switchgrass rhizosphere microbial communities from Kellogg Biological Station, Michigan, USA - KBS S6-3 metaG | ecosystem: Host-associated > Plants > Roots > Rhizosphere > Soil ... | reverse complement strand
AAGCTTCGCCATCCAACCCTCACTCGTCCGCCCGCGGCCTTTATACACGGCGGCAGACAAGCGTCCCGCGCTTGCCTATAAGGGCGCCCATGCCGAAGGTCCCCGCCCTTTTTTTTTTGACGATACGGCGACCACCGAGAGCAGATTTGCCGCACGCAGTTCCTCGCTGCTCACCTCGTTGGTGGGGTCCACATGGCGCGCATAGCTCGCGATCTTCTCGCGCGACAGATCGAAGCCGATTGTCCGGTGTTTCTTCCCGAATTCGACGGCCAGCGGCAGGCCAACGTAGCCAAGGCCCACAACTGCAACGGTACTCATTTGGCCATCTCTCCCTTTGACAATGGATGTTCGTTAGCGACGCGCAAAGCGTAGCGTTCAACCGGAGGTCAGAGGCTTCTCATCAGCTTCGCGACCTCGGCCTGGTCCTCGAACTTCGGACCAAGCTTGGCCAGGATCTCGAGCTCCTTCCTGGCGGCATCGGTCTGCCCGGCTTTGATCAACGCTTGAGCGAGTTTGAGCCGCATGGCCGGCGCATTGGGCGCCGCCGCGACGGTTTTTTGAAGGCGCTCGACATCGCGCGCAGCCTCCTCCCGATCCTTCGCGACTTCCGGGGCAGCGGGGAGCTGGTTGCGCAGCTTCGCGACCTGGGCCTGCTCCGAGAAGCGATCGCCGAGCTTCGCAAGCGCCTCGAGCTCCTTGTCCGCAGCGGCCTGCTGTCCATCCTTGATCAGCGCACGAGCAAGATTCAGCCGGATGGCGTTCGATACCGGTGAGAGCTCCGCCGCGCGCCGCATGTATTCGACGCCGCGCTTGGTATCGCCGTTGTCCACCAGCAGCATGCCGTACGTGTCGAAAACCGCTGCATTGGAGGGCGCCAGCTTGACCGCCTTTTCCCCATACTCGAGCGCCTTCCGATCCTTCATCTGGCCCGAGACGTACGCGAGGTTGTTGAGCGCCAGCACGTCGTCGGGATTGACGGCGAGCAGTTCCTTGTACCGCGCTGCTGCGTAGGCCCAGTCCTTCTTGCGCATCGCCATTTCCGCGACGTACATCCGGTACTCGCGATTTTTGGGATTGTCCTTAAGCCACACGGCGCTGTCTTTGTCCGCTTCGGCAGCGTTGCCGCTCGCACGCAGCACCGCATCGAGCCTCATGGCGAGATCGCTCGTCCCGACGTTCTTGAGGCCGGCGCGATACGCGGTGATGGCATTGGGCCAGGCCTTCCTCGTCGAATAGATGTCGCCTTCAAGCAGGTAACCGCTCGATTCCTTCGGTCGCTGCTTCTGCACTTCGCGCGCCATCGCGAGCGCCTCGCCTTCGCGGCCGGCGTCCAGGTTCAACTTGATCATCGCTCGCTGCACATCCACGAGATCGGGCCGCAGCGCGAGCGCCTTCTTGAGGCTCTGCACGGCGCCATCCGCATCCTTCGCCGCCATCTGCGCGCCCGCCATCCGGATGTACCCCTCGGGCTGTCCGGGCCGAGCGGCGGCGAGCTTTGTGAAGGTGGCTAACGCCTGGTTCGCATCGCCCGCAGCGAGTTGTGCCTGCCCGGCCGCGTCGAGAAGCTCGGCTCGATCGGGCATTACCGCGAGCGCGTCCTGTGCCGCCGCAACGGCTTTCTTCGGCTCCTTGCTGCGCAAGTAGTAACTGATCAGCGCAACCCGCGCCACGACGCTCGTCGGGTCGGCCGCCACCGCCTTGCCGATCAGCGCCGCCACTTCGTCGGTCGAACCGCCCGCTTGCGAACGCAGATCGGCGACCGCCAGCAGCGCGCGCGTGTTCTTCGGGTCTTTGGCGAGCAAGCCTTCGAAGCGCTTCCGCGCGTCGTCGGGTTTCTTGTCGTTGAGGTCGAGGCGCGCGAGGCTCGCGGTGGCCGCGAAGTCCGTCGGTTCGACCTGGAGCGCGCGCTCGAAGCTCTTGCGCGCGGCGGCGTTGTCGCCCTTCGCCGCATAGACGGCGCCGCGCAGGCTGTGCGGCAGCGCCTTGTCCGGCTGCTTCTTCTCGACATCGTCGATCGCCTTCAGCGCCGCGTCCCACCTGCGCTGCTGCGTATTCGTCGCGATCAGCGCGAGATCGGCGCGGATTCCCGGATCGTCGGCGGCGGCCTGCTCGAGCTCGCGATAGCCGCGGTCGGCGTCGCCCGACGACAGGTGCGTGAGCGCCAGCGCCGTGCGCTTGTTCGTATCCTTGGGATCGAGCTGAGCGGACTTGGCGAAGACCTTCTCGGCCTCCGCCGTGAGGCCGTTCCGCATGTACACCTCGCCCGCGAGGGCCAGGACGTTTGCATTCTCGGAGCCCTCCTCGAGCAGGGGCTTCATCGTATCCATCGCTTTGGCGGCCTGGCCGTTACGAAGGTACGTGTTGACGAGCATCATCCGGGCGACGTTGTGCTTCGGCGCCTGCGCGAGCGCCTTCTGCAGCACCACCTCGGCCTGCCCGTAGGAACCCAGGGAGTACTCGATGCTGCCGGCCAGCACGAGGCCCGAGAGGTTGTCGGGAGCGGCGCGCAGCTGCAGCTGGATCGCCTCGCGCGCAGCCGTGTAGTTCTTTTCGCGAAACGCGAGCAGCGCCTGCAGATAAAGCGTCTGCGGATGCCTCGGCGCGAGCTTTTTCATCGCCGCTACCTGCTCGCCTGCCTCCTGCGTCTTGCCCTGCTGAATGAGGATCGATGCGATCCTCACGTGCGCGAGCAGCTGTTCGGGGCGCAACTCGAGCGACTTCCGATACGCGGCGATCGCGTCGTCGGCCTGCCCTTGCGCAGCGGCGATGTCGCCTTTCAGGTGCCACGCTTCGGCGACATTCGGGCTCTTCGCGATGACCGATTCCACCATCTTCATTGCGCCGGCGCGGTCGCCGGAGTTCGCCGCGACCAGCGCTTCGCCGAGCGTCGCGGCCGCATGCCCGGGAACCTCTTTCAGGGCCTGGGCATAGAGGTTGCGCGCAGTTTCGGAGTTGCCGGTGATCATGTTCGCCTGCGCAAGCGCCGCCGCGAGATCGGCTCGCGCCTCGGGCGTCCCGAGCTTGACCTGGCCGAACTCCTCGATCACCTTCCTGGGCTCGTTCATCACGATCATCGCGCGCGCCAGCGTGGGGACGACCCTGTCGTCAGGCAGCTTGAGATCGCGCGCCCGCCTCAGCTCCTTCTCCGCCGACACGGGATCGCCCTGCTCGAGCAGCGCGTTGCCGAGCAGCAGGCGGGCCTCGGCGTTATCGGGCTCAACCTGCAGTGCGCTCTTGAGGTGAATGACGGCTGCGTTGCGGTCGTGCTTCGCCAGCGACTCTTTCGCCTGCGCGACGAGCGCCTCCGGCTTGTCCGAACAGCCGGCCACGAGGGCCGCGACGAAGATTGCCGAAGCAATAACCGTCCCGACCGTTTTCGCCTGGTTCATGGGGATCCTTCGCATTGACGATCGCGCTGTCTTCATCGACGCTATTTGAGGCCGAACTTGTGCATGATGTCGTAGAGCGTCGGCCGGGAGACCCCGAGGATTTCCGCCGCCTTCACGATGTTGCCGTTGACCCGCGACAGCACCGTGATGACCGCGCGCTTCTCGGCGTCCTCACGCACTCGCCGGAGATTGAGCGCGGAAAAATCGTCCTCGGCACCTTCGCCCAGTCCCACGTCGGCGGCCGTGATCTGGTTGCCGTCGGCCATGATCACGGCCCGCCGGATGCAGTTCTCGAGCTCGCGCACGTTGCCTGGCCAGGTGTGCGCCTCGACCGCCGCCACGGCGTCGTAACGCAACGTCATCGAGCGGCGCCGCTGCTCGGCGGCGAAGCGTTGGACGAATGCATGCGCGAGCAGCGCCGCATCGCCCTGCCGCGCGCGAAGCGGCGGGATGTCGACCACGATCTCCGCGAGCCGGTAGTAGAGGTCCTCGCGGAACCGGCCCTCCTTGATCAGGCCCTTGAGGTCCTGGTGCGTCGCGCAGACGATGCGCACGTCGATCTCGATCTCGTCGCGGCCGCCCACGCGCTCGATCACACGCTCCTGCAGGAAGCGCAGGATCTTGACCTGCAACGCGAGGGGCAGATCGCCGATCTCGTCGAGCATCAGCGTGCCCTTGTTCGCGGTCTCGATCTTGCCGATGGTCTGGCGTGCAGCGCCGGTGAACGCACCCTTCTCGTAGCCGAAGAGCTCGCTTTCGAGCAGGTTGTCGGGAATGGCCGCGCAGTTGATCGCGACGAAGCGCTCGGCGCGGCGCGGGGAAAGATCGTGCACGGCGCGCGCAAGCAGCTCCTTGCCCGTCCCGCTTTCGCCGAGCAGCATCACGGTGGCCGCCGTGCTCGCGACCTTCTCGATCACGCGGCAGATGCGCAGCAGCTCCGGATCGCGCGTCAGCACGCCTCCGAATGCGTCGGGCTGCCGCGTCTCCTGCAGCCGCCGGTTCTCGCGCTGGAGATCGTGCAGGCGGAAGGCGCGGTCGATCGTGAGACCGAGCAGCTCAGGCTCGAACGGCTTTGCGAAAAAATCGTAGGCGCCGGCGCCGATGGCACGAACGGCATTCGCGCGATCGTTCTGGCCGGTGAGGACGATGACCTTCGTGTCCGGCGAAATCTCCAGGATCTGCTCCAGGAGCTTGAACCCCTCGGTGGCGGCGCCGGCATCGGGCGGCAACCCCAAGTCCATTGTAACCACAGGGGGCGAATGCCGGCGCATCTGCGCAAGCGCGCTCTCGCGATCGATCGCGGGCAGCGTCTCGTACTGATCGAACGCCCAGCAGATCTGCTTCTGCAGGGCGGGATCGTCCTCCACGATCAGCAGGGGCCGGGCCTTCGCGCTCACTCTGCCACCGACTACGCTCGCGCTCATAGTGTCACTTTCCTCTGCTCTGCGATTGTGGAATCGTCGGCCGCCTCGAAGGCCGGCAACAATAGGCGAACCTGCGTTCCGACGTCGGGCGTACTGTCGACTTCGACTCGCCCGCCGAGTTCCTGGACGTACTGAAAGCTTTCGTAGGCGCCGATGCCCATGCCGGTCGCTTTCGTCGTCTGGAACGGCTTGAACAGGCGATCCCGGACGAACTCGGGCGTCATGCCGCGCCCGGTGTCCCCGACTTCGATCACCGCCAGCCCGTCCATCTTCGCGAGCCTGACCCAAACCCGTCCGTCGTCGGGGGTCGCATCGATCGCATTCTGCACCAGGTGTCCGATGACGCGCTCGAGCCGGTCGACGTGCCCCTGCGCCACGACGTTCGACTCTACCCGCAGCTCGACGCCAGGCTGCTGATTGGCTTTCGTGCGCTGGATGCGGTCGACGACGGCCGCGAGGTCGATGCCCGACGGCGCATCGACGGGTGTGGTCCCTTCACGCAGCTGCATCATGAGCTGCTTCATCCGGTCGACCGAGTGTTCGACCGTCATCCGCATGTCCTTCTGGAACTCCGGGTTGTCGCGATGGCGCTCCGCGTTCTTCAGCATGAGCGAAAGCTGCGCGACGATGTTCTTCAAGTCGTGAACGACGAAGGCGGACATCCGGTTGAAGGCGTCGAATTTGCGCGCCTCCAGGAGCGCTTCGGTCGCCTGCATCTGCCCGAGGAACGTCGCAGCCTGCCGCGCGGCGGTCTTGAGCAGGTCGTTGACCTCCCAGTTGACGTCGATGCGCGTGCGCGCCGTCGCAAGCACGACGAAGCCTAGCAAATCGCTCGCCGACGCGAGCGGGATCACGAGCCACGCGTTCGGCCACTCCGACAGCCAGTGCGGAAGGCGCAGTTTTCCGTAACGCTCGGGAGACGAGCGGAACTCCTCGAGGTTCACGACCCACCCCGACTCGGTCAGAAACCGAACGAGCTCGCCATCGGCCGGTTCGGCCGCCGTCCCGGCCGGCATGTTCCAGCGGGCGGACTGCACGAAGTTGCGCCCCGTCGCGTCGCGAAGCCAGAGGCTGCCGGCTGGGCTCTCCAGCATGTCCGCAAGCCCCTTGATCACGTCCTGTCCGAGCTCGCGCTGCCCGCCTCGCGCGGACAGCGCCTGGGTGAAGCGGAGCCACTCGTCGCGGTAGTCGTAGCGATAGCTGAAGAAGTGCTTGCTGACGATGACCTTGAGTTTCGCGCGCAGCGCGCCCGAGAACGCCATCGTGCCGAGCGCGAGCAGCCCGGCAAACATCACGACGACCTGCAGCGCACGTCCCCACGTGCCGCCGAAGTACCGGACGTAGTATCCGGTCGCGGCCATGAAGAGCAGATAGGCACCGCAAGCGACGAGCGCCGTCGAATGGAACACGACCCGGCGCGACAAGGCCATGCTGAAACTCCAATCGTGATTGCGGACCGTCGAAAGGACCAGCAGAGGAATTACGAGCGCATAGACGAATCCGCGCACGCTCCATACGTCCGGGTCGAGGCGGCCGAACAAGACGGCGTCCGCGTAGAGATAGAGGTCGAAGATGAACGCCGCCGCGAGCCCCAGACAGAGCGGCTTGATGTTCCATCGCCCGTCCTCGGGCGTGTTGCGAAAGAGCTGCTCGACGAGCACCAGTCCCAGCACGTTGAGTGCGATGCCATCGAAGACCGCGATTCGCAGCAGCACGGGGAGAAACGCAGGGCGGAAAGCTGCAGCGATCTGCGTCGCGGCCCCGATGGCGACCAGCGCCGCCGAGAAGGGCACGAGCCATGTGGGCCGCCGCCCCGGCAGCGCCTCGACTCCGGCGCGCAGCAGGAGAAGCAGAAAGCCGTACCAGCCGCCCACGCGAAGCACATCGAGGAGCGCCGCCGCCTCGTACAGGGTGTTCGCCTGGGTGATCGCGAAGGCGCAGGCGGCGAATGCCCACAACGCCGTGAGGCCCACTGCCAACGCGAGCGCCGCGCTCCTCACCCCGCCACGCGAAGTGGCGCCGAGGTATGCGCCGTACGCCGCGTAGCCGATCCCCGCGAGCCCATAGCTCCACGCGGCGACGATGGGCAGGTACGTGTTCATGCGACGGCAAAGGTCCGTTTTGGCAAGGAAAACATTGTCGCGCGAATTGCAGCGCCGTGGCGTTCACTGACACCCTCCCGGCGGCGCGTCCGCTATTGCGCACCTTCGCCCGTCAGAACCACGCCTACGGTCTCGAACAGGACGACGATGTCGAGGAACAGCGTATGGTTCTTGACGTAGTAAAGGTCGTACTGGAGCTTCTGGATCGCGTCGTCGAGCGAGGCGCTGTAGTGGTAGCGGACCTGCGCCCACCCCGTCACGCCGGGCTTCACGCTGTGCCGTACCGCGTAATAGGGAATCTCGCGCGCAAGCTGGTCGACGAAGTAGGGGCGCTCGGGACGCGGCCCCACGAGGCTCATGTCGCCGCGCAGCACGTTGATGAGCTGCGGCAGCTCGTCGATCCGGAGCTTGCGGATGATGCGTCCGGTGCGGGTCACGCGGTCGTCGTTGCTCGTGGCCCATCGCGGCTTGCCGTCACCTTCGGCGTCGCGGCGCATGCTGCGGAACTTGATCACTTCGAACAGCCGCCCGCCCTGACCGACGCGCTCCTGCCGGTAGAGCACTGGGGAGCCGCTCTCCACGGCGATGATGATGGCAGTCGCGACCATCACCGGCAACGCGAGGAGCAGGAGCGCGAGGGCCGCCACGATGTCGAACAGGCGCTTGACCACGGTCCGCACGAACCCCTGCCGGAATCCTTCGCCGAAGATCAGCCAGCTCGCGTGCAGCGAGTTGAGCCGCAATTGCCCCACCGCACGCTCGTAGTACGACGAGAGGTCGAGCACCCGCACGCCCATCAGCTTGCAATCGAGCAACTCGCGGAGCGGCAGCACGCCGCCCCGCCGCTCTCGAACGGCGACGATGATCTCGTCGACCTTGTACCGCCGCGCGGCATCCACGAGGTCCATGCCTTCCGCAAGCACGCGCTGGCCGGGAACCTGATGGGCGACGTCCACTTTCTTTGCAGGGTAAAAGCCCAGGAATCGAACGGACTGGCCGAGGTGCCCGATCGAGTGCTCGACCGCGGCGGCTTCCGCACCCGTGCCGAGAATGAGCGTCCGCCGAGCGAACATCGGCGCCATCCCACTGTGCGCCGCAAGCCCGCGGACCGCGACGAATGTGACGAACCCTAGGGGCACCGCAAGGCGCAGCGTCACGTCCCATTCGTGGTCGCGAGGCAGGTAGGTGAAGATTGCCCAGGCGACCGGAACGGCCAGCATGAGCGAGAGCACGATACGCGCCGTCGTCTGGGCAAACGTGCGGCCGGGATTGCGCTGATAGAGGCCGACGACCGTGTTGAGCGCGACCATCGTGAATGCAAACAGCAGCGCATCGGGCACGACGGCAAAGAGCGAGGTCCCGTTCCCCTGATTCAGGAACGCGACCGCCAGCACGACCGACAGAAAGAGGAGGAGCGCGTCGAACGCTACCTGCAGCAACGTGTTCGACGCAAACCAGTGATTGAAAAGCCGGACCATGCGTGCCTATTCGATTGCGTCAGCGCAATGTTCGCCTCGCGCCCCGCGCCAGCCAGTCGTGGAGAATCTCGAAAGACAGGGACGTGGGCGATTTGTTTGCGCGGGAATGACCAGGCTTTCGGTACTGCACAAAACGTGCCAAGTGGGGCGCTGACGCTGTATGTTCATTAACACGATGTTTTCCCACATGTTCATCGGTTCCGGCGAGATGTCGCGCCCGGGAGGCCAAAGCCGACGCACGGCAAAGTGTGCGCCCACCTCATGAGTGCCCTGTGACCGGACTGCGGTGGTGATCCGCCCGCCAACGCGACGCCCGAAGGCGGCCGATCGACCAAGCGTCACGCGCCTGTGGGCTGTCCGAACCCGTGCGGATTCGCGGCCTGCCAGCGCCATGCGTCGGCGCACATCGCATCGAGTCCGCGTTGCGCTTTCCATCCGAGCCAATCACGTGCACGGGTGACGTCGGCAAAGCACACGGCTACGTCGCCCGGCCGCCTCGCAACGATGTCGTAAGGCACTGGCCTTCCGCTCGCGGCCTCGAAGCTCTTCACGACTTCGAGCACCGAATGGCCGCGCCCAGTGCCGAGATTGACGACCATTTCAGCCGACCCGTCCCGATCCGCAAGCTTCGAGAGCGCCGCGATGTGCCCTTGCGCGAGGTCGACCACGTGGATGTAATCGCGGATGCCGGTGCCGTCTTCAGTCGGGTAATCGTCGCCGAAGACGGATAGCCGCGGGCGGCGTCCGACGGCCACCTGCGCGACGAACGGCATCAGGTTGTTGGGAATGCCCCGCGGGTCCTCGCCGATGAGCCCGCTCGGATGGGCGCCGACCGGGTTGAAGTAGCGCAGCAGCAGCGCCCGTTGCTTGGGATCGCTCGCGACGAGGTCGGTGAGGATTTGCTCGACGAAGAGCTTGCTCCGTCCGTAGGCATTGATCGGGCCCGTTGGCGAGTCCTCGCGGAGCGGCATGGACTGGCCGGTTCCGTAGACAGTCGCCGAGGAGCTGAACACGAGCTTGTCGACCCTGTGACGCCGCATCGCGTCGATCAGGACGAGCGTGCCCGCGACGTTGTTCTCGTAGTAGCGCATCGGGTACGTCACCGACTCGGCCACCGCTTTGAGGCCGCCGAAGTGGATGACCGCCTCGACGGGAAATTCCGTGAACGCGCGGTCGATGGCCGCAGCGTCCCGCAGATCCGCCCGGACGAATGCCGGCTTGCGGCCGGTAATGGCCTCGATCCGGTCGAGCACGGAGGCGGAGCTGTTGCAGAGATTATCGAGGAGAACGGGCGTCCAGCCGGCCGCCATCAGCTCAACGCAGGTGTGAGAGCCGATGTATCCGGTACCGCCGGTGAGGAGGACGGAAGGCATGAGTCCTAAGGCGAGGTGATCGTTGGAGGGGATAGATTTTACGCATGCGTCTCCCGGCCCTCGGGAGGACGCGACAGCCGGGCGCGCTTTGCGCTTGGGCGGACTTGCCGCACTGCGGGCGATGCGCGGCTGGGCGCGGTCGCCGCCGAGCCCAGGAAGGCCTAGCGCGTGCGGGGCGCGGCTCCCAGGGCGAGGCCCGCAAACAGCACGAGGTAGAACGCGAACGCCACCCGCGGCACGTCGAGCAGGCTGTCGAATGCGCCGACCACGAGGAAGCCCGCGATCGAGGTCGCGATGAACGGCGACAGCGGGTGCCCGCGCGCACGTCCTGCGAGCAGACGGAACAGGGTTCCGCCGACCAGGACGGTGAAGAGCGTGAGACCGATCAGGCCCTCGTCGAAGAGAATGTTGAGCGGGAGGCTCTTGATATGCCAAGGCAGATGGGTCTTCTCGCTCACCATGAACCAGCGGGCCATGCCGCGGACGAAGTCGCCGTTGGCGATGAGATCGCTCCCGTTCGGCCCGACAAGGCTCACGTTGTCGACATCGATGCGCATGCCCTGACCCGCGACGGCGAAGGCGAAGAACCCGAAGCGCGGTGCGTACCAGGCGCCGGCATCCAGATCACGGCCATCGAGAGTGACGACGTGGGTCTTCCAGGACCCCGCCTCGACCGTGATGCCCTTCGAAGGAAACGCACACGCGCCGTTGTAAAGGAGATGCTGCTCGCAGACCTCGACGTGCAGTTCGGATGCCGCGCCTGCGCGCGCATCAAACGTCAGCGTGTACGTTCCCGGCATGATCGGCACGCGCTGGGCGACGCGGAAAAGCTCCCCGAAGCTGAATGGACTGCGGGGCGCGGACAGCACGAGAAACGAGTTGCCCTCCTCGATGCCGATGCTGTAGCTGCCCGGCGTCTCGTTGTCGGGCGCGCCGAAGTAGAAGCTTTTCGGAAAGCGACCCAGACCTTTGCCCGCCAGCCACTCGGTCGGCGTCGACACGAGGCGCAACCCTTCGCGCCAATGCCGGACCCTTCCTTCGAGATCCTGCTCCGACGTCGAGAAGCGTTCGGTCATGTACGCGCCACCCATCATGACCGCGACCACACCCGCCACCACAGCGACTGAAGCGACGACGATTCCCTCCTCGCGCAACCGCGCGGGCCAGGGCGGCGCGCTCGCTCGCGTCCTCGCGATCGCAAGAAGCCCGACCATGGCGACGACGATGGCCGCGTCCCGCTGGGCGGCCTCGCCGCCCCAATGCCCTGCGACACGAACCGCTGCGAATCCCGTCCAAAGCCATCCGGCGAGCGTGGCCATGACCCACAGCGAGCGTCCGCCCGCCGTTCGCGCCACGGCTCGCCCGAGAACCATCAGCGCGAGGCACAGCGCGAACGCCGCTGCATAGACGACATACGGCCCCTTCGGCAGGTGGGACCCCGCGACGAGCCCGGCCAGCGCGAGCACGCCGGCCGCGACGGCGGCCATCACCCATTCGACCCAGCGTGCGCCGCGTGCGATTGAAGAAATACGCAGCGACAGCCCGAGCACGCCGAGCAGGGCGAACAGCGCGCGGTAGCCGCCCGCGCGGAAAACGAGGTAGCTCCCAGCGGCCGCTGCCGCGACCCCGATCGCGCCCTTGACCAGCCTCGCAACTGGCCGTGACGGCGCGACTCCGCCGTGCCGGGGGGCGAGCAGCAGAAAGAGCAGCGCAAGCGAAACCGGGACGGCGAGGTAAACGCCGCGCGAGAAGGTGGCGAGGCACGCATAACTCACGAGCAGCGCGAGGATGCCTGCCGCGGCGACTTCGCGGCTCGACTTTCGCATCAGTGCCCAGACAACGAACGGAAACGTGAGCGCGAGATATCCGTCGAGTGCTGCGCCGCCCACATGCATTTCCCAGAACATTCCTGTCGCACGGTAATCGGTCGAGAAGTTGAGCAGGCCGGTAAACGCATGCCGCTCCCACACCACTGTCAGTGCGGTGACGCCGGCGCCGAGCGCGAGACCGGCGGCAAGAAGGTCGATGTCGCGTCCGCGCGACGCGCGCATCGCATGCAGGAGCAGCGGCCAATACAGGAGCGCAAGCGCAAAGCCCTTGGCGATGCGCACGCTGTTGATCGCTTCGTAGTAGCCGTCATACCAGCGGAGCCTGAAGCCGCCGGTGTCAGCCACTCCGCGACACAGCGCATACGCGGTCAACAGGGCGTACAGAAAGACGAGCGTGATGGCGACGATCGACACGTGCCAGGGCGGCTCCCGCCCGCGCTCGCCGCTGTCCTGTCGTTGCATGTCGCGCGAAGGCATCCGGGCGTAGGCGCCGGCGGCGCAGGCGAGCGCGAGGAGGTCGATTTCCTCGACGGCCATCGAGCCGGTCCACGGCGCGAAGCTCGCAATCGGCAGCAGCGCAGGCAGCGCGGCGAGCCATAACCGCGGCCACGCATACGCGACCGCGACGACCGCGACGAACAGACCGACAGTGGTCAGCGGCGCAATCGCGTGATGCCACGCAAGAAACCCTCCGGCGCCGGCGCAGGCCAGTGCGACGACATACGCAATCACGAGCCGGCCGCCGCTGCGTCCAGCAGTGCGACGAGCTCGCGAGTCCGGCCCCGCCGCGAAGATGCCGCCACGTAATCGGGCGACGGCAACGCCGCTTGTCCTGCGCGCACCGACGGCAGGAACCGGCGCAGCAGCGCGACGATGTCGGCGACGTCGTGGAGCCGCGCGATCGCATCGAGACCGGCGGCGCGCACGACGCCGGCCGTGTCGCCGGCAGGATCGGTCAGCGTTACGATCGGCCGTCGGGCGCGCAGATATTCGTACAGCTTCGCCGGAATCTGCTCGTTGCAGTTCGCAGCCTGCAGCACGAGCAGCGCGTCGGCGCGCAGCATCTCCTGCAGCGCGGCGCGATAGGCGATCGGCGGCATGATCTCGATGAACGGCTCGATGCCGTGCTGCTGCGCCAGTACGCGTAAGAGTTCGTCGTGGCCGGCGGCGCGAAAGCGCACGACGAGCTCACCCGGCCGCACGTCGCCCGCATCCGCCATCTGCGCGATGGCCATGAAGAATTGCGTCGGGTCGCGCTCCGAGGGATAGACGACCCCGCTGTGCAGCAGCGTGACAGCGCCGGGTGTGAGCGGCTCGGGTGCCGATTCGGTCGAAAGGCCCACGAAGCTCTCCTCGTCGAAACCGTTCTCGAGCACCCGGATGCGCTCCGCGGAGGCGGGATAACGGCGCCGGTATTCGCTTGCCGCGCCGGGCGTCGTGAACGTGCTGAAACGCGCGGCGGCGACGGCGTCGGTCTCGATTTGCTTGAAGCTTCGCCACGTCGCGAGGTCGGCGGGATAGCCATCCTGCGCCATCGGGTCGCGGAAGTCGGCGATCCACGGCAGACCGCTGCGCCGTGCGAGGGCCTGGCCGATCAGATGGGCCGTGGCGATCGGATAAGTCGACCAGATCACGTGGGGGAAACGCTGACGTATGAGCGAGAGTCCGGTGGCGACGCCAGCGTAGCGCCACGTCATCCAGCGGTCCGGTCGGGCAAGAAACCCGAGATAGCGCCCTCCCAGCGAAAGCTGTCTGGCCGTGTCGAGGGCGAACGCGCGCTTGACGACGAGACCGGGCGGAATGTCGTCGAGAAGGTCGTCGCTCGTGCGTTCGTACGCGCGTGGATCGGCCGTCAGCACGATGGGCTCCCAGCCGAATTCGCGCAATTGTTGCGCGAATCGCAGCGTGCGCTGGATGCCGCTGCTCCCCGCGAGCGGCGGAAAGTGATACGCGATCATCAGCACTTTTTTCATCGCTGCGCGCTCGCGCGATACGCCTGCAGCCACGAGACCGTGTGCGCCTCGACTTCCTTCTTGGCCTCCGCGTTCGAAAATGTGTGATCCGCGCCGGCAAGGTCGTGCCGCTCGAGGCCGGCCCGTTCGAGAAGGCCCTGCCAGCCCGGTCCCCACTGCGCGTATTCGAGGAATTCCTTCGCCGTCAGGTCCTCGCCGCTCAGGATCAGCAGCACGGACCCTGGAAACGCGCGCAAGCCGGCCGCCATCCGATCCTGGAAGGAGCGCTTGCCGCGCTGCGTGCCGCTTTGCGGCCGAGTCAACGCGCGCGCCACGTTGGCGGCGAGACCGCGAAGCGCTTCGACCGGCGGTACGCGTCCCGACACGAACTTCGCCCAGAATTCCCGGGAGAGAAGCCGCTGGACGTAGTAGTGCTTGACGTGCGTCTTGGCCAGCGTCGCCTCGGAGCGTACCCAGGGATTCACGAGCGCGATGGCGCCAACGCGCGGATCGCGCGTTGCATGCCAGTAATCGAGCACGGCGGACGCGGCGTCGCACAGGCCCCACAGCACGACACGGTCCACACCTTCGCAGTTGGCGCCGAGAGCGTCGATCGCGGCCGCGATGTCGGGACCGCACTCCTCGAACGTTCGCGGCATGCCGCTGCTGTCGCCCATGCCGCGATAGTCGAAACGCAGCGCGGGGAATCCGGCCTCGGCAAGGCGGCGCGAGAGCTGAACGAACTGGCGATGCGCGCCGGCCCGGTATTGGGGTCCGCCGACAACGACGATCACGGCCACGCGCGAAGGCTTTTCGGGCAGCGCAAGCATCCCGACCAGCCGCTCTCCCTCGCAATCGAACAGCAGGGGCCGCTCGCTGAAGCTCACGGCTCCCACCGCAGCACGGCCGCAGTTGTCGCGTCGATCAGTCCTCGGCATTCGGCGATTTCCTGCGTCTGCCAGAACGGAAGCCCCGCGACGGCGGTCGCCGCGACGTCGCTTCCCGCAGCCCTCCACGCCGTGATCCGCGTCTCGGCGGCGGGAGAAATTGCCGGGGGGTCCGAACCGGAGACCTCGAGCCACGCAACGCGCGTGCGCGCCGCCCGCGGAGCAAGGTCGGCAGCATCGAGGCCCAATGCGACGCGCGGGGACAACGCGTAGCCCGCGATGTCCAGCGTTGCGCCGCGTTCAAGTGCCGCCCGGAGCTCGCTCGTTCCCGTGCGCTCCGCGCCCCCTCGCCCGATCAATTCACCCGCGACGCGCAGTCGCAGGAACTGCTGCAGATGCTGTCGGCCCGAAATCACCGGCTGCCAGAGGACGAGCTCTGCAATCTCGGGCAGTTTTGAAAGCGCCGCACACGCAACGAGGCATCCCGACCGCATGCCCCACAGAAATGGCAGCAAACCGGTCCGTTCGTGCACCCAGCGAACCGCCGCCACGACGTCGTCGATCCAGATCGACCACGATGCATCGCCGAACTCGCCGGCGCTATCGCCGCAGCCGAGCAGATCGATCTGCAGAACCGAAATGCCGGCATCGGCGAACGCGCGCGCCTGCATCGCCGCCATCCGGCGCGACTTGTTCATCTCTTCGGCAAATGGATGAACATAGACCGCGGCGCCGCTGCCGCCGGAAGGTCCTGCAGCGGGGTGGAACAAGCAGAAGCGTCCGCCGCCGGAGAGCGGCAGCATGAATGCCTCGCAGGCGCGCACGCGGGAGTCGACCTCAGCCGGAGAGCTTGAGCCGGACGAATTCCACCAGCGACCCAACGCTCGCGAACGTCGAGCCGTCGATCTCGTCGTCGGCCACGGCGAACCCGAAGCGGTCCTCCAGAGCGGTGATCACGGTGACGACCGCCATCGAGTCGAGCTCAGGGACCGCGCCCAGCAACGCGGTGTCCGCTGTCATCGCCCGCGTCGAGGGCTTGAGATTCAGCGTTTGTTGCAGCACCTTGACCACTTCCGAATGAACGTCCAACCTCGTCCCCTTCTGTCGACGACCACGCCCCGTTTGCGCCGGTGCGAAAACCCGGGGCGACGCAGCTCCATCCCCGCGCACCGTCATGAGGCGCAAGTATAACGAGTCGGCCGGAACACGACGCAAACGGGAATGTTCCTTGCTTGCGTTGTGCGTGGGGCGGAGCCGCGAAGGCGGCGGCGTCTCAATCGCTGCGGGTCGGCGCCGCAGCGTTCCCTGTCGCTGAAACCGTCGTGGCCGCCGAGCGTGATCAGCCTCTGCGCGCGGTGCGCACTCCGCATCGCGAAGGCCCGCAACTCCGAGAGAAGCAATGGCGAGCGGCTGGCAGCAGGAAAGGAGCACCTTTCACTGCAAGTGCGACCCGTCGCGCACTCGTATCGGAAGAATTCACCCATTTGGGGAGAAATTGCCATTTATGCGAACATCGTGCGTTATTGCTCCCGCCGACGCTCCGGTGGGTCCGAGTCCGGAAAAACGGCCCGACCTTGCCTTGTCCCTTCGCCCGCCACGACGCTCAACCATCGGTCGCTGACCGCGCCGCAAGGCGTGCTTCGTCGTCTGCAGCGCCGATGCCCATCGGCGGGCGCTGAAACCGGTGATGAGCGTCGCCTCCGCCGCCAACGCGGCGCCCCGAGTCGCCATCGTGGTTCCGTGCTTCGACGAAGAGCAGGTTCTGCCTGAAACGACGCGGCGCCTCGGCGACGTCATGGCCGCGCTGGCGGCCAAGCGAAAGATCGCAGCGGAAAGCTTCGTTTATTTCGTCGACGACGGAAGCGGCGATCGGACGTGGGCGGTTGTCGAGTCGCTCGCGCGCACGCATGGCTTCATCCGCGGAATCAAGCTCTCCCGCAACCGCGGCCATCAGAATGCGCTGCTCGCGGGCCTCTTCTCCGCCGACGGGGACGTCGTCATCAGCATCGATGCGGATCTGCAGGACGATGTCACCGCGATCGAGCCGATGCTGGACGCCCACGCGACCGGCAACGAGATCGTCTACGGCGTCCGCAAGAGCCGCGATTCCGACACGGCATTCAAGCGCGAGACCGCCAAGGCGTTTTACCGACTCATGCGCCGGATGGGCGTGGAGGCAATCCCCGATCACGCGGACTATCGGCTGATGAGCCGGCGCGCGATCGAGGCGCTGCGCGGGTTCCGGGAAGTGAACCTGTACCTGCGCGGCATCATCCCGCAGCTCGGCTTCGAAAGCGCGATCGTCGAATACGACCGCGGCGACCGCTTCGCGGGCGAGACGAAATATCCGCTCGGCAAGATGCTGTCGCTCGCATGGCAGGGCGTGACGTCGTTCTCAGCCGTGCCGCTTCGCCTCATCACCGGCATCGGTATCCTGGTGTCGCTCGGCAGCTTTGCAGTGACGCTCTGGGCGTTGTGGATCCGGATTTTCACGGGCGCCGCGGTGCCTGGCTGGGCGTCCACGGTTCTGCCGATCTACTTCCTCGGCGGCATCCAGCTTTTCTGCATCGGCATCATCGGCGAGTACCTCGCGAAAATTTACATGGAGACCAAGGGCCGCCCGCGATACGTCATCGAAAAGACCATCGGCGCCGGCGAGGGCGTTCTCCACGACCACAAGGCATGACCGTGGCCTTATTCTTGCTTCATGTCCCGTTCGCCGCTGTAAACCGGCCCGCCGAGGGCGCTGCGACGGCGGACGAAGCTCGAACCACGGGCGCATCACGATTTCAAATCAACCGCCATGACTGAAGCCACCCTGCTCCACCAGCTCATCACTTCGGCCGCACTGCGCGGCGGAGAACGCCCGGCTCTCACGTTCGGTCCCGCGGTTGCGGACTATGCGACGCTGGCGGCGAGCGTCGAAGGCTTCGCCTCCGGCCTTCTGGGCTTCGGGCTGTCGCGCGCGGATCGGGTCGGCATCTATCTCGACAAGCGCATCGAAACGGTCGTGGCCTGCTTCGGCACCGCCGCGGCGGGAGGTGTGTTCGTCCCGCTCAATCCGCTGTTCAAGCCCGAACAGGTCGGCTACATCCTGCGCGACTGCAACGTGCGCGTGCTCGTGACGTCGCCCGAACGCCTCGCCTCGCTTGCCGCGATCCTCGCCGCCTGTCCCGACCTGCGCCACGTCATCGTGACGAGGCGCGATGCTGCGTCCCCGGCCCCGGCCGGTGTCGAGCTCGCCGATTGGAGCGCGGTTCTCTCGGCCCCGCGACGGCCCGGCCATCGCGTGATCGACGTCGACATGGCGGCGATCCTTTACACGTCCGGCAGCACGGGAAAACCGAAGGGTGTCGTGCTGTCGCATCGCAACATGGTGGCGGGCGCGAAAAGCGTCGCCTCGTATCTGCAGAATCACGCGGACGACACGCTGCTCGCGGCGCTTCCGCTGTCGTTCGATGCCGGGTTCAGTCAGTTGACGACGGCATTCCACGCCGGCGCACGCGTCGTGCTCCTCAACTATCTCCTGCCGCAGGACGTCATCAACGCGCTCGCCCGCGAGCGCGTGACCGGCCTCACCGCGGTCCCGCCGCTCTACATCCAATTGACGCAGCAGAAGTGGCCCGAGGCCATCGCCGATCATCTGCGCTACTTCGCCAATACGGGTGGCCGCATGCCGCGGGAGACGCTCAACGCGCTCCGCCGGAAGG
>Ga0070670_100001627_pt1 | contig 18153 bp, 15 predicted proteins | sample KBSS63metaG_FD_64665 | JGI IMG/M metagenome (GOLD analysis project Ga0070670, IMG submission 64665) | Switchgrass rhizosphere microbial communities from Kellogg Biological Station, Michigan, USA - KBS S6-3 metaG | ecosystem: Host-associated > Plants > Roots > Rhizosphere > Soil ... | reverse complement strand
CACGGGCCTCTGCGCGGACCATCGCGCTCACGCCATCGTCGATGCGCGCGTTCAGCGCCAGCCAGGTGATCGGGGGCAGCGGCTGCTTGATTTCCGCCGGGATCACATTTCCGCTGGTCACTGCTTCAATATGAGCCACGACCCACGCGTTGCCGCTGTCGAAGTCGCGTACCAGACGCATGACGTCGGCGTTGCTCGTGACGTTCTTGCCAGATGCCTTCGTATCGATAGCGCGCCGGACCGACGCCGGCACTCCCACAACCGCAAGGTCGGGCTCAACGAAGGCCAGGCCTAGCTCGTTCTGCAGGGTGATGAGGCGCTGCTTGTTGTATTCCTCGACCGTGCCGCCCTTGGCGCGAATGGCGGCTTCAATCCGCGCCGTGTCGAACCGCCCGCGCGCAAGAAGCAGCGGACGCATGTTGGCGGGATTGGACGGGTCTGGGGTCCCGCTGATCGTGGCGACGATCCGGTCGACATCGGTCTGCATGTTGATGCCGGTCTCGGCCTGGAACGAATCCGCACCGTGGTCGGCTTCGGGTGAGATTTTCAGCAGCTTCTGGCGAAGCTGGGAGTCCATGACTTCCCGGACGTCCGCAAAGGCGACGACCGTTGCGTCCGGGGGCACGTAGGCCAACTCGGCCGGGCCGTCGCTGCCGACGATTCCCAGGTTCGGGAGCCCGACATATGAGGCCACGAGGCCCGTTCCAAGGCCAACCACGAGAATGGCGACCCCGAGGAATACAAATCGCTGGGTGCGTTTCGTCATGTGGGACTCCAACGACTCATTATACGAGTCTGGCGGACGTAGGTTCCGCGGTGGTCCGACCCTGCACAGAACGGCTCGTCCGGGGATTATTGCTCTAAAACGTACTCCCGGCGCTCGATGACCCGCATCGCCAGAAACAGCGACACGACGGTCACCGTGACGAGGACCAGCAGGCTGAGGCCGGCCGAGGGCGTTTCGGAGAACACAGAACGAAGGAGCGACGCCACCCCCTCATCGGCCGGCATCGCATGAGGTACCAGCGCCTGCAGGTAGTAGGCAAGCGTGAACCGGCGAAGGTAGCCCGGCATCAGCATCGCGAACTGTTCCCACCCGAACACATAGATCAGCCCGACGACGAGTGGCCTCTTCAGCCAGGCCCCGACGAAGGTGAACAGCGCCCCGTATGTGGCAATGCCGACGGCCAGGAGTCCCAGGTCGGTCATCAACGCGGTGAAGCTGCGTGGGATCTCCCCGAACGGCACCAGCATGAAGTAGACGATCATCACCGAGGGCAATACCACCAGCGTGGTGCACGCCAGGTAGGCGAGGTATTTTCCGAGCAGCACTGCTCCACGGCGCAGTGGCCGCGTGAACAGATACGTGATGGTCTTGTCTTCGACTTCATCGGCCACCAGCGAGGTCCCGTAGAACACGCCGAGCACGGGCACGATGAAGCGCAGGAACAGGACCCAGATGATCATCCCGAAGATGCTGACCGCATCGACGCGCGAGCCGTTGACGCGCAGCGGAGCCACGCCGCTCGCCTGAACAATCCGGGCGACGGTCGCCAGCAGCACCGGCGCGCCGACCACGAGCGCCATGAAGATGGTCCGGCGCGACCAGAGCAACTCGCCCAGCGACAAATCGAAGATACGCGCCGCGCCGGCGACCGGCGATGAGGATTTGCTCATCACTGTTTGGCTGCTCATTGTTTCACGAGGTATTGGAAGACGGCCTGCAGGTTGTCGTCGGGCGACGTCACCTCGTCGATCGGTCCAGCCTCGCCGGACGCTGCCAACTGCGTGACCCTCGCGTAGAACGCGTCGGGACGCGCCGTTTCAACGACGAGCGCGCCTGGCTCGAACCGCATGCTGATCACGCCGTCTTCCGCCAGCACCATCCGCGCGAGCGTCCGCGGATCACCGACGCGGATGAAGACCGTGTGCGGGTGTGTGTCGATCAGGTCGCGAATCTGATGCACGTTGCCCTCGGCCACGATGCGGCCGTTGTTGATCAGGAGGATGTTCGACGTCATCGACTCGACTTCGTGCAGGATGTGACTCGAGACGATGATGCTCTTGCCTGCCTTCGCCCAGTCCTTGATCTGGCGAATCGTGCGGCGGCGCATGATCGGATCCATTCCGGTCAGCGGTTCGTCGAGGATCAGCAGGTCGGGCTCGTGCACGATCGCCTGTGCCAGCTTGACGCGCTGGCGCATGCCCTTGCTGTAGGCGCCGATCTTCTTGTTCGCCGCATCCATCAAATCGACGGCCGTCAGGGCTCTCTCGGCGGCGGCGCGCGCGTCGTCCACGCTGAAGCCATTGAGCCGCACGAGCGCTGTGACCCAGTCGATGCCGGTCATCCGCTCGTAAAACGCATCCTGCTCGGGACAGAAGCCCATGCGGCGATAGATGTCCGGGTTGCCCCAGATCGGCTCACCGAGGACCCGCACCACACCCTTGCTCGGTTTGAGCTGACCGGTGATCAGCTTCATGAACGTTGATTTACCAGCGCCGTTCGGCCCGAGAAGCCCGGTGATACCCGGTGGAACGGTAACGGTGACGTCGTTGAGGCCGGAGACCTGTCCGTACCACTTCGAGACGTGCTCGGTGGTCACAATCACGTGACCACCTCCACGCCGCGCACCCGGCGCTCGAGCACGAGGACCGACGCGGCGAGCAGCACAACCACGGTCACGAGCGCGGCGGCAAAGTAATTCTGCGGCTCGGTGCTTCGGAAGATCTTGTTCCCGATGACGTCGAGCACATCCCCGGGGGAAATGAACAACCAGGCTCGACTGCCGGTAATGCCGCGCAGTGCCTGATACATCGCCGCGGTAAAGAAGATCAGTCCCGCGTACATAACCGCCACGAAACGGCGGCTCTTCGACAGCGAAGACAGGGCGAGCATCGTAAACGCGGACATCAGGACGGCTACCGCGGAGTAGACGGTAATCGCCGGGAAGAGGAACAGATTCGCCTTCAGAAACGCGAGGCTGCCGGCAAACAGAATCTGCATGAGGAGCAGCAGAATGCCGGGAACCCACGTGACGAACGTGAGAAAGATCAGCAGTGTCGCCAGCTTGCCGACCACGTAGTCAACACGCGTGAGCGGCTTGGACAGATAAATCTGCAGCGCATTGGCGCGGCGATCGTTGGCAATCAGGCCGGAGCCGACGTAGAGCGTGATGAAGAAGACGAAGACGCCCTGCTGACTGAGATAGTCGCGGAACATCGCCGGAGTGGCGTTGAGGAACGAGGCCTGTGGATAGTTGGAGGCCACGTAGAGCTGGACCGAGCGAACGAGAAACGGCAGCCACGCGAACAGCAGCAGCCCCAGGAATTTGCGCTCGCGGAGGCGCTCCATGATGCCGGCACGCGTGATCACCAGCCAGGTGTGGCCATGCGCCTCGCGGCGGCCCTCGTATCGGCGATATCCCTGATCATGAATGGGCATCGCTACCGCTCTCCGACCGCGCGCGCGAACACGTCTTCGAGCGTCGGGACGCTGGCGCGCAGATGCCGCACCTGCATGCCGTGGGTAGCCGCCAGCTGGAACAGCCGCCGCGCGTCCTGGCCATCCGGCTCGCCGGTGCCCGGAACGAAGACCCGCATGATGTCTTCTTCGGTCTCATGGCATTCGAGGCCGGCGGCGTGCAGCACCTCGACAAAGGCGGCGGCCTCGCCCTTGACGCGCAGTTCGAATACCCGCCCGCTGTGTTCCTTCAACGACGCGATCGGGCCTTCGGTGGCCACCGTACCCTTGTCCATGACCACGACGTAGTCGCAGGTGTATTCGACGTCGGGGAGCAGATGTGACGACAGGATCAGGCTCAAGCCTTTGTTGTGGGCGATGTCGCGAATGAGCTCGAGCATCTCCTCGCGCCCCTTCGGGTCCATCCCGTTGGTCGGCTCGTCGAGGAACAGCAGGTCCGGATCGTGGACCAGTGCCTGTGCGAGCTTGATCCGCTGCTTCATGCCGGTCGAGTAAGTCTCGACGTTCCGGTAACGAGCCTCGCCGAGCCCGACGTAATACAGCACCTCGTGCGCGCGCTGCATCGCATCCGAGTGCGGCAATCCGGAGAGGGCGCCACAATACGCCACGAACGAGACCGCATTCATGCCCGGGATATGCGCGTCGCTCTCCGGCATGTACCCGATGCGGGTTCGGATTTGCAGCGCCGCGTGCTTGACGTCGAGATCCAGGACCCGCATCTGCCCCTGGTCGGGCACCACGAATCCGAGCAGGGCCCGCAGCATCGTGCTCTTCCCCGCCCCATTCGGGCCGAGCAGGCCTACGGCACCCGGTGGAAAGGTGGCACTGACGTCGCGCAGCGCCTGCTGACGTCCATAGCGGACCGTCACGCGATCGAGCTGGACAACGGATTTCACAGGTGATGTCACGGATGTCACGGGTAGCCGCTGGAGATACGTGCGCCGACAGTCATAAAGTTCCCCGCAACCCGAGCGCCTCGGCCTGTTCGCGCAACGAGGCGATGACATTCGCGACGTGCGCGTCCAGGGGCAGGTTCAGTTCCTCGGCGCCACGCCGCAGGTCGTCGCGCGACACCGCGCGGGCAAATCCCTTGTCCTTCATTCGTTTGATCACCGAAGCGGGCTCCAGGTCGAGCACGCTCTTCGAAGGCCGGATGAGCGCCGCGGCGGACACGAACCCGGCCATTTCGTCGCACGCGAACAGCGTGTGCTCGAGCGGCGTCTCGCGCGGAACGCCGGAATAGTTGGCGTGCGAGAGGATCGCCTTCGTCACCCATTCGGGGTAGCCACGACGGCGGAGCTCCTCGCATCCGCGAAACGGATGATCCGCCTCGGTTGGAAATCGCTCGTAATCGAAGTCGTGGAGAAGCGCAACGAGCCCCCATTCCTCTTCACTGGCACCGGTCCTGCGCGCGTAGCCTCGAACCGCCGCTTCAACGGCGAGCGCATGTTTACGCAGGCTCTCCCCTGTTGTCCACTCCGTCAGTAATTGCCACGCGTCGGCTCGCGCCGGGGTCATCGCACCGATCTCGGCGCCTGACGATCCAATTCGAGCGCCCGCGCGATCACTTCGTTGGCTTTCACGGTGAGGTTGTATCCCGGAAGTTGCTCAGGATCAATGAACAGCGCGTCGGCGACGTCCGATCCTGCCTGCAATTCACCGCCAACGGGCCAACACAGATAGTCGACGAGCACGAAGTGATATCGCACGTCGCCTTTTTCGTCCCGGGTGATGCGATCGAAGACCTCGATCACCGGACCGACCTCGATCCGCAGCCCCGTTTCCTCGAGCATCTCGCGGACGATTGAATCCTCGAGCGTTTCGCCGAGCTCGACACCACCTCCGGGCAGGCTCCACTGGCCGGCGAGCGGATCGTACTTGCGCTTGACGATCAGAACCTGACCGTCCTGCACGATGACTGCGCCAACGCCTACGTACGGCCGATCCGGGTATTTACGCCTGTCCGTCACGCGTGCTCATTCCCCCATCACCTTGACGATGACTCTCTTTTTGCGCTGACCATCGAACTCCGCGTAGAAGACCTGCTCCCACGGGCCGAGGTCCAGTTTGCCATCGGTGATCGGCAGGATCACCTGGTGTCCCATCAACGTCCGCTTGAGATGGGCATCGGCGTTGTCTTCACCCGTCTGATGATGCTGGTAGTTGAGACCGGCCGGCGCGAGCTTTTCGAGCCATTCCTGAAAATCGTGAATGAGCCCGCTCTCCCAGTCGTTCACATACACCGCGGCGGTAATGTGCATGGCAGAGACGAGCACCATGCCCTCCTTCACGCCGCTCTTTTTCACCGCAGCCGCAACTTCGTCGGTAATGCGGATGAACTCCTGGCGCTTCTTGGTGTTGAACCAGAGGTATTCGGTGAGTGTCTTCATTGCGTCTCAAATACAACCACGAAGGCACGAAGAGATCGAAGCACACGAAGAGAGCCTTGCTTGGTTTTCTTCGTGGTTCTTCGATTTCCTTCGTCTCTTCGTGGTTTCATGCGAGCGACAGCGAAGCGTCTGCGCTCAAATCCCATCCAGCGACGATGCCGGCGCGGAAGTTTCGCAGCCCGGCGGCCGCAATCATCGCAGCGTTGTCTGTCGAGAGCTCGATGCCGGGGATGAAGACCGGTAGTTCGCGCGCTTCGCCGCGCTGGCGGCTGTCGGCGCGAAGCCGGCTATTGGCCGAAACCCCGCCGGCGATCCCCACGCTGCGGGCGCCGTGCCACCGTGCCGCGTCGAACAGCGCATCGAGGAGCGTCTCCACGACGACACGCTGGAAGCTGGCACAAATGTCATCGATCTCTGCGTCGGGCAGCGCCTGATCGTCGCCCAGGCCCAGTGCGCCACGCCGCTGCGTCACGTGACGCAGCACCGATGTTTTCAGACCGCTGAAACTGAAATCACGTGTGCCCGGCACGTCGGGCGCATTCCGATCGGCGTGAGTAATCCTGGTCTTCGGAAACGGAATCGCGCGGTCGTTCCCCCGCGCCGCTCGCCGATCGATAACCGGACCTCCTGGATATCCGAGCCCCAGCAGCTTCCCTACCTTGTCGTATGCCTCCCCCGCCGCATCGTCTCGCGTGCGGCCGAGAAGTTCGTAACGGCCAGGTTGCACCACCCGGTAGAGACTCGTATGGCCCCCGGACACGACAAGCACGATCGCTGGAAGCGGCATCTCTCCGCCTTCGAGCACCAGCGACTCAATGTGCCCGGCGAGGTGATGCACCGGCACGAGCGGCACGTTCTTCGCCCAGGCCAGCGACTTCGCGAACGACAGTCCGATGAGCAACGAGCCCACAAGGCCGGGCCCCTGCGTCACCGCAATGGCATCGACCGTGGTGAGGTTGGCGTCGGTCAACGCTCCGCGCACGACCCCGCAGATGTCCCGGATGTGCTGGCGCGCCGACAACTCCGGAACGATGCCTCCCCACTCGCGATGCAGCGCCATCTGCGACGCGACGACGCTCGACCGCAGTCGCCAGGGCTTTTGCGGATCGCCGGTCTCTTCGACAACCGCCGCGGCCGTTTCGTCGCAGGAAGTCTCGATTCCAAGAACGATCATTCAGTTCACGCTTCCAGGTTCTCGCTTCTCGGTTCGTGTTCTGTGTTCGGTGTTCAGGGTTCGATGCGAGGTTCGACGCGCAGAGTTCTAGGTTCGTGCCGGTGCCGCGCCAACCAGCTGTGCCAGGGACTCAGCGTACGGCGGTCGGGCAATGCCGCGTTCGGTGATGATGGCAGTGACGTACTTTGCCGGGGTCACGTCGAACGCCGGGTTCCGAATCTTCGCGCCTTCGGGCGTCAGGCGAGCCGACCCGACGTGGGTGACCTCGCGGGCATTTCGTTCTTCGATCGGGATACCGCTGCCATCAGGCGTATGGAGATCGATCGTCGACAGCGGCGCTGCGACGTAGAACGGGATGCCGTGCTCACGCGCGAGGACGGCGACGCCATAGGTGCCGATCTTGTTGGCGACGTCGCCGTTGGCCGCAATGCGGTCGGCGCCGACGACAACGAGATCGACGTTCCCAAGACGCATCATCGACGCCGTCATGTTGTCGGTGATCACGGTGGTGTCGATGCCGTCCTTGACCAGTTCCCAGGCGGTGAGCCGCGCGCCCTGCAGGAAGGGGCGCGTTTCGTCGGCGAGGACCGCCACACGCTTCCCACGCTCTGCGGCGGCGCGAATGACCCCCAGCGCCGTGCCGTAACCGGCCGTCGCCAGCGCCCCGGCGTTGCAGTGCGTCAGGATCCGCGCGTCTTCCGGCACCAGCTCCGCGCCGTAGGCGCCCATGTCGCGGCAGCTTTGCACGTCTTCGTCGTGAATCTTGTGCGCTTCAGCCTCGAGTCGGTTCTTCAGCTCGTCAACCGAGGCCCCGTTCTGGGCAGCCTCGGCGAACGTCCGCTTCATCCGCTCAATTGCCCAGAACAGATTGACGGCCGTCGGGCGGGTCGCCGCCATCAGATCGCAGAGCTTCTGAAATTCAGTCGTGAACTGCTTGGTGCCCGTCGCCTTGCTGCGCCGCATGCCAAGCGCGATGCCCATCGCGGCCGCGACGCCGATCGCCGGCGCTCCGCGAATGACCATCGTCTTGATGGCCTTGGCTACGTCGTTCGCCGTTTTGCACGAGACATACACCTCGACTGACGGCAGCTTGCGCTGGTCGATCATCACGACCGCGTCGTCTTTCCATTCGATTGTGGGGAGCACGCGAAGGCGATGATAACAGTTCACTCTTCCGGGTTCTCGGTTCCCGGTTCGTGTTCAGGTTCGGTTCGGGGTTCGGGGTTCAGCGCAACGGTCCACGCAACCGGTTCCGCTGATTTTTTTCCAGCGTGGTTGTCCCGCCGATTGTTGGCATGTATTTGCAGCTCGCGGGCGCGAATTCGCCACGAGGGCGCATGCGCGAGATTTATTCAATCGTGAACGGAATCTGGCTCTATTTCAGCAACCTGGCATCGAATGGCAGCGGTAGCAGTGCGCTGAGCGCGTAGCGGCCCGTTTCACGGCGCAGATTCGCCATGATCACTTCGAGGTCGCCGCCGAACTCCCAGAGGATCTGTCGGCAGGCGCCGCACGGAGGCGTCGGTGCCGCCGTATCGGCAACGACGACGACGCGTCGGAAGCGGCGATGCCCTTCCGAGATCGCTTTGAACATGGCGACGCGCTCGGCGCAGATCGTCAGCCCATACGTCGCGTTCTCCACGTTGCAGCCGGTGATGATCGTGCCGTCGGACGTCTCGAGCGCCGCACCGACCTTGAATCCGGAAAACGCCGCGTGGGCATGCCGCCGTGCGCGGCGGGCGGCGGCGATCAGCGCACGGGCATCAGAGCCGGGCAAGGATTTCCTCCAGCAGAGCAATGAACGAGCCGCGCACGCGACGCGCGGTCTCCATCACTTCCTCGTGGTTCAGGACGCCCGGCAGGACACCAGCCGCCATGTTCGTGATGCACGAGATGCCGAGCACTTCGAGCCCCATGTGACGCGCGGCAATCGCTTCAGGCACGGTAGACATGCCGACCGCGTCGGCGCCGATTGTCCGGAAGAACCGGATCTCGGCCGGTGTTTCATAGCTTGGACCGTGCGTGGCGACATAGACGCCGTGCTGCACCGGAACGCCGGTAGCCGCCGCGGCGTCATCCGCGATTTGGCGCATCCGTGACGAATAGACCTCGCTCATGTCCGGAAACCGCGCGCCAAGGCGCTCGTCGTTGGTGCCGACCAGCGGGTTCGTGCCGATCAGGTTGATGTGATCATCGATGATCATCAGCGCGCCCTGCGCGAAGCCGGTGTTGATGCCGCCCGCAGCATTCGTCAGGATGATCTGCTTGACGCCAAGCCGCGCCATCACGCGAACGGCGAACACGACGGTTGCGAGATCGTGCCCCTCGTAGAAGTGTGCCCGGCCGGCGAGCGCGGCAACACGTCTCTTCCCGATGGTCCCGATCACGAGACGGCCGCTGTGTCCGATGACCGTCGACGCCGGCCAGTGCGGCAGGTCGCCGTACGGCGTGGCGACGGCGTCGACCAGCCGGTCGGCAAAGTCACCAAGCCCTGAACCGAGAACGACGGCGGTATCCGGCAATGTGCCGCAGCGACCGCGAATGTGCGCCGCCGTTTCCTCGATCCGTTCGAAGGAACCGAGTCCGCTCACAGCAGCATGCCGGCGATGGTGGCCGTCAGGAAGTTGGCGAACGTGCCGGCAATCATCGCCCTCACGCCCAGCCGCGCCAGATCATGGCGTCGCTCGGGAGCGAGTGCACCGATTCCGCCGATCTGGATACCGATCGAGCTGAAGTTCGCAAACCCGCACAATGCAAACGTGGCGATCGTGAACGACTTCGGGTCGAGCATCGCCTTCAGCGGTCCGAGCTGCGAATAGGCGACGAACTCATTGAGCACCATCCGTGTGCCGAGGAGGTTGCCGATGGTCGCAGCATCACGCCAGGGGACACCGAGGCTCCAGGCAATCGGCGAAAAGACCCACCCGAAGATCTGCTGCATGCTGAGGCCGGCGAGCCCCAGGATGGCGTTCACCAGGGCGATGAGCGCGAGAAAGGACACCAGCATCGCGCCGACGTTGAGCGCGAGGTGCAGGCCTTCGCCAGTGCCCCTGCCGATGGCGTCGATGACGTTCACGTCGGTCCGCTCGACATTGAGCTTCACGGTGCCCATCGTTTCCGGCTCACGCGTCTCGGGCACGAAGATCTTCGCCATCATCAGCGTCCCCGGCGCGGTCATGATGACGGCGGTCAACAGATGCTGCGCCTCGACGCCGAACAGGATGTATGCCGCCATCACTCCGCCGGAGATGTGCGCCATGCCTGCGGTCATGACGGTCATCAGCTCCGACTCGGTCATGCGCGGCAGAAAGGGACGGATCGTCAGCGGAGCTTCCGTCTGCCCCATGAAGATGCTGGCCGCCACGTTCAGCGACTCGGCTCCGCTCGCCCGCATGAAGCGGCGCATGACGACCGCGAAGACCCGGACGATGAGCTGCATGACGCCGAAGTAGTAGAGCATCGCGAACAGCGCCGCGATGAACACGATCGTCGGCAGCACCATGAACGCGAAGATGTTGGCGTATTGGCCGCCCTCCTGGCCGAGGACGTTCGTCATGATCCTCGGCCATACATCGGGATTGCCGAGCGGGCCGAAGACGAACGAAGACCCGACGTAGGTGAAGTTCAGGAGCTTCGTGATCAGACGGCCCGCGTTCTGGAACACCAACTGCCCGGCCGCCGTTTTCAGGACGACGAGCGCGAACACGAACTGCAGCGTCAGGCCCCACGCGACCGTCCGATAGTCGATCGCCCGCCGCGCTGAGGACGCGCAGTAGGCCAGCGCGAGTATCAGGGCGAGGCCCGCGATCGGCTGAATACGGGTCGCGCCAGCGAACCCCAGCCCGATAGCAACCACGGCAACGGCAAGCAGGCCGCCGAGAATCAATGCATCGTGGCGGGTCCACTGCTGTTCGCCAAGTCGTGGTTCGAGTGTCTCAGTGTGCATAGCCCCTCATCGCACTTCGTCCAGAATCTTTACGCGCGCCGCCGGTGCGTGATCGTTGATCGCGATCGCGCCTCGACTGAGTATCAGCGCCTCGTCGAGCCCGTGGCCTCCGCGATGGCGCAGCTCGATCAGCGGCTCGCCCTCGCGAACCTCATCGCCGACGTGTGCGAGCGTCACCGCGCCAACGCCATGATCGACCGGTTCACCGACTTTCGATCGACCCGCGCCCAGGACGTGAGCGGCGCGCCCGATCGCCAGCGCTGCCATCTGCGTGATGAACCCTGATCGCGGTGCCGACACCATCGCACGATCCGGCGCCGACGGCATCAGGCTGTAGTTATCCACGGCACGACGGTTGCCGCCCTGGCGCTCGATCATGCGCGACAGCGTCTCGAGCGCACGCCCTGATGCCAAGGCATCATTGACCCGGGCAGATGCCGCCGCGGCATCGCGTTCAAGACCGGCGAGGATCACCATCCGGGAAGCCAGCCGGGTGGCGACGGATTTCAGTTCGCCGGATCCCCTGCCCTTCAGCGTCTCGAAACACTCGATCATCTCGAGGGTGTTGCCGATGGCATTGCCGAGCGGGGCGTCCATGTCGGTGACGAACGCCTCGGTCGGAATCCCGCCCAGCCGCCCGATTTCGACCATCGCGCGCGCCAGCGCACGCGCCTGGTCCGCAGTCTTCATGAAGGCCCCGTCGCCGCATTTCACGTCCAGCAGGACCGCGTTGCTGCCCTCAGCCAGCTTCTTGCTCATGACGGAGGACGCGATGAGCGGCACACTTTCCACCGTGGAGGTGACGTCGCGCAGCGCATAGAGCTTCTTGTCCGCGGGCGCCAGAGTGGCCGTCTGTCCGATGATGCTGGTGCCGACATCGCGCAGCACGGCCTTGAATTCATCGATCGTCAGATCGACGCGGTAGCCGGGGATCGATTCGAGCTTGTCGAGGGTGCCGCCCGTGTGGCCAAGGCCGCGCCCGGACATCTTCGGCACAACGACTCCGCACGCCGCGGCCAGCGGCGCAAGCATGATGGAGACCTTGTCGCCAACGCCGCCGGTGCTGTGCTTGCCAACTTTGATGCCGGGAAGATCAGAGAGGTCGACCCGGTCGCCCGACCGGACCATCGCGTCGGTCAGGAACCACGTCTCCTCCGCATCCATGCCCCGGAGCACGATGGCCATCAGTAACGCCGAGGCCTGATAGTCCGGCACGCTGCCGTCAACGACGCCGCGAACGAACAGATCGATTTCGTCGCGCGTCAGGGACTGCCCGTCGCGCTTGTGGGCGATGACATCCGCGAATCGCATTTGGGGGCGCCCAAGTATAAAGGCCAGTCCCGCAGGAGCCCTGGCGTAAGCGGAGCCTGCAGAATTCCTTTGAAAATCACGATAAATGAGACGACGCGGGCTTCCCTTCGTGTGAAGTTGTGCGCATTCACGGACCCTTGCTGTGCACCAAGTGACTCTCTCGCCGCCCGCCGTCGGGACAATGCCCGTCGATCAGAGCACCGCGCTCGCAGAATTCGCGCGCGCGTGCAAATCTGCAGCCCGGTCGGTTTCCATGTATCCGGTGACGCATCCGTCGATTGCGGCAGCGCTCTCCCGCGTCACATCAGCGGGGAAACGGCTGACGGCGGCGGGCGACGTCACGCTCGCCGTGCACCCCGCCATGATTGTGGTCGAGGGTCGAACCCCGGCACGTGCGGACAGCGCCATCAGCGAGCTCGCGGCGCTGCTGCACGACCGGCTCGTCGGCGAGCTCCGGGTAACGCGTGACGCGGAGCCCGAAGACTGGCACTCCCTCCTTTTGATCCTGTCGCGCACGCCCGATGAGCTCATTCACGACGGAGGGGTGTCCAAGGCGTGGGCGGCATCCGGCCGTGCCCACCTCGATATCCGCGAGATCGATTACGCCGAAGTCCTCCGGGAACGTGCCGGCGGCGATGAGGCCGCGTGGGATCGGATCATCGCCTTCTGCCTGCAGGGTGAGTCGTTCGTCATGGACGAACCGGCCCTGGCGGCGCTGGTCGCGGCTGTCAGCGACCCGGATCGCTTCGGCGAGCTGCTGGCGCGTCTCCAGGCGTCGCCGGCTGCGACTGGCGCGGGGATGGGCGCGACGGCCGCCGCGATGTTGCAGTTGATGAAGACGGCGCTGGAGGCGGCAACCGCGCAGGGGCTCGAGAGCGACCGCGCGCTCGACACGATGGCGACCTCAATGGCGCGGCTGACGCCCGAGATGATGCTCGCCGTGCTCGCCGAACGGCAGTCCGGCGGTCCCGACGCCTCGATCGCCTCGTCGGTCATCGATGGCATGACCGACGACACCATCGCGTCGTTCGTCGCGAACTCGGTCGAGGCCGATCGCGGCGCGACGGAGCGGCTCGCGCATGCGTTCGAGGCACTGGTACCGGCGTCGGAACGCAAGGAACAGCTCATCGAGCTCGCCGAGGAAAAAGCGCGCCAGACCGAGCTCGGCAAGGACACGAACTTCGACAACCTGTGGCAGTCAGCGGCGGACATGCTGACGTCCTACTCTGACAAGAAATACGTCTCCGACGAATACGCGCGGGAGCTCTCAGGGGCGCGAACGCGTGCCGTTGAAGTGGAGCGCGTCTCGGATGATCCGCCCGAACGGGTTCAACAGTGGGTGGACACGATTTCCGAGCCGGCGCTGCGTGAGAACGACCTTGACCTCCTGCTCGATCTCCTCACGATCGAGGATGACCCGGTGCGATGGAACCCCGTGGCAACCATCGTTGCCGCGGAAGTCGAGCGCCGGACACTGCTGGGCGACTTCGAATCCGCAGCCAGGCTGGCTACCGCGCTTCTTCGCGAGCAACAGGCCGGAGGACGCGGCTTGCTGGCACCGGTGGCAACGGCGCTGGCGGAGAAGCTCTCCGCGGGTCCATTACTCCGTCACGTCGTCCTTCAGCTGCGCACGGTTGACGATCGTGGCGTCGCCGGCGCCACAGCCCTCTGCCACACGCTCGGCGCATCAGCCGTGCGCCCATTGGCCGAGGCGCTGGCAATCGAAGAGAACGGCCGTGCGATCCGCGCGCTGCGCGAAATCCTCCTCGCCTTCGGTGCCGTGGGCCGCAGCTCCGTCGAGCAGCTGAAGAACTCGACGAATCCCGCCGTTCGCCGGACGGCGATCGACCTGCTCCGCGTCTTTGGCGGCGACGAGGCACTGCCCGAGCTGGCGTCACTCCTCAGCGACCCGGACCAGCAGGTTCAACGCGACGCTGTTCGCGCCATCGTCCAGATCGGCACCGACGCTGCCTACGCCGTGCTCCAGCGCACGCTTGCGTCGGGCGGCTCGTCTCGCGATGCGATCGTCCAGCAGCTGATTTCGCTTCGCGATCAGAAGGCCGTCCCGCTACTGTGCGACGTCCTGCGAACCACCGCACCGACTGGTTCGGTCACTGCCGATCAGCTACAAATCATCGAGGCACTGGGCGGATTGCACGACCATCCGGAATCCACGACAACGCTGCGATTCGTGTTGCACCGATCGATCTGGTGGGCACCATCCAGAACGACGCGGCTGCGTGAAGCTGCGGCGTCAGCGCTCATGAGAATCGGCTCGCCGGACACGCTGGCAGTGCTGGAAGAGGCATCGCGCACCGGCAGCAGGCGCGTTCGAAAGATTGCGCGTGCACGAACCGGAGTGGTTCGTCGGGAGCGAGAGCGCGCGTGAGCACAACGCCCCGCGCCAAGATCGCCGAGGAGCTGGCACGCCGTTTCGCCGCAGCGCTGCGCGGCGCGCAGCTCTATGCGCCCGAACATCCCCTCGTGAAACGCAACATTGGCGCGCTTGCCGAAACCATCAGCGTGGCGCTTGCGGCCAACCCCAGCGTCACCATCGGCATCGTCGAGGACGACCTTGTCGTCGGCGACGTGCCCGTGCCGCGCGCGGCGGACACCATGGGCGAGCTGATGCGGCGCCTGCAGCAGGCGGGTATCGAGCGAATCGTCATCGAGAGCGGCGTCGAGACCGACGAAATCACCGAGCTCGTGCAGTGCGTCGCCCACTCCGAACGCGGCTCTGCCCCGGCGACACCGCGGCTGAAGCACATCCGTGTCGGCAAATTGCAGGTCGAGCAGCGCGTGGAGGCGACCGGCGATATGGCCACCTTCCAGCGCCTCTACGAAGACGCAACGGGCATCGCTGAACGTCTGTGGGACAGTGCCACTACCGAAGGAAAGCCCGATGCCGATGCCGCTCGCGGCATCGTGGACTCGCTGGCCCAGGCGGTGGCGCAGAATCGAACGGCGCTGCTGGCGCTGACGGCGCTCAAGAATTACGACAACTACACGTTCACTCACATGGTGAACGTGTCCATCCTGACCATGGGCCAGGCACGGGGGCTGGGCATGGAGGGAACGACGCTGCGGCAGGTCGGCCTGGCGGCGCTGATGCACGACATCGGCAAGGTCAAGACGCCACCGGAGATTCTCAACAAGCCCGATGGGCTCACCGATCGGGAGTTCGAGGTTCTCAAGCGCCACACCGTGGACGGGGCGGAAATCCTCCGAACAACGCCGGACGTTCCGCCACTGGCTCCGATCGTGGCGTTCGAGCATCACCTGCGCTCAGACGGCAGCGGCTATCCGCGTGGTGTGTCGCGGTCGCGGCTCAACGTCGCAACGATGCTCTGTGGCATTTCTGACGTATACGACGCGATGCGTTCCCAGCGCGTTTATCAGCAGGCATTCCCAACCGATCGGATTCTCACTGTTCTCCAGCGCAACGACGGTAAGCAGTTCGATCAAAACCTCGTCCGCCGTTTCGTGCAGCTGGTCGGTATCTATCCTGCGGGCAACCTCGTCCGTCTGGACACGGGTGAGATCGCCGTCGTCGTGAAGGTCTACGCTCCCGATCCCTATCGACCGCGCGTCAAGGTTGTGGTTGCCGCGGATCGCACGCCGCTCTCGCGGCCCTACGAAGTGAACCTGTGGGAGTCGCACGAAGGATTGCCCGATTCGATTCAGGCGCCCGTCGATCCGACCGACTACAACGTCGACCCGCTCGCGCACATGTAGCGATTACAATGGTCGCGCCTGCCTGATTCGCCCTGGTTCTCGAGGTCTTCATGAACATACGCACACAGGGGCGCGCGGCCGCGCTCATTGGTGTCCTGGTGTGGTTCGCCACAGTTGCCGCGCAAGATTTGTTGCCGACGGCCGGACGACGATCTGCGTCGCCTCTTGCGGTGTCGGGACTCGGGATCGACCGCGGACTCCGTCCCGGGACGGCTCTGCGATCGGTCGGGAAGCCTCTGTCCTACGCTCGCATGCGCGCAAACGCGCGATACCTGCCGGGGAGTCTGATCGTGAAGTTCAGATCGGGCACCTCTCAGGCGTCTCGGGCCGCGCTCCTTGCCACCGTTGACGGCCGATCGGCGGCGGTTTCCAACGCGCCGTTCGACATCGTCAATCTGAACGATGACGCCGATCCGGAGGCAGTCGCACAGCGGCTATCAGCGCAGCCGGACGTCGAATATGCCCAGGCCCGGTACCGTGTGCACCCGCTCTTCAAGCCCAACGATCCTCTCTATTCGCTGCAATGGAACTATCCGCTGATCGACATGGAGCGCGCGTGGGATATCAACCCCGGCGCCTCATCGTCAGTGATCGTGGCGGTGCTCGACAGCGGCATGGCCTTTACCAACACGGCCTTCGATTTCACGCAGACGACGCCCCAGAACATCGACGGTGTGGTGTTCCCGGCACTGGGTGCGGTTCATCTGACGTTCGCAGCGGCGCCGGATCTCGGCGGTCCGAGCCGCGTTGTCTCGCCGTTCGACTTCATCTGGGGCGATAGCACGCCGGTGGACATGGACGGGCACGGGACGCATGTCGCCGGAACGATCGGCCAGCTGACAAACAATTCCACCGGTGTTGCCGGAATGGCCTTCAACGTCAAACTGATGCCGGTGAAAGTGATCGAAGGCTTCTGGGACGACTACTTCGAGAGCCCCTTCTTCGGCACGGACGACACCGTTGCGCGCGGCATCCGCTACGCCGTCGATAACGGCGCAAAGATTCTGAACATGAGCATCGGGCGCGAAGGGGCGCCGGCGCCGGTCGTCCGCGACGCGGTCGCGTATGCCGTGTCGAAGGGCGCATTCATCACGATCGCCGGTGGGAATGACTTCCTCGACGGCAACCCCGTGCCGCGGTTCGCGGAGTTCGCCACCCAGTTCGACGGCGTGGTGTCCGTTGGTGCGATGGGCCGCGACCGGGTACGCGCGACGTATTCAGCCACCGGCTCGTGGTTGGAGTTGATGGCGCCTGGCGGCGACGTGGTGCGCAACGGCGTGCCGGGGATGATCCTGCAGCAGACCTACGACTTCGATTTTACCGACACCTTTGGAAATGGCCCGATCGGCTTCAAGGCGCCGCGATTCGACGTGTTCGAATACATCTACTACGAGGGCACCTCGATGGCCACAGCGCATGTCTCGGGTCTGGCAGCCATGCTGTATCAACAGGGGATCACGAAGCCGGCCGCTATCGAAGCGGCGTTGAAACGCTCCGCGACCGACCTCGGTCCAGCGGGTCGCGACGATCAGTACGGATACGGCATGATCAATGCGCGCGCAGCGGTCCGCGGTCTGGGGATCATTCGATGATCGAGCGCATGACAAACGCCCTCGCGGTGTCGGTGATGGTGTGTGCCGCAGCCGCCTATCCCTCCGCGGCGATGGCTCAGCAGCGGCCGGCACCCCCGGCTTCCCCACGACCGGGCGCGGCGCGGCCTGCGCCACGCCCACAGACCGCGATTCGCGGCTTCGGCGACTTTGGCGCCGAACGGTTCGCCGCGGGCGATACGTTTGACGCCACGCTCGGCTCACCGACCGGCGTCTTCTTCGGCGGCGGCGTCGAAGTCGTCCTGCCACAACGCTGGTTCATCAGCGCGCGACTGTCTCACTTCCAGAAAAGCGGTGAGCGCGTGTTCGTGGACAGCGGCGAGGTATTCCCGCTCGGCATCGACATGAAGGTCGGCATCACACCGATCGAAGTGTCTGTCGGATACCGGTTTCAGCCACGCGGAAGCACGAGCAACGTCATTCCGTACGTCGGCGGCGGCATCGGATGGCATCGGTATTCCGAAACCTCTGATTTCGCGGATACCGGCGAGGATGTGAGCGAGACG
>Ga0070670_100001623_pt1 | contig 18192 bp, 17 predicted proteins | sample KBSS63metaG_FD_64665 | JGI IMG/M metagenome (GOLD analysis project Ga0070670, IMG submission 64665) | Switchgrass rhizosphere microbial communities from Kellogg Biological Station, Michigan, USA - KBS S6-3 metaG | ecosystem: Host-associated > Plants > Roots > Rhizosphere > Soil ... | reverse complement strand
CAGGCGATTCGGGTTCGTCCATCGACTGTGACTTAGGGGGTGAGCCGCCTCCTTTCCACAATCCGAGTTTCGCGCCTTACCGGTTCGCTTCCAGCGCAGCATTCAGCCGGGCAACCGCGCCGCGGACTTGCTGTTCGATCAGATACTCCTCGGTGAGGTGCAAAACCTTTCCGGACGAATCGCCGAGCCACAACGACTTGAAATCAGCTGGCGCAAAATAGGCAGCGGCAAACTGCGGCGCGTAGACGAGCGCCGCCGCGAACGCCAAGTTCCAATTGTCGTCTCCGCTCTTCGGTTCGAACCGAAGGTACTTGGGTAGCTTGACCACGTCCGAGACTTCGATGATCATTCCCTCTCGCGGATCGTTCCATTCTTTCTTCTCGACCCGGATCTGCGGTGGCGGGAGTGTCGGCTCGAGCGGTGCCTGCCCGCATATGTATTCCCGCCACGATCCACGCTCGTAATCGTCTCGGCTTGAGTCGAGACGGAACTCACGTCCACCGAGACCGAGAAAAATCCTGCCGTCGGTTCCAGCCCCGCTCTGTTTTCCAGTGATGACCTGACAAAGAATGCCGGTGACCTGCGCCATTGCGCGTCTCCCATCCAATCCAAGGATCGGGTCAGAGGAGATCACTCACCGAGCAAAGTGCTCATAGCCCGTTTGATCTATATCAGGATTGGGGCGACGCAGATAGCGGTCGCTAGGGCTCATGATGAAAGGTGGGAGCCGGAACGACCCGAAGCGATATCGTTGTGGCTGCTTCCTTCCGGACCTGACCAGGTTGGCGACTACCTCGTCCGCCCGACTCCCGCGGCGCATATGGGTGAAGACCCAGGGACACGCAAGTTCGCCCATATCATGCCCTTCATTGACCATTCACGCAGCCTGCCGGATGTCGCGGTGGCCGAGCCGGAGACTGCCTGCATGCTCTTTTTCGCCGTGATTCCGCTTCTCGCTTCCGCCGCGCTGGCGCAGGAACCGCCGAGGCCCATCACCGTCACAGGATTTCGCTGGGCGCCGTTCGTCAGCCCGATGGGTGAACCGTTTCGCTCACGAACGCCGGATGACGATCCGTTTGCACGCTGGTTTCGTCAGGCCGACGGCAACCAGGACGGGATGCTGACAGCCGACGAGATGCGTGCCGACGCCGAACGGTTCTTCGCGACGCTTGATATTAATGGAGACGGTAGGATCGATTCCGAGGAACGCATGATCTACGAATCGAAGATCGCGCCGGAGGTTCAATCCAATTCAGACTGGAAGCGCACTCGGCAGGAGACCGCCGCCGAACCGCGTTCGGTCGAGGATCCGGATCGTGGCGACCGGCGGCGACGCGTTAACACCATCGACGGATATCAACTGGACGGCTTGCAGGGCGCGGCCCGGTACGGCTTGCTCAATCTCCCGGAGCCGGTTGCAGGTGCCGATGCCGATTTCGATCGATTCGTCTCGCTCGACGAATTCAGGGGCGCCGCCGGCTACCGGTTTCAACTGCTCGACAGCGATCACACAGGCAGACTCACCTTCCAGAGCCTCGAAGTACTGGTCCCTTCCCGACCCAAGGAGGGCCGGCGCATCAAACGTCCCAAAAATGCCGTCGACACGAGAGTCGGTCTTCCGCTGCCTAAGGGGTACTAGGTCCAAGCCTTGCGCCGACGTATCGGCTTCCGTCAGCCATAGAGCCAGTTCTTCGCGCCGGCCGGAATACGAACGTCCAAGGTCTGCATATCTTCCGTGAGGACAATCTGACAGGCAAGGCGCGATGTCCGCGTCGCATGCGCGGCCAGATCGAGAAGGTCTTCCTCCTCGTCATTGGCACGCGGAAGCTTCTCGAAGTCCGCCTTGTCGACGATCACATGACAGGTTGAGCAGGCCATGACGCCCTCACAAGCGCCCTCGAGCGGTTGCTTCGCCGCCCAGGCAACGTCGAGCAATCGCTGACCGGCTTTGGCTTCGACCTCCTTGTCGAGCGTGCCGTCGGGTTTGTGGAAGCGGACCTTGATCACGCGGCAAGCCCCTGCTGGGCGTTCGCGGCCGCGCCAATGCGACGGACGGCGGAGACCAGCTCCTCTTCAGTCGTATAGCGCCCGAAGCCGAGGCGGATCGACGACCGCGCCTCGCGGTCGGTCAGGCCGATTGCGCGAAGAACGTGGCTCGGCCTGCCCGAACCGCTCGCACAGGCACTTCCTAAGGAAAATGCGATGTCTCGCAGATCGGAAATCAGGCGCGTAGCATCGAGCCCTTCACGGCGAATGTTCAGATTACCGTGATAGCGGTCATCCAAGCTGCCGTTGACGATCCAGTCAGGTCCGAGTTCATCTAAGGCCGCATTCCAAAGCTGCTGGACATGCTCCCGGTCGGCGTCTCGACGCTCTGACGCCAATTTCGCAGCTTCGCCGAACCCAGCGCACGTCATGGGAGACAAAGTGCCCGAGCGGATTCCCATTTCCTGTCCGCCGCCGTGGATCAGTGGCGAAGGCTCCGCTCCTTCGCGCATCCACAGCGCGCCAATGCCCTTCGGCCCGTGGATCTTGTGCGCGGAGACAGCGATGAGGTCGGCACCGTTCGGTATCAGGACCCTCCCGAGACCCTGGACTGCGTCGCAAAGCATGAGCGCACCAGCATCGTGAGCGAGCGCGGCGACCTCGGCAATCGGCTGAATGACGCCAATCTCATTGTTGACCAGCATCACCGCGACGAGTGCGACGCTCTCGTCCAGAGCTTGACGCAATTGATCGAGGTTTAGCCGCCCATCTAACCCGACCGGCAGGCGCGTGACGTCATAACCACTACCCCCCAGCCATTCGCACGTGTCGAGGACGGCAGCGTGCTCCGTCGCTACGGTAACGATGCGGTTTCGGCCTTTCTGAGCCTTCTCCATCGAGCCTTTGATCGCCCAGTTCAGAGCTTCTGTAGCGCTGCCCGTAAAAGCAACGTTTCCGCCATCCAGTCCTATGGCCTGAGTAACCTGTTTGCGCGCCACCTCGATCGCCGCGGCCGCTTCCCTGCCCCACCGTGACGGCGAGTGCGGATTGGCGAACTTCCCCTCGATCCACGGTTTCATCGTCTCGGCCACTTCCGGTGCGACCGGTGTCGTGGCCTGATAGTCGAGGTAGATCATGCTGCTCTCGAAGCGGCTCGGTCGCGAATCCGGCACCATTCCGTGACGAAGCGGTCCACGTCGGCCTTGTTCGTATTGGGACCGAAGCTGACCCGCACGAAGTAGCCTGCTATCTCATCAGGCAAGCCCATCGCTTCGAGTACGACGCTCGGCTTCATGCTCCCGGAAGAACAGGCGCTGCCTGCGGAGATGGCTATGCCGACGAGGTCGAACTGTACCAGCTGGCTGGAACTCGCGACGCTGGGCATGGCATAGGAACCGATGGTCGCAATCCGTGGGCTTTCGCCGGCGACGATCCTTCCGCCTGCGGAAGCGATCGCCTCGTCCAGGCCGAAGCGAAGAGCACCGAGCCGCTCCATGTCGTAGGGATGAGCGGTTAGAGCGGCAGCAAAACCGGCAGTGGCCGGAGCATCCTGAGTTCCCCGGCGATAGCCCTTCTCCTGCCCGCCGACGGGCTCGAGCGTCGCTAGGTCCCTAACCAGCAGAACGCCCACACCCGGAGGCCCTCCGAGCTTGTGCGCGCAGGCAGCAATGAAGTCCGCATCGGGAAGCTGCATCTTTCCAGCGCTCTGAGCGCAATCAGCGAGAAGCAAAGATCCCGCCTCGCGGATTCGCTTAACAATGTGATCCAGCGGCTGGATCACGCCGGTTTCATTATTCACCTGCTGAATCGCGACCAGTGCCGGGCCTTCAGCCAGTGCAGAATCCAGCGAGTCCTCATCGATCAGGCCGTTTCGCTGAACAGTAATAACCTTGGAATTTGGCCCCATGGCGTGAGGCACGATCGCGTGTTCGCTTGCGCCGTATGCTCGGCCCTCGATCCTGGCCCTTCTTGCAGCAATCTCGACCGCTTCGCTGGCGCCGGAAGTGAAGATGACGTCATGGCGCCAGCCAAGGACATCAGCGATGTCCCTCCGGGCTTTTTCAAGGATTGTTCGTGCTTCCCTGCCCTCGGCGTGAGGCGAGCTCGGGTTCGCCCAAGTCTCGAGCGCATCAGCGATTGCGGACCGCGCCTCCGCGATCACAGGCGTGGTTGCAGCATGGTCGAGATAGAGACGGTCAGCCCGGTTCAATTGTCGCCTTTTCCTGCCGATTGCCAGTTGAAGCGCCGCACCTATATACGGTGCGCCGCTGCGGTGCATCCGCACCAGCGGCCGTTTTCATTGTGCGAGCATCCGGAATTCCATGCCCGAAGTCATTTTTCCCGGCCCCGAGGGGCGTCTCGAAGGTCGTTTTCACCCGGGCACTCGCCCGCGCGCGCCTGTTGCGCTGATCCTCCACTCCCATCCGCAGGCCGGCGGCACGATGAATAACAAGATCGTGCAGCTGCTCTACCAAACCTTCGTCAAACGCGGATTTGCAACGCTCCGGTTCAATTTCCGCGGCGTCGGCAAGAGCCAAGGCACGTTTGATAACGGCATTGGCGAGCTCTCGGACGCGGCTTCGGCGCTCGACTGGGTGCAGCAGATCCATCCTGAAGCGGAGACGACGTGGGTCGCCGGTGTCAGCTTTGGAGCGTGGATCGGAATGCAGCTTCTCATGCGTCGGCCGGAAATTCGCGGATTCATCTCGATCGCGCCGCCGGCGAACATGTACGACTTCAGTTTCCTTGCGCCCTGCCCGTCGTCAGGGATCATCGTTCAGGGTGAGGCAGACGAGGTTGTGACCCCGAGTGCCGTCCAGAAGCTGGTCGACAAGCTTCGCACCCAGAAGCACATCACGATCCATCACGATACGATTCCGGGCGCAAACCACTTCTTCGCGAACGAACTCGATCTACTGATGAAGAGCGTCGACGAGTATCTCGACATGCGTCTCGCGACAGATCCAAAGCGGCCGCTGACCATCGGGAAGCGCTAAAGGGTCCAAATCAACACGTTAGCGACGAGCACTACCGCGGCTCCAATCATCAGGATGCCGCGGCTACGGTATTCCGTTTGCCATGTAAGTCGAACTCCGCCGATCACGAGCAGGAATGCCGCAATCATCACGATCGCCATCACTGCCGACCCGAGACTTCCCAGAATCCCCTCCGCATTTCACGAACGCTTAACTGCTGCCGCCATATAGCGGCACCATGGCCATAGCTGAGCAACAGGCGCGCCTTGAAGAGGCGTTCGACAGGATTGAGGAAACTATCCTGCCATGCATCGCCATGATGCTCGAATCCTTGCTCGATGCCTCCGAAGAAGTCGGCATGATCGATCCCAAGGCGCTCGCCGCCGAATTGAAGATCCTGGCCGCCGAGCTTGAAGAGCTTACTCGCGCCGTCGAGCGCAGCAGTCCGGCCCACTTGGAACCCGGCGAATATAAGACTGCAGCTGCCTAAGCTTCCTCACTAACGATCCGCTCGTGCAGCGCCGGGTCCACGTTTCCTCCAGACAGTATTACGACCGTGCCTTCGGCAGGCTCGATCTTGCCTGCCAAAACCGCAGCCAATGCGGCGGCGCCGCCAGGCTCAACGACGAGCTGGTGCTTTTTCCACGCCCAGCACACTGCGCTCCTCACCTCGGAATCGCTGACCGAGAGCGCTACCGAGGCGCGTTTCTGCAGAATTGCAAAGGTTATCGGCGAAACTCGCGGCGTCTGCAGCGCGTCACATAGTGTCGGCGGCGCGTCGACCCCGACGGGCACAATTTCGCCAAGCTCGAGAGATCGCTGCATGTCGTCCCAGCCAACGGGCTCGACGACGACGATCTCCGCATCAGGACAGGCTAGCGCGATGCCCGACGCCAAGCCGCCTCCGCCACACGGGATGATGATTCGCCTCGGGGGTTCAGGCATCTGTTCGAGTATCTCCAGGCCGGCTGTCCCCTGCCCTGCGACGATATGCACGTCATCGAAGCTGGGAACGACCGTCGCTCCGCCCTCGGCCGCGAGCTTCGCCGCAATCTCCTCCCGGCTCTCGCGATAACGGTCGTAGAAGACGATCTCGGCGCCTTCAGCGCGCGTTCCTTCCACTTTCACCCTCGGAGCGTCGGACGGCATCACGATAACTGCGCGAATCCCCAACCGCTTGGCGGCGATTGCTACGCCGCGGGCATGGTTGCCCGAAGAGAAGGCGACTACGCCTCGCTTGAGCTCTTCATCGGACAGTTGAAGCAGCCGGTTGGTCGCGCCGCGGAGCTTGAAGGCACCTCCGGTTTGTAAACATTCGCATTTCAGCCAGATTCGGACCCCCTCGATCTCGATTTCGATCAAAGGTGTACGCTCCACCGAACTCGAAATGCGGTTGGCGGCCTCTACGACGTTAGCGCGGCTGACGGTGGGTGTTATGCTCAACTCTGATTTCCTTGCGTTCCGATCAACCGTTGCACGACGGCGACAAAAGTTCCGGTTTTCTGCCTTAACCGTCCGGAAAAATCTTTACTTGAGGATGCCCCGTACATATATCGCGCGTCCGCTGCCCCATGGGACTTCCAACCGCAAGGCAGCTTTTCGTCAACGTATGCCGACTGGCACTTGGAGGTCCCTTGAATTGCACAAGCATCATCGCGCGCTGGGGCTAGCTGCCACCCCGACCGGCAACCCGGTTGCCGACATCGCAAATAGCCGTCCGGTCCAGCCGGTAACGCTTCTTCGACCGCACGCTGCACGGCGCGCGGCCCGGTTCTTCACGGAGAGATTTCCGGGTCGGTCGCTTTATGCGGTGAAGGCCAACCCATCTCCCGATCTGCTCACGATTCTGTGGGACGAGGGCGTAACGCATTATGACGTCGCGTCGATCGGCGAGGTTCGCCTCGTTCACGAGACACTGCCGGAGGCGGTGCTGTGCTTCATGCATCCGGTGAAAGCCGAGGAAGCCATCGCCGAGGCCTATTTCGAGCATGGCGTGAGGACTTTCAGTCTCGACACCATCGAGGAGCTGGAGAAGATCGTCCGCGCGACGTCGAAGAACGGCGTTGCGGCGAGCGATCTCAACCTTCTTGTACGCCTGTCCGTCAGCAACCAGCATGCGAAGCTAAGCCTCGGCGCGAAGTTTGGCGCTGCGCCCGAGGAGGTGAAGCCGCTTCTGTTCGCGACGCGTCAGGCGGCAGACGCAATGGGCATTTGCTTCCACGTCGGAAGCCAGGCGATGAGCCCGTCGGCTTATGCCGACGCAATGACACGGGTCCGCGATGCGATCGTGGATGCGGCAATCACGGTGGATATCGTCGATGTGGGCGGCGGTTTCCCGTCGACCTATCCTGGCATGGAGCCGCCGCCGCTCGAGGCTTATTTCGGGGTCATCCACTCGACCTTCGAAGCGCTGCCGATCAGCTACTCTGCCGAGCTCTGGTGCGAGCCGGGACGTGCGCTCTGCGCCGAATATGCGAGCCTCCTGGTTCGCGTGGAGAAGCGCCGCGGGAATGAGCTGTACATCAACGACGGCGCCTACGGCGCGCTTTTCGACGCGGCTCACATCGGCTGGCGCTACCCCGTGCGTCTTGTAAGTAAGCACCACACGATGGTCCGTCCGATGGACTTCAGCTTTTACGGGCCGACCTGTGACGACCTCGACCGCATGGCCGGGCCGTTCCAGCTCCCGGGCGACGTTGCCGCCGGCGATTATATCGAAATCGGCATGCTTGGCGCTTATGGATGCGCAATGCGCACTGCGTTCAACGGCTTCGGCGCTGAGCGCACCGAAATCGTCGACGATGAGCCGATGGCGACACTCTACGCCCACCATACGGATCGCTCGAACGTCGTGACGCTGTAGAAATTCTCCCTCCTGCGCGTCCGGAGGGAGCATTCACGGGTGAGGCTGTCCCCTGCATCGCAAATGACATGCCCTTTTCCGCTGTCGAGCCTATAGGCGCGGCATCCATTGGAGCATGAAATGACGACCGATACGCTGAACAAGGTTCAGGACGCCGACCGCATCAACGACACGCGGAAGGCCGAGCTTCTATCGACGCCGATCGAGCACATCGACATCACCAGCTTCGATGCTCGTCCGATCGTCGATTCGATGGGGAAGATGAGCTTCACCAGCCGCGACCTCGCGCGCGCCACCGGCATCTACAACATGATGCTCGAGGACCAGAACTGCTCGATCATCCTGGTGATCGCGGGCTCGACCTCGGCTGGCGGCTGCATGGATCTCTACGCCGAACTGGTGAAGTCGAACATGGTCGACGCAATCGTCGCCACGGGGGCCTCGATCGTCGACATGGATTTCTTCGAAGCGCTTGGCCACAAACACTACCAAGCCAATGAAATTCCTGATGATGATACGCTGCGTTCGCTTTACATCGATCGCATCTACGACACGTACATCGACGAGCAGCAGCTGCAGGATTGCGACTTCACGATCGGCAAGATCGCCGACGGCCTGGAGCCCCGCGCCTACTCGAGCCGCGCCTTCATCCGCGAGATGGGGAAGTGGCTCTCAGAGGGCAACGCGAAGAAGCAGGGCAGCCTCGTCCAGCTCGCCTACGAGCATGACGTGCCGATCTTCTGCCCGGCCTTCGTCGATAGCTCGGCCGGCTTCGGCCTCGTGAAGCACCAGGTCGACGCGATGAAGCGCGGCGGTCACTACATGGTGCTGGACGCGATCGCTGACTTTCGCGAGCTGACGGATATCAAGATCAAGGCGGGTACGACCGGTCTGCTGATGATCGGCGGCGGCGTTCCCAAGAACTTCACGCAGGACACGGTCGTTTGCGCCGAGATCCTCGGTCACGACGATGTCGAAGTGCACAAGTACGCTGTGCAGATCACGGTCGCCGACGTCCGCGACGGCGCCTGCTCTTCCTCGACGCTTCAAGAAGCTGCGAGCTGGGGCAAGGTGTCGACTGCGATGGAACAGATGGTGTTCGCCGAGGCGACCAGCGTCCTCCCGCTGCTTGCCAGCGACGCCTGGCACCGCGGCGCGTGGCGCAATCGCGAGAAGAGGCGTTTCGCCAAGCTCTTCGACTGAGTTCAGAACAGACTCGCGACTAGTGGATTGCCAAGCGTAACGAACTGAAGCAGCCTCTCCCTGAGCCAATCAGGGGGAGGCTTTCATGAACTACAGCCCAATTCTTGCGCCCGTCGTGGCGCTTGTCGCCTGGAGTTTGGTGATGCTCGTCTGGCTTGCGATAGCGCGACGCCGGGCCTTCGCGGCGATGGGCATCAGCTGGGGGACCATTCCGCGCGGCTCTCGAGGCGCGAATCTCGACGGCAGGGCGCCCGACGAGGCGCAATGGCCGTCCCACAACTACAATCACCTGATGGAGCAGCCGACCTGCTTCTACGCGATCGCGCTGACGTTGGCGCTGATGGGCATGGGAACCGGCATCAACTTATGGCTGGCGTGGGCTTACGTGGCCCTTCGCATCGTCCACAGCATCGTGCAGTCGACCGTGAACATCGTGGCGATCCGATTTACGATCTTCTTTCTGGCGAGCCTTTGCCTGCTAGGCCTGACGGTTCATGCCGGAGCGCGGATCCTGCACGATTGCGGATTGATCTAGCGAGAAAAGGCGGCAGCAAGCTCGACATGGGTCGACCAGCGGAATTGGCCGACCGGCCTGACCCATTCGAGTTCGCAACCGCCCTCGACGAGTAACTTGGCGTCGCGGGCGAAGGTCGCCGGATTGCAGCTAACGTAGGCGATTCTTCGGACGTGCGACTCCGCCAGCGCGATTACCTGCTGCTCCGCGCCTGCTCTGGGCGGGTCGAGAACAACGGCGTCGAAGCCCTCAAGCTCGTTTGCATCCAGCGGGCGGCGGTACAGGTCCCGATGCTCCACCGCGATCGCCGGCGCCGAGCGCTTAAGGGCAATCACTGCGTCGCGCGAAGCTTCTGCTGCGAAGACTTTCCCGGGCAAGGCCAGGGCAAAGGTTCCCAACCCGGCAAAGAGATCAGCCGTCCGCGCGGCAGCTTGGGTCGCCTCGCGAACACAACCTGCCAGGACCGCCTCCCCGTCCTCCGTCGCCTGGAGGAAACCACCCACCGGAAAACTGACGGGGAAACCCGAAAGCGTGATTGTCGCGGATACGGGCTGGAAGATTGTCTCGGCACCCAGGCCCTGATCGATCGAGAGCCGAACGAGCCCGTGACGTTCGCAGAACGCGGTGAGGGTCTCCATCGCCTCATAGCCCTCGGGCTCGACGCCCTTCAGCAAGACATCGACGCCCTGATCGACAAGCGTGAGTTGCACCTCGGCAATTCGCTTGGGCTGCAGGATCGCGGCGAGCAGGCCGCGTAGCGGCCCCACCAGGCTGAAAATCTCGGGACGAAGGACACAGCATTCCCGCATGTCCACGATGCGATGGGACTTGGCCCCGTTGAAGCCGATCACCGTGGCCTTCCCGACTCGCAGAGCGCGCAGGCTCGCCCGTCGACGACTGTTCGGAGGCGAAAGGTATGGGTCTCGAATCTCGGTCGTCAGCCCGTGTTGTGCGAGCGCGGTCTCGACACGCGACCGAAGGTATCCGCGATAAGCCTCGTCATCGACGTGCTGAAGCTGACAGCCGCCGCACTCGGGAAAGTGACGGCATGGCGGCACTTGATGGTGAGGCCCAGCGACGAGCGTCCCGTCCTCGGCGATCGTGTCCCCGGGGACACCAAATGGGACGGGCTTGCCAGAGGCGGTGACTCCGTCACCGCGGGCTGCAATGCGGATAATCTCTTCAGGCATCGAGAAGGGCGAGTGCCTCAGGAATGGCCGAAGCGAGGTCGTCCGCGATCATCCGTGGGCCTGCAATCTCCGCCGCTCGACCATGCAGCCAGACCGCCGCACAAGCGGCGTCGAACGCTTCCAGGCCGCTGGTCCTCAAGGCCGCAATCATGCCCGCGAGGACGTCCCCTGTTCCTGCGCTCGCCAGCCAGGCGGGCGCGGGAGGTGCGAAGCCCAAGCGTCCGTCCGGCGATGCCACCAGCGTGTCGGGCCCCTTGTAGACCACCACCGCACCTGAACGACGGGCGGCGTCCACCGCACGATCCGCCTTCGAACCGGGCAGCTTGCCGAAGAGACGCTCGAACTCGCCCTCATGCGGCGTGATGATCGCGTCCTGTCCCCGCAGCCTCTCCGGCTCCCCCAACTGCGTGATTCCATCGGCATCGATGACCTTCGGCGCTTTCGATGTCAGCGCAAGCGTCAGTACCTGCGGCGTATCTCCCATGCCGGGGCCAACAAGCAGGCAGCCAATGCGCTCATCGTTCACTTCGGCATTGTCCACCTGGACGATTGCCGACGGGAGGTTCTCGATCGGCTTAGAAGTACTGACCCGGACATAGCCCGCGCCGGAGCGCGCTGCTGCCCTGGCTGCCAAGGCAATCGCGCCCGGCATCTTGCCGGCGAGAACGTGAACAAGCCCACGGCTGTACTTGTGACCTCTCGGATCCAGGACCCGCAGGATGGGCGCGGCAATCTCGAACCAACCGCCCGAGGCGTCGACGCCGATGTCGGCAAGGACAACGCGTCCGCAACGGTGCAGCGACGGCGAAAGCCGGTGAGCGGGTTTCAGGGCGCCGAACGTCACCGTCAAGTCGAAGTCCGGAATCTTGCTGAGTTCAGCGCCATTGTCGCTGTCGACGCCGCTGGGCAGGTCGCACGCAATCGACAGCTTAGCTTCGTCTGAAAGTTTCAGCAGATGTTTCTCGACCGCCGCTTCCAAGCCTCTCTTGAGACCTGTTCCGAACAATGCGTCGATAAGGACCGGCGCGGTCGCGACTTTGTCGCTGAGCGGCTCGACTGCTCCAGACCATTGGCCGCGCGCGTTCTTGGCAGCCGAGGATCGTGGCTCGCCCAAAGTCGCTACGCGTACGCTGACGCCTCGTTCGGCCAAATGGCGGGCAGCGACATACCCGTCGCCGCCATTGTTTCCCGGTCCGCACAGGATCAGCGCGGGCAGCTTGCCGGCATAGCGGTACGTCGCCTCCGCAAGCGCCGCGCCCGCTCGCTCCATGAGCGTCTCGACGCTCGTTCCAGCGTCGGTTGCGCGCTGTTCGGCAGCTCGCATTGCTTCAGCGGACAAGATCGGTCTCACGAGCGCGCTTTAGCGCAGAAAAGTCGCGAGCTTCCACCATTCGCGAGGAACTGCGAACTCGGCTTCGTCGCGCGCCTCCTCGCTTTCGAACAAGGCGAAGCAGGTTGCGCCCGATCCGGACATGCGCGTGGCGCCTACCCCCTGCTGGACCGAAAGCCACGCAAGGACGGCTCCAATCAACGGGACCATTTCGGTCGCGATCGACTCAAGATCGTTGCGACCGGCGCGCCAGTCACCAAGCGGGCCCTTGTCCTCACCACTCCAGCGCGAAAAGACTTCGGCCGTCGATACTTCAGCCCTTGGGTTCACCAGAAGTATCGGAACGCCGCCGATCCCTGCGTCCACCAATTGAAGCTCGTCCCCCGCGCCGTCGCCGCGCGCGGTCATGCTGAGCAAGCAGGCGAGCACGTCCGATCCCAGAGCCGGCGCAACGGCACTCGAATGAGCGGGATCGATATTCCAAAGGCGTGTCAGCAGGCGAAGCGTTGCTGCTGCGTCTGCGGAGCCGCCGCCAAGTCCCGAGGCCACCGGGAGGTTTTTTGTAAGCGTCAGCGCTGCTCCATCAGTCACGTTCGCCGCGTCCCGAAGGGTTCGCGCTGCTTTGAGCACGAGATTATCATCTGGCGCGCCGAGATCGCTCGCGAAGGGCCCGATACACTGCAGGCTTAAATGATCGCTGGCGGAAGCTTCCACTCGATCGCCATCCGTGCAGAACGCGAAGATTGTCTCGAGCTTGTGCCGCCCGTCAGGCAGCTTGCCGCGAACGTGGAGCGCAAGATTGACCTTAGCCGGAGCGGGCTCGGCGAATTCCATCAAGGAGCAGCTGTTGCTGTCGTTAGCCCTGCCTCAAGCTTGGCCTTGACCCGCTTTGCGATCTTGTCGTCTGCCGTAATCAGCGCAGCCGACCAGGCATAGCGCGCCTCGAAACGATGACCGGCTTTGTAAAGTGCATCGCCGAGATGCTCACGGATTTCCGCCTGAGTCGGGTCGGCCTTTGCGGCTCGCGAAAGGACTTCAATAGCCTCCGGTACCCGGCCTCTCTTGTACAATGCCCAGCCAAGCGAATCCGTGATTGAAGCGTCATCCGGCGCAAGGGAGCTCGCCTTACGGATCATTGCTTCAGCCGCATCGAGATTCTCACCTCGCTCGAGCTGAGCATATCCGAGGAAGTTAAGGATCAACGGCTCGTCAGGAGCGAGAGCAAGAGCCTGCGTCAAATCGGCCTTCGCTTCTGGCCAGCGGTTCCCTTGTTCCAATGCGCTCGCGCGCAGAAGCAACAACGGCCAGCGCTCTTCGGGTTTCGCCTGGCCGCTCAGTTGAAGCGCACGAGAATAAGCCGCAGCCGCTTCATCGTGACGATCCATGGCAGCGAGCACGTCCCCTACCCGAGCGAAATCAGCCGGATCTGATGTGCCGCCTGACAAGATGTTCTGCGCGGTTTGAAGCGCTTCCTTGTCGCGATCAGCGCCGCGAAGGGCACGGACCTCCGCATCACGAGCCTGCGGTTCCAGCGCATCGTCGGGTCGAACCGACCGAAATGCCGCGATCGCCTCATCGACGCGATCCCGATCGTTGAGCATCAGCCCCGCCATGATCGCGGTCGCGCTATTCTCCGGCGCCATGTACCGGGCGATCTGCGTCAGCGCGATCGGCATGTTCTCGTTGTGAAGCCGGTTAAGCTCGGCCGCCAGTACGATGAAGACCTCGGAGAGGGCACGGCGCGAATTGTCGATCCGTGCACCGCCGAACTTCCCGGCAAGCACACGCGCTCGAGCTCGATCCGCCTCGGTGCCAAGCCCATCGACCATTGACAGTGCCCGCGTACGGTCGCCAAGCGCCAGATAGGAATCAGCAAAGGCCAGTCGCATCCTTTGCTCGCGGCCGCCGCCGACTTTCACAGCCTGCGCGACGAAAGGATCGGCCTCGGCAATCCGGCCGAATTTCAAAAGAATGAGGGCCCGCTGCTCCGGACCCATGGCTGACAGCAGATCCCGGGCCGACAGCGTGTCGATCGCCGCAAGGGCACCGGGGAGATCACGGGCGTCGGCCGCGCTCCAGGCTTTCACGAAGGGCCGGAGGAATCCGACGTCCGTTCCGGGCGCGGAACCCTGCAACGCTGCAAGAGCCCGGGGCGTGTCATTCGTCCGAAGCGCTTCCGCAAGCAGCAAGAAGCGGGCCTCGATTGGCAAAGAAGCTGCGGGAACGCTCTTCATCAAGCGCAGCGCGAGCCTCATGTCCCCGGCGCTGATCGCCTGGGTTATGGCCTCGATGGCGACCGACTGACTCGCACTTCTGGTCTCGACAAGCTGCGCCAAAAGCTGGGCCGAGCGTCCATGATCCCCTTCGATCGCGGCCGCCTTTGCCGCCAGATAGACGCGCGGAGGATCGAGCCGGGAAATCGCCCAGGCCGGAGCAGGCAGCGCCACCGCCGCCAGCGCCGATCCGATCAGGATCTTACATGTTCGGGTAATTGGGACCTCCACCTCCCTCGGGCGTAACCCAATTGATGTTCTGCGTCGGGTCCTTGATGTCGCAGGTTTTGCAATGGACGCAATTCTGGGCATTGATCTGAAGCCGCGGCCCTCCACCCGTTCCCTCGACAAACTCGTAAACGCCTGCGGGGCAATAACGCTGCTCCGGCCCGTCATAGAGCGCGAGGTTGACGTCAACGGGTACGGCCGAATCCTTTAGCGTCAGGTGAACGGGCTGATCTTCCTCGTGATTCGTGTTCGACAGGAACACCGAAGTCAGGCGGTCGAAGGTCAGAACGCCGTCCGGCCTCGGATATTCGATGCGCTTCGCCTGATCCTTACGCTTCAGGGTCGTGTTGTCGGCCTTGTGCCTGAGCGTCCACGGCAAGCCGACGCCAAGCTGGCCGAACCACATGTCGAGACCGGCGTAGAGGGTTCCGATCGTTCCGCCCCAGTGGGAGACTGCCGGTTGCACGTTCCGGACCATGCGCAATTCGTTCTCCACCCAACTGGAGCGGAGCTGAACCGGATAATCCGCGAGGACGTCGGCTGAGCGGTCCTGTGTGATCGCGTCGAACGCTGCCTCGGCGGCCAGCATCGCTGACTTCATGGCCGTGTGCGTCCCTTTGATCCGTGGCACGTTCACGAAACCCGCAGAGCATCCGATCAAGGCTCCGCCCGGAAACACGAGTTCGGGAATGGCTTGCCAGCCGCCCTCGTTGATCGCTCGAGCACCGTAGGAAACGCGGCGGCCGCCTTCGATCTCCGCGCGGATCGCCGGATGCGTCTTCCAGCGCTGGAATTCCTCGAACGGCGAGAAGTACGGGTTCGAATAATCAAGGGCGACCACGAAGCCGAGCGCGACCTGATTATTCTCCTGGTGGTAGAGGAAGCCTCCGCCCCACGCATCCGCTAGCGGCCAGCCCTGCGTGTGGATCACTCTGCCTGGCTTATGTTTCTCGGCAGGAATGTCCCACAACTCCTTGATACCCAAGCCATAAACCTGCGGTCCGGACTTGTCTCGAAGGCCGAAAATGCGGGTCAGCTCCTTAGTCAGCGAGCCCCGCGCGCCCTCCGCGAAAAACGTGTACTTCGCATGCAGCTCCATGCCGGGCTGATAGTCAGACCGGTGCGCGCCATCGCGCGCAATGCCCAAGTCGCCTGTCGCTACGCCCTTCACCGATCCGTCGTCGTTGAACAGGACCTCAGCAGCCGGAAAGCCGGGGAAGATCTCGACGCCAAGCTCCTCCGCCTGCCCCGCCAGCCAACGGCACAGATTTCCCAGGCTCAGCGTATAAGTGCCCTTGTTCCGCATGAATGGCGGCAGGAGCATGTGCGGCATGCCCCATTTGCCGCTCTTGGTGAGAAGCCAATGATGGTTTTCGGTAACGGGAACCGTCATGGGCGCACCCCGCTCCTTCCAGTCCGGAATCAGTTCGTTGAGGCCTTTCGGATCGACGACCGCGCCCGAGAGTATGTGCGCCCCGACCTCGCTTCCCTTCTCGAGAATGCAGACCGAAAGCTCGCGCTCGGCCAATGCCGCCAGTTGCTTTAAGCGGATCGCAGCGGACAGGCCGGCAGGGCCTGCACCGACGATCACCACGTCGTAAGCCATGGATTCGCGTTCGCTCATCGTTCCTCTCGTCGCGGCGGGGCGTCGTTTCGCCTGTACATGCCCTGCCTTTTCCTTGACCGCGCCGTCAATGCCATGGAGACTCCTTCGCATGGGTGGGGAGCACGACCGCTTGACTGCGGCCGAGGCTGCCAGCGTTATTGGCTGGTGGATCGAGGCAGGGGTCGACGTGGCAATTCAAGAAAGGCCGCGCGCCTGGCTTGGCGGCGCGGCGACACATGCGCCCGAATCTGCTCCGCAGCCCACGACTGCGCCCGGCGCGGCGGATGAAATTCCGGCATCGCTTGAAGCGTTCCGCGGCTGGCTGGGGCAGTCCCCTGCACTGCCATTCGGCACACCCGCTGCGAAGCGCGTGCTACCGATCGGTCTCGAAGCGGCAGAGATCATGCTTCTGGTCGACATGCCGACGCCCGAAGACATTGCGGACGATCAGCCGATCGGCGGAGTGGCCTGGGAACTGACCCAGCGCATGCTCGCCGCGGTCGGGCTCAGCGTCGATCAGGCCTATGTGGCCTCGCTCACATGTTCCTACAGTCCCGGCTCACGCCTATCCGCCGTGGAGCTCGAGAGCTGCGCAGTCATCGCCCGCCGGCATATCGCCTTGGCTAGACCGAAGAGACTGCTTCTTCTGGGGGATAGCCCCAATCGCGCACTTCTTGGGAAACCGCTAACCACAGCGCGCGGGCATGTTCACAAAATTGAAGGGGTGCGCACGGTAGCAACCTTCCATCCGCGCCAGTTGCTGCAACGAGCATCGGACAAGGCGCTGGCGTGGCGCGATCTTCTGCTTCTGATGGAGGAAGAAGTTTGACCATTCACCTGTTGCTTGCAGCCGCCGCGATGACCGCGGCACAGGGCCAGGCAGCCGATCCTCTCGCCCCGCTCCCGTGGCAACCCTCAGTGACGCCGGCGCCGGTGCTCGTGCCGGTACCCGTCCAGAGCGCTCCCCAAGTTTTGACGAGCCCCCCGAGCAGCACGCCTTCGGTTGTCGTCGCGCCGCCCGCCCGCGGACCTGCGGTTGTGACCGCACCTCCTTCGGTGCTTTCGACGTTACCGGCGCAGCCTCCAATTCGGGTCGTGAATGTGCCCAAAAGCTGGCCGGAAGTCTTCTCCGCGATCCGCACCAGCCGGTGGGCGGAAGCGCAGGCCGGGATAGCGGCTCTTCCGCAGAATGTCCTGACGCCTGTCGCCAAGGCAGAACTCTACACGGCGAAAGGCTCGCCACCGGTATCCGTTCAGCAGATCCAATCTCTGCTGGCGGAGGCTCCGGATCTTCCCGAAGCCGAACAGCTCGCACGGCTGGCAATCACGCGCGGTGCTATGACAACGCCGCAATATGTGCCGAGACGACCAATTGCCTGGCTCGGTAACTCTCCGACACGCTATAAGGCCAAGCCGATCTACGGCGAGCCTGCCGCGGACCAACTGCGCACACAACTCGACCCGCTGATCAAGGCCGACGACGCTGTGAATGCGGAGCTGCTTTTGATGCAGTCCGCGCCCTACATGACATACGAAGCGCGGGCCGAAGCGGGCCAACGCGTCGCATGGTCGTACTTTGCGCTTGGACGCGACGCCGATGCGCGGAGAGTTGCAGATACTTATCGCCAGGGAGCGAGAGGGGATTGGGCCAGCCAAGCCGCCTGGGTATCGGGCCTCGCCGCATGGCGCTCGAACGATTGCGAGTCCGCGTCCCGCTCATTCCGCGAAGTCGCTTCGACGGCGGTCCAGCGCGAGCTGTCTGCGGCCGGCTTCTACTGGGCCGCACGGGCGGAACAGGCCTGCCGTCGTCCCCGGTCCGTCGCACCCTTGCTGAAGCAAGCGGCGAGCTCGCCCGAGAGCTTCTATGGGCTCTTGGCCCGTGAATCGCTCGGTATAAGCACGAGCTTGCCTGCAAATTCTCGCGATGGGTTTGCACGCATTGAGTCGATTCCGAACGTTCAGCGTGCCGAGGAACTCGTGAAGATCGGCCAACCCTGGCTTGCTGAGGATTTGATCAAGCATCA
>Ga0070670_100001620_pt1 | contig 18199 bp, 14 predicted proteins | sample KBSS63metaG_FD_64665 | JGI IMG/M metagenome (GOLD analysis project Ga0070670, IMG submission 64665) | Switchgrass rhizosphere microbial communities from Kellogg Biological Station, Michigan, USA - KBS S6-3 metaG | ecosystem: Host-associated > Plants > Roots > Rhizosphere > Soil ... | reverse complement strand
ATGCCGGCGACGATCGGCAGCGCGAAGAACGTCCAGACGAGCACGACCAGGACCGGAATCGCGCGCATCGAGTCGATGTAGAGCACGATCATCGCCCGGAGCCAACGTGGCCCATGCATGCGCCCGAGTGCGACGACGAAACCGGCGGCGATCGAGCTCACGCCCGACGCCAAGGACAGCGCGAGCGTCACGACGACGCCCGACGCGAGGAACCGCCAGTGGTCGGTGATGACCGAGTAGTCCATGAGGCGACGCCAGAGTGGCGTTGGCAGCGATGGGCCGCTAGGCGCCGGGGGCCGGCGCTACTTCATGGTGTCGACGACGCGCGCCTCGTCGGCCTTGAGCTTGGGCTCGAGCTCCTTCTCGACCGCACGTGCCCACGCGAGGAAAGCCGGCTGGTTCTTGTCGACCGCCATTCCGACGGGCGCGGCCTTCTCCGTGCTGTTCTGGCAGTTGTTGTCGCTCGGCAGCACGGCGAGCGTGTTGAGCTTCCGTCCCATCGCGACCCACGGCACACGGTTGATGGGGACCGCGTCGGCGCGCTTCGCCATCACTTCCTCGACCGGCGCCACGCCCGAGCCCGCGACACCGCGCAGCTGCGCCTTTGGAAAGCGCTCCTTGACCCAGCCCTCCTCGCCGCCGCCCGTGTAATACGCAATCGTGATCTCGGGCTTGTTCAAGTCGTCGACCGATTTAGCGCCTGTGAATTTCGGGTTGGACTTGAGTCCGAACATGCAGACGCTCGTCGTCGAATAGATGACGAAGTCGACGACCTTGAGCCGGTCGGGCGTCTCCGCGAGAGGGGTGACCGAGATGTCGACCTGGTTGGACGCGAGCACCGGTACTTTCGTCTCGTGGCTCACGGGCACGGCTTCGAGCTTGACGCCGAGGCGCTTCGCGTACTCGTTCGCAAGGATCCAGGCGGGACCGCTCCACGCGTCCTCACTGCCCCCCTTCGTGTTCTCGACAAGCCACGGCGCATTGGCGAGCACGCCGACGCGCAGAACCCCCGCTTTCTTGATCGCATCGACGCGGGGGCTCTGGCCGGGGGCCGGCACGGCGACCTGCGCGAGCGCAGGGAATGCGAATGCCATCGCAACAACCACCGCAAGGCTGCGGCTCGACGTTCCCATCATGCTTCCTCCGTTGGGCTCATTGGCTTCAAGGCGACCCGCGCGGACGGGGTCCGGCAGCGGGCGTTCACGCGTTAGCATAGACGATTGGCGACGCCGAGGAAGCCTTCCCTGAAGGGCGCCTCGCGGAACGAAGGGAGTTTGGATGAACCGACGCAGAGCAGCGCTCGCGATGCTTGCCGGAATCGCCAGCGTGCGATTTTCCGTTCCACGCGCGGCTGCGCAACAGACGGGCCGCGTTTACCGCATCGGCTATTTAAGCACTCCTACGCGTCAGTCCGTAGAGCGTGCGCTGAATGCGTTCCTCGCCAAGCTCCGTGAGCTCGGCCTGGTCGAAGGCCAGAACCTGATCATCGAGTACCGATGGGCGGAGGGAAACGTCGAGCGATTGCCGGAGCTCGCCGCCGAGCTCGTTCGGCTCAAGGTGGAACTGATCGTTGCGCCGGCCGCGTCTGCCGCGCTCGCAGCGCAAAAGGCCACGACCAGCATTCCCATTGTCATGATCTTCCCGATCGATCCCGTGCGATCGGGCCTCGTCAAGAGCCTGCGGCGCCCGGAGGGGAACATCACCGGCACGACCTCCGCACCGGGAAACGAGATCATGGGCAAGCAGCTGCAAATCTTGAAGGACGCGATCCCGTCCACCTCACGGGTGGCCATTCTCTGGAATTCGTCCGTCGTGGAATCGGTGGTTCAGGTGAAGGAAGCGGAAGCCGTTGCACCTTCCATGCGTATCCGGCTTCAGTCGGTCCCAGCGCGTGGCCCGGACGATTTCGAGAGCGCCTTCGCCGCGATGGCGCAACAGCGCGCACAGGCGCTCCTCGTCAGCAACGACTCGACCTTCCTCGTTCATCGCACGAGGATCGCCGAGCTCGCGCTGAAGGCACGGCTCCCGACGATGTGCAGCTTTCGCGAATATGTCGAAGCGGGAAGCTTCATGGCGTACGCGGTCAACATGGCTGATTTCATCGGCCGCGCCGCCGTGTATGTCGACCGGATCCTCAAGGGCGCGAAACCGGGCGACTTGCCGGTCGAGCAACCGACGAAGTTCGAGCTCGTCATCAATCTCAAAACTGCGAAGGCGCTTGGTGTCGCCCTAGCGCCTTCGCTTTTGCAACGCGCGGACGAAGTGATCGAGTAACCGCGGTCACTTCTTGGCGGCATCCGCAGGCTTGGCGGGTGCGGAGGATGCCGGCGCTCCAGCGGCGGCGGGCGCTTGGGGGGGAGCGGCGGGCGCGGCGCCGGGCGCGGGCGTCAGCGCCGGGGCGGCTGCCACCTCGATCTTCGCGGCTGCCTTGAGCGAATCGAGCTGCTTGCGCAGGTTCTGCTGCTGCACCTGCTGCGTAAGCTGCGGCTTCACGTCCTCGAGCGGTGGCGCCTCGACCGGCTTCGTGTCTTCGAGCAGGATCACGTGGTAGCCGAATTGAGTCTTCACGGGCACTTCGGTGAACTTGCCCTTCTCGAGCTTGGTCACGGCGGCGCCGAACTCGGGGACCATCTGGGTCGGATCGAACCATCCGAGATCGCCGCCCTGGGTCTTCGAACCCGGATCCTTCGACCGCTCGGCCGCGAGCTTCGCGAAGGCATTGGGATCCTTCTTGAGGCGCGCGATGATGTCCTTCGCATCGGCCTCCTTGTCGACGAGGATGTGGCGCGCCTTGTATTGATTGCCGCCGCCGATCTGCGCCTTGATGCGGTCGTACTCGGCCTTCAGCATTTCGTCGGTGACGGGATTGTTCTTCACGTAGTCCCGGACGTATGCGTTGGCGAGCACCGATTGCTTCATCGCACTCAGTTGCTCGGCGACCTCGGGACTCTTGTCGAGCCCTTTCTTCACCGCCTCGTCCGCCACGACCATCTGCAGGGCAAGCTGGTCGATGATCGCCTTGCGGGTTTCCGGGGTATCGGGACGGCCCTGAGCCGCGGCCTGGCGCACGATGGTGTCGACGGTGCTCTGGCTGATTGCCGTTCCATTGACGGTGGCCGCGGCGGGTCCTGCGGGTGCGGCGTCGGAAGTCTTGGCGCTGTCCTTCGCTTTATCGCAGGCGCCGAGCGCGAGCACCGACGCCACGGTGGCGATGACAATGCCGGACTTGATAGCTTTCATGTGGTTCCTCAGGTGGTCTTGCCCCGTCGATGCTCGGCCGCAGGAAGCGGGCGGGATGAGGAGCGTGATGGATGCGGGCCGTCATTCTACGCTGCCCGGCGAAACCGGGCCTCGTCCCCCGACAGGGGCGCATACGCGGAGACCACGGATCTGACGAGACGCGAACGTCGCGCAACGATGTCAGTGGTCCTCGGTCGCGCGGCTTTTGAGCGCTGCGGCGTTCATGCAGTAGCGAAGCCCCGAAGGCGCCGGCCCGTCGGGAAACACGTGGCCGAGATGGGCATCGCAGACATTGCAGAGCGCTTCGATGCGCGTCATCCCGTGGGTCTGGTCCATCTTGTAGGCGATGACGTTTTCCTTCGCGGGCTGCGTGAACGAAGGCCAGCCCGTGCCCGACTCGAATTTTCCCTGCGCATCGAACAGCAGCGTGTCGCAGCACACGCAGCTGTAGGTCCCCGGCTTGAATATCGAGCACATCTCCGACGCGAACGGGCGCTCGGTCGCGGCACGGCGCGTCACGTTGAATGCTTCCGCGCCCAGTTGCCTGCGCCATTCGTCCTCGGTCTTTTGTACCTTGCGGTCCGGCGCCGGATTGCCGGTGCGGGCAAGGTTAAGCACGTCCTTCCATTGCAGCATTCGAAAGCTCCAGATGTCGGATTTTCGGTGGCCGAGCTACTTGCCGCGCTGGGCCGACCACTTGCGCAGCGCGTCGAGCGTCAACTCGACGTGCTTCTCGGGGTTGAGCGACCTGTACGTGAAGATCACGCGACCGTCGGGGGCGATGACGTAGGAGACCCGGTCCGCATAGTCCGGGTTCAACGCGAGCACGGCATCGTAGGCCTTCATGATCTTCTGGTCGCGGTCGGAGGCCACCGGGAACTTGCTTCGGCACTCGCTCACGGAAAATTTCTGCAGCGTTTCGATGTCGTCGCGCGAGACGCCGATCACGGACGCCCCGAGCGCCCGATACGACTCCGTGGCCTCGGCGAAGTCGTGCGCCTCGATCGTGCAGCCGGTCGTGAACGCGGCCGGGTAGAAGTACAGCACGACCGGCCCCTTCTTGAGCGCGTCGCCGAGCGAGAAGCTGAACTGGTTGCCGCCGAGCGACGCCTGCGTCTTGAAGTCGGGGGCGGCATCGCCGGGCTTGAGCGCGGCGTGCGCGGCCACGGCGACAAGGAACGCGATCGCGGCGATAGCCAAAAGCACCAGAGGATTCGTCACGCGGGATTTCGTCATCGCCATCACATGCTCCTCCGGTATTGACCGCCGACCTCGAACAGCGTTCTCGTGATCTGGCCGAGCGAGCAGACGCGCACCGCGCGCACCAGCTCCTCGAAGATGTTGCCGTTCTGGATCACCACGTCCCGGAGCCGCGCCAGCGCCGCATCGGCTTCGGCGGCATGTTGCTTTTGAAAGGCGGCGAGACGCGCAAGCTGCGACTCCTTCTCTTCCGTGGTCGAGCGGGCGAGCGCGATCGTCTTCGGCGCCTCGTCGGCGTGCGGCGCGCGGAACGTGTTGACCCCGACGATAGGATAGCTTCCGTCGTGCTTCTTGTGCTCGTAGTACATCGACTCTTCCTGGATCTTGCCGCGCTGGTAGCCCGTTTCCATCGCCCCCAGCACGCCGCCGCGCTCGGAGATGGCCTCGAACTCCTTCAGCACCGCTTCCTCGACCAGGTCGGTGAGCTCGTCGATGATGAAGCTCCCCTGGTTGGGATTCTCGTTCTTGCCGAGGCCCCATTCGCGGTTGATGATGAGCTGGATCGCCATCGCCCGCCGGACGCTCTCCTCGGTCGGCGTGGTGATGGCCTCGTCGTAGGCGTTGGTGTGCAGCGAGTTGGTGTTGTCGTACGTCGAGATCAGCGCCTGCAGTGTCGTCCTGATGTCGTTGAACGAGATCTCCTGGGCGTGCAGGCTGCGGCCCGAGGTCTGCGAGTGGAACTTGAGCTTCTGCGAGCGCTCGTTGGCGCCGTAGCGGTTCTTCATCGCGACCGCCCAGATCCGGCGCGCAACGCGCCCGATGACCGAGTACTCCGGATCCATCCCGTAGCTGAAGAAGAACGACAGGTTCGGTGCGAAATCGTCGACGTGCATCCCGCGTGCGAGGTACGCCTCGACGAAGGTGAATCCATTGGAGAGCGTGAACGCGAGCTGGGAGATCGGGTTCGCCCCGGCCTCCGCGATGTGGTAGCCGGAGATCGAGACGGAATAGAAATTGCGGATGCCGTGACGGACGAAATACTCCTGGATGTCGCCCATCACCTTGAGCGAGAACTCGGTCGAGAAGATGCAGGTGTTCTGCCCCTGATCTTCCTTCAGGATGTCGGCCTGCACCGTGCCGCGCATCGAAGTGAGCGTCCACGCGCGGATCTTGTCCGCCTCGTCGTCGGTGGGCTCCCGTCCGTTGTCCCTGGCGAACTTCTCGAGCTGCTGATCGATCGCGGTGTTCACGAACATCGCGAGGATCGTGGGCGCCGGCCCGTTGATCGTCATCGACACCGACGTCGCGGGATCGCAGAGGTCGAACCCCGAGTACAGCACCTTCATGTCGTCGAGGGTCGCGATGGACACGCCGGAGTTGCCCACCTTGCCGTAGATGTCCGGGCGGCGGTCCGGGTCGTTGCCGTACAGCGTGACCGAATCGAACGCGGTCGAGAGCCGCTTCGCGGGCATCCCGTCGGCCAGGAGGTGAAAGCGCCTGTTCGTCCGGAACGCGTCGCCTTCACCGGCGAACATGCGCGTCGGGTCCTCGTTCTCACGCTTGAATGCGAACACGCCGGCGGTGAACGGGAAGCTCCCCGGGACGTTCTCGCGGAGCTGCCAGCGCAGAATCTCGCCGTCGTCCTCGAACGCGGGCAGAGCAACCTTGCGGATTTTCGTGCCGGACAACGACGTCGACGTGAGCGCCGTGCGGATCTCCTTGTCGCGGATCTTCACGACGTATTCGTCCCCCGAGTACGCCGCCCTGGTCTTCGGCCACATGTCGAGCAGCTTCTTCGCGCGGGCATCGAGCTTTGCGTCGCGGTCGGCAACGAGGCGGTCGAGCGCCTCGACGTCGACCTTGCATTCGGCGGTGAGCATCGCCTTCGCCGCGCGCAATTGCTGACGCTCGCGCGCGATCCGTGCCTGCCCGCTTGTCCAGGCATGGTACTGGCGAACCGTCTCCGCGATCTCGGCGAGATAGCGAATGCGCGCTGGCGGCACGATCACCACTTGCGACGTCGACGCGCGGGTCGCGGCCGGCGGCAGCTTGCCCGGGGCGAGCTTCAATCCCTTCTCCGCAAGCTTCGTGGCGATCGCCTGGTAGAGCGCAGTCACGCCGTCGTCGTTGAAGCGCGCCGCCATCGTGCCGAACACGGGCATCTGCTCCGGCGGCGCCTTGAACGCCTCCCGGTTGCGTTGCACCTGCTTGCGGACGTCGCGCAGCGCGTCCTGCGCGCCCTTGCGGTCGAACTTGTTGATCGCGACGAAGTCGGCGAAGTCGAGCATGTCGATCTTCTCGAGCTGCGACGCGGCGCCGAACTCGGGCGTCATCACGTAGAGCGAAACGTCGACCATCGGCGCAATGGCCGCGTCGCCCTGGCCGATGCCGGACGTCTCGACGATGACGACGTCGAACGCGGCGGCCTTGCAGGCGGCGATCACGTCGGGGAGCGCCTTGCTCACTTCACTTCCGGCGTCGCGGGTCGCGAGCGAGCGCATGTAGATGTTCGGGTGCTCGATCGCGTTCATCCGGATGCGGTCGCCCAGGAGCGCGCCGCCTGATTTGCGCCGCGACGGGTCGATCGAGATGATCGCGATGCGCAGCCGGTCGTCCTGGTCGAGGCGGAAACGGCGGACGATCTCGTCGGTCAGCGAGCTCTTGCCCGCTCCGCCCGTGCCGGTGACGCCGAGCGTGGGAACCTTCGCCTTCGCCGCGAGCGCAAGGAGCGCCTCGCGCTCCTTGGGCGGTACCGTGCCGGCCTCGAGGCCGGTGATCATGCGGGCCAGCGCGCGGGTGCGCTCGGCTTCCGTGCCGGAGGTCAGCGCGGATGGGTCGCCCGGCAAGTGGGCAGAGAGGTCGACGTCGGAGGCGGAGACGATCTCGCTGATCATGCCGACGAGACCCAGCCGTTGTCCGTCCTCGGGAGAGAACAGTCGCGCGACGCCGTAGTCGTGAAGTTCCTTCATCTCCGACGGGACGATCACCCCGCCGCCGCCGCCAAAGACCTTGATGTGCGGGGCGCCGCGATCGCGCAGCAGATCGAGCATGTACTTGAAGAACTCGACGTGGCCGCCCTGGTACGACGAGATCGCGATCGCGTGCGCGTCTTCCTGGATCGCGCAGTTGACGATTTCTTCGACCGACCGGTTGTGCCCGAGGTGGACCACCTCGCATCCCTGCGACTGCAGGATCCGCCGCATGATGTTGATCGAGGCGTCGTGGCCGTCGAACAGCGCTGCCGCGGTCACGAAGCGGACTTTGTTCTGCGGTTTGTAGACGAGCGGCGGACGGCTCGTGTCGTTCATGACGGCTCCTCGCGCGAATCACTCGCGCCGGCCTCGGCGGCGCGACTTGCCGGGAGGAGAAAGCTTACCCCTTGCGCCGCGGCGGCGATGCTAGCGCAAACGGTATCTGACGTTTACGTAAACGTCAACTCCGGAACGGTTCGTGCCGGTCGCGGTCGTATTTTCCCGTTCCGGCGCTCCATCCGGCGTCCTGTCGCGTGCTCAGATTGGCGTAAGCCGCGGCGGCTATACTCCCCGCCCTCGTACTGCACTCCCTCATAGCGAGACCCCCATGCCTTCTGCCCTCCGCTCGCGCACCCCGCGGCGCCTCTTCGCCTCCGCGTGCGCCGCCCTTTTCGCCATTCTCGCGCTTGCCTCGCAGGCGGCGGTCCCGCCCGGCGTCACGCAGGGCGCGACGGTCGAAGGGATCACCGAATACACGCTCGACAACGGCCTCAAGGTGCTGCTGTTCCCCGACGCCACGAAGCCGACGACCACGGTCAACGTCACGTATCGCGTCGGCTCGCGCCAGGAGAACTACGGCGAGACGGGGATGGCGCACCTGCTCGAGCACCTCCTGTTCAAGGGCACGCCGACCATTCCGAGCATCTTCCAGGAGCTCGGCCGCCGCGGCATGCGCTTCAACGGCTCGACCTTCTTCGACCGCACCAACTATTTCGAGACGTTCACCGCGTCCGACGAGAACCTCGACTGGGCTCTCACGATGGAAGCCGACCGCATGGTGAACGCGAACGTCGCGAGGAAGGACCTCGACACCGAGATGACGGTGGTCCGCAATGAGTACGAAAGCGGCGAGAACAGCCCGCAGCGCGTGCTGTGGGGCCGCATGCAATCCGCTGCGTACGACTGGCACAACTACGGCAACCTGACGATCGGCGCGCGCTCGGACATCGAGAACGTCGACATCGGCAGACTGCAGGCGTACTACAGGATGTATTACCAGCCGGACAATGCCGTGCTGATCGTCGCCGGGCGCTTCGAACCCGACCGCACGCTCGAGAAGATCGTGAAGGCGTTCGGCGCCATCCCGAAGCCCACCCGAGCGTTGCCGGTGCTCTACACGACCGAGCCGGTGCAGGATGGCGAGCGCTCGGTCACGGTACGGCGCGTGGGCGGCGCGCAGTTCGTCGCGGCGCTTTATCACACGGTCCCCGGCGCGCATCCCGACGCCATTGCGATGGAGGCGCTCGGCGAAGTGATGACCGTCGAGCCGGCGGGACGGCTGTACAAGGCGCTGGTGGAGACGAAGAAGGCGACGGCCGTCGAGTCCTGGAACTTTGTGCTGGCGGACCCCGGCGACATCATTTTCTGGGCACAGGTGCCGCCCGGCGATTCGCTCGCGGCAGCGCGCGACATTCTCATCGCCACGGTCGAAGGCGTGAAAGCGAAGCCGATCACCGCGGGCGAAGTGGATCGCGTGCGCGCCAAGGCTTTGCGGCAGTTCGACGAGACGTTCAACGATCCGCAGAAGCTCGGCGTGGCGATCTCCGAGTCGATCGCGACCGGCGACTGGCGGCTCTTCTTCCTGCAGCGCGACCAGTGGCGCAAGCTGACGCCGGGCGACGTGCAGCGCGTGGCGCTTGCCTACCTGAAGCCCGCCAACCGGACACTTGGCCAGTTCATCCCGGACGCGAAGCCCGATCGCGCGCCGGCGCCGCCCAACGTCGACATCGTGGCGATGGTCAAGGACTACAAGGGCGACCCCGGCATCTCCGCCGGCGAATCGTTCGAGCCGACGCCCGCCAACCTCGAGGCGCGCACGCAGCGGTTCACCCTTCCGAACGGCATGAAGGTCGCGCTGCTGCCTAAGAAGACTCGCGGCGAGACGGTGCAGATGCAGATTCGCCTGCACCAGGGCGACGAAGCGTCGCTCAAAGGCATGACGCCGCGCGGAAGCATCGCCGCTTCCATGCTGGCGCTCGGCACCAGGAAGCACGATCACCAGGCGTTCGAGGATGCACTGGACGCGCTGCGCGCGAAGCTCTCGATCAGCGGCAGCGAGACGGAGACATCCGCGCGCGGCCAGACCGTGCGCGCGCATCTGCCGGACCTGTTGCGGCTTACGTCCGAAGCGCTGCGCGAGCCCGCCTTCCCCGCGACCGAGTTCGAGAAGCTGAAGCGCGAACAGCTGACGGCGCTGGAAGAGCAGAAGACCGACCCGGAAGCGATCGCCCAGCGCGCGCTCCAGCGCTGGAACAATCCGTACCCGAAGGGGGACGTGCGCTACGTCCCGACGCTGGACGAGGAAATGGCGGAAATCAGGAATGCGAAGCTCGACGACGTGAAGCGCTTCTATGCCCGCTTCGTCGGCGGCGCCAATGCCGAGCTCGCCATCGTGGGCGACTTCGATCCTGCGGCGACGAAGGCGCTCGTGACCGAGCTCTTCGGCAGCTGGAAGAGCCCTTCGCCGTACACGCGGGTACCCAATCCGTATCGCGCACCGGCGCCTACGGTGCTGACCGCCGAGACGAGCGACAAGGCGAATGCGACGATGTTCGCAAAAGTCGCGCTCAGGATCAACGACAGGAGCGACGAGCTGCCGGCGCTGATCGTCGTCGATCGGATGCTGGGCGCTTCGACCGACTCGCGCATCCCGGATCGCGTCCGCGAGAAGGAAGGCCTGAGCTACTCGATCCAGACGTGGCTCTCGCCGAATTCATTCGAAGAGAACTCGCAGCTCAACCTGTACGCGATCTTCGCGCCGCAGAATCGCGAGCGCCTCAGCAAGGCCATCGGCGAGGAGCTTGCGCGCGCGATGAAGGACGGCTTCACCGAGGCGGAGCTCGCCGACGCGAAACGCTCGCTGCTGCAGGCGCGGCGCATCGCCCGCGCGCAGGACCCGTCGCTCGCGAGCGGGCTCCTCGCGCAGGCCTACCTCGGGCGGACGTGGGATTACGCGCAGAAGATCGATGCGGGCATCGCGGCCGTCACGCTCGAGCAGGCGAACGCGACGCTGCGCAAGTACGTGGATCCGCAGGCCTTCGCGTATTCGTACGCCGGGGACTTCGCGAAAAAGGCGCCCTAGGGAATTTCAGAAGCGACGGCGGCCCTGCGGGCTCATCCCGCCGCGGCCGCCACCACCGACGTCAGCGCAGCCAGCGGGCCGTCGTTTGCGCGTACTCGCCCGATTGCTTGGAGAGGTGGAACCACGTGTCCATCCACTCCTTCATCGCGACATCGCCGCGAGGCAGCAGCCACGCCATCTCGCCGTACTGGAGCGGCTTGTCCGGGTTGACCGCGCACAGTCCCGGCCGCAGCTTCGACTGCACGATCGTCTCCACCGATTCGGAGATCATCACGTCGGCGTTGCCCTTCAGGATCTCGTCGAAGATGGTCACGTTGTCCTGGAAGATCACGATCTTCGCCTGCTTGAAGTTCGCGCGCGCGAAGCGCTCGTTGCTGCCGCCCGGATTCTCGATCACGGTGACGCCGGGCTTGTCGATGTCGGCGACCGTCTGGAATTTGGCGACGTTCTCGCACTTCGTGATCGGCGCCTTGCCGTTGACCATGTAGGCAGTGGTGAAAAACGCGGTCTTCTGCCGGTCCGTGGTGACCGAAATTCCGCCGACCGCGACGTCGCACTTTTCGATGAAGTCCTTCATGAGCGACGGCCACGCGGTCTTCACCATCACCACTTCCACGCCGAGCGCTTTCGCAGCCGATTGGACGAGGTCGATGTCGAGGCCTTCATAGCCGCCGTCCGCCCGCGCGAGGCTGAACGGCTTGTAGTCGCCCGGCGTGCAGACGCGCAGCTTGCCGCTCTTGATGACGTCGTCCAGGCGCGAGCCCGACGGCGCCTGGGCCCCCGCGGGCGGTGCTTGCAGAGCACAAACGAGGATGAGACCGATGAGCGCTGAGCGCATGACGAATCCTCCGATCACTTGGTTTTCTGCGCGCCGATCTGCTGATCCCAGATCCGGTACGCGTCGACCTGCGCCTTCGGCTCGAGCGATTGCGTGTGCGGAAACTCGGCGAGCCAATTGTCGTATTCGGGGCGGCCGAACTCCTTGATCGCGTCCTGGCTCTCCTTCGGCGCGAGCGACAGCGGCACGTTCTTCACCGCGGGACCCGGATAGAAGTAACCCTTGTCCCACGTATATGCCTGCGCTTCCGGCGTCAGCATGAACGCCATGATGTCGAGCAGCACGGCGACCTTCTCCGGCGCCACCCCCTTGGGGATCACCATGTAGTGCGCGTCGTTGACCCACGTCATGCCCTTGAACGGCATCACCTTGTAGTCCTTCGGCACGATCCCCAGCACGCGCGGGTTGACGTCCCAGCCCGTCATCGTGACCGTCATGTCGCGCGACCCTTCGCCCAGCTCCTTCATGGTCGCGGCGGTGCCCGTCGGGTAGTACTCGATGCACGAGTTGAGCTCCTTGAGGTACGCCCACGTCTTTTCCCAGCCGTTCACCGGATCCTTCGGATCCTTGTCGCCGAGGATGTACGGCAACCCCATGATGAACGTGTTGCCGGGTCCGGAGTTCGCCGGCCGCGCGTAGATCAGCCGGTTCGGATTGGCCTTGCACCACGCGAGAAGCTCCTGCGCCGTGGTCGGCGGCTGCTTGACCTTGGCCGGGTTGTACTCCATGAGCGGCCCCGCCGGCATGAACACGACCGCGATCCCTTGGCCCTGCGCCAGCTCCTGCATCTTCGCGGCCGGCGGCTGATAGTTGCCCGTCAGGTTCGGGAACTTCGCCGCGTAATCCGGCAGCAGCTTGATGAGAAGCCCCTGCTCGATCGAATTGCCCAGGAAGCCGACGCCCGTCAGCACCATGTCGATCTCGGTGCGCCCCGCCGCCTGCATCGCCTTCAGCTTGCCGGGCAGCTCCGGCGCCGGCGCCTTCGTGAAGTTGAACTTGGAAACGCGATTGGGGTTCTTCCTGGCGTAGAGCTCGAATGCGTCCTGCGTCAGCGCGAGGTCGCCCGCGACGTCGACGATGTTGATGACGACCGGGCCGCTCGGCATCGGAGGAACCTGCGCGAACGCAGGGACGAAGCTTGCGCCCACGAGCGCTGCGAACGTCGCGGCAAGAGCTGTCGTGAGGACGCTTCTGAAACCGTTCATGCAATCTCCTCCAAATGCTGGCCGGCGCGGTGCGCGGCTGCGGTTGTGAAATCCGATTGTCGAAAGCCAATCGAGCCTAGCACGCCTTCGCCGCGACGCCAATTCGGAGGCCGGCCGCAACGCTAGAATCCGGACTGCACCGACCGTTCGAATGCCATGAAAACCCACCTCACTCCCCGTGACCTGGCGCTGACGCTCGCCGTCGTCTCGATCTGGGGGTACTCGTTCGTTCCGATCAAGGTAGCCTTGAACGAGGTGCCGCCATTCACGCTGGCGGCGGTCCGCTTCTTCATCGCTGCGGTTCCGATGGTGCTTTTCGTGCGACCGCCGGCGATGCCATGGCGAGGCGTCTTCGCCTACGGCTTTGCGATCGGCGTCTGCCAGTTCGGACTGCTCTTTCTGGGAATCAAGCTCGGAATGCCGGCCGGGCTTTCGTCGCTCGTCATTCAGATGCAGGTGTTCTTCACCATCGGCCTCGCCGTCGCCTTCGCCGGCGACCACGTGCGTCGACACAACCTCGTCGGCGCGGCGGTCGCGACGGTGGGCATCGTCGTGCTCGCCGGCTACAAGCTCGCGAGCGGAATGACCGGGACGATGCTCGGCTTTGCCGCCATCATCGCGTCGGCGGTCGCATGGGCGGTCGGAAACGTCGTCGCCAAGCGATCGGCCGCGGATCACGGCGCCGACATGTTCGCGCTGACGGTGTGGTCGAGCCTCGTCCCGCCGCTGCCGCTGCTCGCGCTCGGCTTCCTGTTCGAAGGCGGAAGCAGCATCTTCACCTCGATCGCCCACATGAGCCCGCTCGCGTGGGGCTGCGTGCTGATCATGTCGTATGGCGCCACGCTGTTCGGCTTCGGCTCGTGGAATGCGCTGCTGCACCGCTATCCCACGGCGCTGATCTCGCCGTTTGCATTGCTGATTCCGATATCGGGTCTCGCGAGCGCGGCCATTTTTCTGGGCGAGTCGCTCGCCCCCGTCCAGATGGCGGGGGCCGTGCTGGTCTTCGTCGGTCTGGTGGTCAACGTCTACGGCCTGCGAATGCGCGCCTTCCTCGCAAGGCGCGCCGATCACCGGCGGTGACCGGATCGAAGTTGCCACGCAGGGTCCGCGGACATACGATGACACCTCCGGCTCGCGAGCTCGAGCTGCCGTTCCCTCCCGACACTGGATTGGCCCATGATTTCGATCCGCCGCAGTTCGACCTTTGCGTTCGCTTGCGCGCTCGCGCTTGCCGGTCTCGCGCGTGCCGAATATCCCGACAAGACGATCACGTTCGTGGTCCCGTTCGCGGCCGGCAGCGCCACGGACCAGCTCGCCCGCGCGCTCGCTCAGGAGGTCACGAACCTGACCAAGGCAGCAGTCGTCGTGGACGACAAGGCGGGCGCATCGGGCTTCATCGGAGCCGAAGTGGTCAAGAAGGCGGCGCCCGACGGCTACACCGTATTCATCACGACGAACACGACGCACGCCGCGAACGAGCACCTGTTCAAGAAGCTGCCGTACGACCCGGTCAAGGATTTCCTTCCCGTCACGGGCCTCGGCAAAGGCGGGCAGATCATGATCGTCGGCATGAACGTGCCTGCGAAGTCGGTCGCTGAATTCATCGCGCTCGCGAAGGCGAAGCCCGGTAAGGTCACGTTCGGGAGCGGCAGCTCGTCTTCGCGCGTCGCCGGCGAGATGTTCCAGCAGATGGCAGGCATCGACCTCCTGCACGTTCCGTACAAGAGCAATCCCCTCGCGATCAACGATCTCCTCGGCGGGCAGATCGACATGATGATCACCGACATGGCGACCGGCCTGCCGCAAGTGAAAGGCGGCAAGGTGCGCGCGCTCGGCGTCAGCACGGCCAAGCGCTCGCCGCTTTCGCCGGAGCTTCCGACGATCTCCGAAGCCGGATTGAAAGGCTACGAAATGAGCTTCTGGTTCGCGGCATACGTTCCGGCCAACACGCCGGCCGCAATCGTCAACCGGCTGCACGACATGCTCGTCGAAGCCACCAAGGGCCCGGCCATGCAGCAGTACTACGCCGGCACCGGAACCGATCCTTTCGTGACCACGCCGGCGGAGCTCGCCAAATTCCAGGCGGCCGAGTCGGACAAGTGGAAGACCATCATCAAGAAGGCCGGCATCGAGCCCGAATAGGAACGCCCGCCGTGCGCGAGCGGCTGCGGCTGGGTGGGGGAGCGGGCTTCGCCGGAGACCGCCTCGATGCACCGGTGCATCTCGCCGAGCACGGTGCTCTCGATTATCTCGTCCTCGAGTGCCTCGCCGAACGCACGATCGCGCTTGCGCAGATGCGGCGACGGCATGATCCAACGAAAGGATTCGACGCGCGCCTCACGCAGCGCATCGAGTCGCTGCTGCCGGTGCTTGCCCGCCGCGGCGTCCGCCTTGTCTCCAATCTCGGGGCAGCGAACCCGATCGGCGCCGCGGATGCGATCGTCGCCGTTGCGCGGCGGCTCGGCATTCCGGTCAAGGTCGCCGCCGTCACGGGCGACGACGTGCTCGATGCGCTGGAGCTGGATGCGCCGACGATCGAAACCGGTGTTCCGCTGTCCCGCTATGCGCCGCTCGTTTCCGCCAACGCGTACCTCGGCGCAGAAGCGCTGCTGCCCGCGCTCGCGAGCGGTGCCGACATCGTGGTCGCGGGTCGCATCGCCGATCCGTCGTTGTTCGTTGCGCCGTTGATGCACGAATTCGGATGGGCGCCGCATGACGTCGACCGTCTCGCGCGGGGAACGGCCGTCGGTCACCTGCTCGAGTGCGCGGGCCAGTTGTGCGGCGGCTATTTCGCCGACCCGGGCCGCAAGGACGTTCCCGGCATGGCGGACATCGGCTTTCCGTTCGCCGACGTTACGCAGGATGGCGATGCGATCGTGTCCAAGGTCGCGGGCACCGGCGGCCGCATTACGCGCGCCACGGCGACGGAGCAACTGCTCTACGAAGTCACGGATCCGCACGGTTATCTGACGCCGGACGTCACCGCGGATTTTTCGCAGGTGACTCTCGCCGAGACGGGCCCGGATCAGGTCGCCGTGCGGAATGCACGCGGGCGTAAGCGCCCTCGCGCACTCAAGGTCAGCGTCGGTTATCTCGCCGGTTACATCGGCGAAGGCGAGATCGGCTACGCCGGCGCCAACGCTTCGGCGCGCGCCCGCCTGGCCGGAGAGATCATCGGCGAGCGGCTCGGCGGACGTTATGCGGAGCTTCGGATCGACCTGATCGGCAGCACGTCGCTGCACGGCCGGGCTCTCGATCCGCGCGAGCGCCCCTACGAAGTGCGGCTGCGCGTGGCCGGCCGCGCAGCGACACGCGAGGAAGCGCTCGTCGTTGGTGACGAGGTCGAGGCGCTTTACACCAACGGCCCGGCGGGCGGGGGCGGAGCCCGCAAGCTCGTCACCGAGCAGATCGGCATCGTGTCGACACTCGTCGATCGCGCGCGCGTGGCGAGCGAAGTGACCGTCCGCGAATGGAACGCCCATGCCGAAGCTCTATGACCTCGCGCACTGCCGTGCGGGCGACAAGGGCAACACGTCGACGCTGTCGCTGATCGCCTATCGCGACGACGACTATCCGCTGCTCGCCGAGCGGGTGACCGTCGACGCTGTCGCGAAGCACCTTCACGGCATCGTCCGCGGCGCGATCCGGCGCTACGAGCTTCCCCAACTGTGCGCCTTGCAATTCGTTTGCGAGGAAGCGCTGGGCGGCGGCGTGACCACCTCGCTCGCGCTCGACGCCCATGGAAAGTCGCTGTCGTCCGCGCTCCTGGAGATGCAGATCGAGCGGTAGCCGTTTGGCGAGCGGTTCGGCCCACAGGGACCCGATCGGTCATCGTGAGGCTTCCGCACCGCAAGCATTATCCGGCCGGGCAGTCGGCCTCCGCCGCGACTCGTCGCCGTGCACCGCGTCTCGTCGCAAGGGGCGAACCCGCATTCGCGAACACGTACGATCGCGCGGATGCGTCCCCCACTCGTCACGATCGTCGGACTCCTGGCCCTCGCCGCCTCACAGGCCAACGCGGCGCAACCGCTCGAGGGCCGGTGGGTAGGTGAGGTCGACATTCCCGGACGCGAGTTGCCGCTGATCGTCGATCTCGCCCCCGCCGTTGGGGGCCGCTGGGTCGGATCGCTGGTCATTCCGGGGTTGGGAATCAAGGGCGCGCCGCTTGCAGATCTAGTCGTCACCGAGACCGACGTGTCGTTCGGCCTCGGCAGCGTGCTCGCGAGCCCGTCGCAAGGGCCCGCCGTGTTCAAGGTGCGCGTCCAATCGGCCGGCCGGATGGCAGGCGAGATGCGTCAGGCGGGCAACGTTGCACCCGTCGCGCTCACCCGGGAAGGTCCCGGGCAAGTGGAGGTGCCGCCGCGCAGCACGTCCGTCGCGCCGGAGCTCGCGACGCAGTGGAGCGGCGAATTCGAACTCGGCGGCTATCCGCGGCAGATGACGCTCACGCTGGAGAATCGCGACGCCGGCGGTGCGCAGGCGAAGCTCGTCATCGTGGGCAAGCGGACGAGCGACATCCCGGTCGACCTCGTCATCCAGGATGGGACGCTCGTTCGCCTCGAATCGAGCGCGACGCAGATCGTGTTCGAGGGCCGTGTGAGACAGGAGGCTCGCGAGATTGCGGGCACCATGGAGCTCGGACCGCTGGAGATTCCGCTCGTGTTGCGACGCGTGGGGCGTGGCTCGTGAAGATGGCCTCGCGCGTGGTCGCGATCGCCTTGGCGGCGTTTTCGGGCGTCGCGGTTGCGCAGTCGATGTTCCGCGGCGATGCCGCGCACCAGGCCGTGTATTCCACCGACGGACCCCGCCAATTCCATCGGGTCAAATGGACGTTCCCGACCGGCGACCAAATCGTGTCTTCGCCTGTCTACCAGAACGGCGCGATCTACTTCGGCAGCGACGACGGCTACGTCTACGCCGTGGACGCGTCCGATGGCACCCAGCGATGGAAGTACAAGACAGGCGGCCCCGTGCCCGCCACCCCTGCAGTCGCCGGGGGCGTCGTTTACGTCGGGAGCTACGACGGCAAGTTCTACGCGCTCGACGCCACGACCGGCAAGGCGCGCTGGAAATTCGCGACCGACGGCGAGCGGCGCTTCGAAGCGAAAAATCTGCACGGCATGTTGCCGAAAAACCAGACGATCGCCGATCCGTTCGACGTCTTTCTGTCGAGCCCCGTGGTGGCACAGGGTGCGGTCTATTTCGGCAGCGGGGACGGTCACCTGTATGCGCTCGACGCGAGCAGCGGAGCGCTCAACTGGAAGTTCAAAACGGGCGATGTCGTCCACTCGTCGCCGGCGTACGCGGATGGCGTCGTGTACTTCGGCAGCTGGGACAGCTACTTCTACGCCGTCGATGCACGTACCGGCGACGAGAAGTGGCG
>Ga0070670_100001612_pt1 | contig 18240 bp, 6 predicted proteins | sample KBSS63metaG_FD_64665 | JGI IMG/M metagenome (GOLD analysis project Ga0070670, IMG submission 64665) | Switchgrass rhizosphere microbial communities from Kellogg Biological Station, Michigan, USA - KBS S6-3 metaG | ecosystem: Host-associated > Plants > Roots > Rhizosphere > Soil ... | reverse complement strand
GGTCCAATCCGCTCGACGATCTTCAACACTGACTTCATCGCCGGCGACTCCGCCACGATCTTTGGCTGTTTCGCGCCTTCGGTGCCGTCGCGCAGCGTGAGGTTTTCAGCTTCCAGACGCTGGCCGCGCCGCAACGCGGTAGCTAGTTCCACTTGGGTGCGAACGATCGCGAGCAGTCGCGCGTTATCCCACGGCTTCTGAATGAAGTCGCGCGCGCCTCGGCGCATCGCTTCGACCGCGAGGTTCACGCTGCCCCAGGCCGTCATGACAACGACGGGCAAGGTTGGATCTACCGCCTGAATTCGCGTCACCAGGTCGAGGCCTTCGTCTCCCGAGGTGGTGTCGCGCGCGTAGTTAAGATCCATCAGCACCACATCGAGATCTTTTGACTCGATCGCTTCCATCACGCCTGCGGGTGAAGACGCGGTTTCGATGTCGAAGCGGTTGGACTTTAGCAGGAGACGCAGGGCGGCCAGCACGTCTGTTTGATCGTCTGCGATGAGAATTCTAGGCATCGTCGGCTAAAGATTAACTCGAGAAACTTCAGTGCATTGAAACTACCACAAGGAAAGCCTAAGGCAGAACCGTCCAACCCCGAAGCGCCAACGGCGCTTAGTTGAGTGCTCTTTACTCGTCTCTTAGCGCCACCAGCGGATCGACGTGCGCCGCGCGCCATGCCGGTATAAAACACGCCAGCAGCGCCACCGTCAGCAGCAACACAGTAATGCCGATGAAGGTTGCCGGATCCGTGGTGCTCACGCCAAACACCATCTTCGCCAGCAGCCGCGTGAGCCCAAAGGCGACCGCCAATCCCAGTACAACTCCCGCAACAGCCATCTTCATCCCGTGATTCAGGATGAGCCGCAACACGTCGGCACGTTTTGCGCCGAGCGCGATGCGAATACCGAGCTCATGAGTGCGCTGGCCCACCAGGTAGGAAATCACGCCGTAGATACCGAGGCTTGCGAGCAGGAGGGCTACGGTGGCAAACGCTCCCAGCAGAATCATCGAAAACTTCCGTTGGGCGAGCGTGCCGGCAATCACCTGATTCATCGTCTGTAAATTGGAGACAACGTTTAGGCGGCTGTGACTAGCAACGACTGAGCGAATAGAGTTCGACAATCCTGGTCCGCTGCCGGCCGCACCGTTGGAACGCACCAACACACCGACACTCGTCGGCAGGTTGTTGTCAGGCAAAGCTCGGAACGGCAGGTAGAGCTGAGCTTGAAGTCCTTCGTTGTCATTCGCGTCCAAACTCCATTGCTTCACGTGACCAACTACGCCGACGATCTCCCACGGATTGTCCACGCCGTCGACATACAGTCGCTTACCAAGCGGCATGTCCGCGCCGAAATATTTGCGCGCAAACGCTTCGTCGATCACCGCCACCTGCCGGGAACGTTCATCGTCTTGCCGGGTGAAGAAGCGGCCTTGCTTCAGCGGGATGGTCATCGCCTTTAGATAATCTGGCTCCACGCCATAGACCAGCGCCATATTCATCTCGCTTTGATTCGCAGGTTTAGGCCCACCTTCGAGCCAAAACCACACATCGTCTTCGTTCTGCAACGGCAAAGCGCCCGTAGAAAATGAAGCGGCGGCGACGCCCGGCGTGTTGCTGACTTTGTCACTCACTTCACGCAGCGCTGCGCGCACCGTCTCCGGGCTCGCATTGCTCATCTCCGGCGCCAGGTCGAGAGAAAACGTCAGCAGGTTATCGGCACGAAATCCCGGGTCCACCTGCCCCAGGGCGGTGAGGCTGCGAATCATCAAGCCTGCGCCGATCAGCAGAATCAGCGCGAGGGCCATTTCCACGGCGACGAAAACTCCCTGTGCGCGCGCCCGCCCGCTGCTGGCGCCGCGACCTCCCTCCTTCAGCGATTCCGAAACGCGCTCGCGCGAAACTCTAATCGCAGGCGCCAAGCCGGCCAGCAGTCCGGTCAGCAGAGAAATCACAAACGTGAACAGCAGCACGCGGTTGTCCAGTGTCACTTCACTGGCGCGCGGCAAGGCGGTTGGTAACACCGACAACGCCAGCTTCGTTCCCCACCCAGCCACAATCAAACCGAGCGCGCCGCCGAACAGGCCGAGGAGAATGCTCTCCGTCAGCATTTGTCGCAACAAGCGAACGCGGCCCGCTCCCAGTGCCGAACGGATAGCAAACTCTCGCGTGCGTCCCGTAGCGCGCGCGAGCATGAGATTGCTGACGTTCACGCAGGCGATGAGCAGCACAAACCCCACCGCCGCCAGCAACATGAAAAGCGTCGGCCGTATGCTGCCGACCACTCTTTCCTTAAGCGGTATGACCGCGGCGCCGTTATTCCGGTTGGTCTGCGGGTAGGTGTTGGCAAGGTCCTGCATCACTCGATTCAGATCGGCCCGCGCCTGGTCTACCGTAACGCCGGGCTTGAGTCGGCCGATGCCGTGAAGCCCGAGGGCCGCACCACGATTTTTGAGCGCGGGATTATTCCACTGGCCGATCGGCACATACACATCCGCGCCCGCAGTCAGAGTAAAACTCGCCGGAATGACACCAACGACCGAATAACTCTTCGCGTCGAGCGTAATTCCCTGCTCCAACACGCCTGGCGCGGCATTGAACTTCCGGCGCCAGAGGTCCTCGCTTATCAGCACTACCGGACCGGCGCCGCTCTCGTCTTCGCCGGGGGCGAAGGTCCTCCCCAATGCCGGGTTGACGCCGAGCACTGAAAAGTAATCTGCGGAGACAAGGCGCGCGTTAACGCGTTCGGGCTCGCCGGCGCCAATCAGGCTAAAGGTGGTCGCGCGCGAAATGGCCATCGCCGAGAAGGTTTGGTTTTGTTTCTGCAGGTCGCGAAAGTTGAGATAAGGCATCGCGCCGGCGTCGAAGTTCGGCTTGCTCTGGTGCAAGGTCATGAGCTGCTCGGGCTCGGGGAACGGCAGCGGATTGAGCAACACGCCGTTGACTACGGAAAAGATTGCGGTGTTGGCGCCGATACCGAGCGCGAGTGAGCACACGGCGACAATCGAGAAAGCGGGCTGCCGCAGCAGCCCACGTAATCCATAGCGCAAGTCTTGCCAGAGCGTGTTCATTTTATTCCTCCTTTTCGATTACGCGCTGAAGGTGCGCTTCGAAGGTAGCCGGAGGTGAAACCTCTGGACCTGTGACCCCGCGCTGAAAGCGCGTTCCGAAGGTAGCCAGAGGTGAAACCTCTGGATCGTCATGGTCAATTCCCGGCGCACCGGAGGTGCGCTCAGATTATCTGTGCGCGCGCTTACAGCGCGCATTTTCAAAACCCTGACTGATCCAGACGTTTCACGTCTGGCTACCCTCATTGCGCGCGCTGCCGCGGCGCAATAATCAAAACTCCTCGCCGTGATCCAGACGTTTCACGTCTGGCTACCTTCGCTGCGCGCGCTACCGCGGCGCAAAAATGCACGCTACACACTCAAAAGTTCACTCGTAACGCAGCGCCTGTAGCGGGTCGAGACGCGTAGCGCGCCGCGCCGGAATATAACAAGCGAGCAGCGCCACGATGGCCAGCAACACCGCCACGGACGCGAAAGTGATCGGATCTTTTGCCGTGACGCCGAAGAGCAGACTCGAAATCACACGCGTGAGGGCAAACGCGCCGAGCAGCCCAATTCCCAAACCGAGCAAGACCAGCTTGAAACCCTGCGAAACGATCATCACCACCACGTCGCGCGTCTGCGCACCGAGGGCCATGCGAATGCCGATCTCGTTGGTGCGTTGGGCCACTGAATAACTCATCACGCCGTACAGGCCGACGATCGTCAGTATCAGCGCGACTATCGCGAAGATCATCAGCAGCGTGGCGTTGAAGCGCGGCGCTGCCACTGTATTCGAGATGTATTCCTCCATCGTCTTGACGTTGAAGACCGGCACCTCTTTATCCATCGCATGCACTTCGTTTTGCACCGAAGCAATCAGCGCGTGCGGATCGTTGGCAGTTCTGACTACCATCGTCATCTGGTTGAAAGGAACCTGCGCTTGCGGCACGAAATAGCCGGCGCGCAGATCGGAGCTGAGGTTCCGGTTTCTCACGTCGCCGACGATGCCGATGATCTCGCGCCATCCTGGTTCTGCATCGCTGGTAGAGATGCCAGGCTTGATTCGCTTGCCGACCGGATCTTCGTTAGGAAAGAATTTTTTGACGAACGCCTGATTGACGATCACCACGCCCGGTGCCTTGGCTCCGTCGCGCTGGTTAAACTCGCGCCCTTTGATTAGCGGCACGCCCAGCGTCTTGAAATAGTCGTCGCTGATGGCAAAGAAATCGGCGGAAGGTTGATTGCCTTTGGCCTCGGGCCTCCCTTCGGTTTCGAAGGAGATGCTGAACATGTCGCCGCTGAGCGGCAGTGGAATTACTGAGCTGGCGGAAGTCACACCCGGGAGCGCCTGCAGTCGCGCTACCAGGTCTCGATAAAACTGATCTTGTTTCTCCGTCGGGTATTTAACTTCAGGGATGCCGACTACGAAGGTCAGCAGGTTCTGCGACTGAAACCCCGGACTGACATTTCGCAAACGCCAGAGACTTTGAATGAGCAGTCCGGCGCCAACCAGTAACACCACCGCAATCGCCAGTTCCGCAACCACCAAAACGCCGCGCGTGCGATTACGGCGCGCGCCTTCGCCCCCCGCACGTCCACCTTCTTTGAGAGCTTCGGTGAGCTCAGTCTTCGACGAGTGAAGTGCCGGAACTAAACCAAAGACAACTCCGGTAAGCACAGAAACCGCGAGCGTGAACGTAAGGACGCGCCAGTCAAGGCCAACCTGAAGCGCGCGTGGAATGTTTTGTTTGCCAAGAGCGAGCAGCAGGTCAGACCACCAAACAGCCAGGAACAATCCCAACGCTCCTCCGGCGAGCGAAAGCACGACACTCTCTGTCAACAACTGCCGCACCACGCGCATGCGGCTGGCGCCGAGCGCCGCGCGGATGGCCATCTCCTTATGCCGCGACATCGCTCGTGCCAGCAGCAAATTGGCAACGTTCGCGCAAGCGATCAGGAGTACGCAGCCGACTGCGCCCAACAAAATGAGCAGCGCCGGACGAATGTCGCCGACAAGCGCTTCGAGTGTCGGTTCGACGCTCGTGCTTTTGTGCAGGTTCTTATCGGGATACTGTTGCTCGAGCCGCGCGCTGATCGAAGTCATCTCCGCTTGCGCCTGGGTTTTCGAGACGCCAGGTTTCAGCCGCGCGATTACGTTCATGTAATGCGCGCCGCGTTCGTTGGTAATTGGATCCGCGCCTTCGCGATCAATCGCAACTGTGGTCCACAGTTCCACCGGATCGTTTTGCACCGGGAACTGGAAAGCACGCGGCATCACGCCGACGATAGTGAACACTTTGCCGTCGAGCGTCATCGGTTGGCCCACGATGTTAGGGTCTGAATTGAACCGCTGTTGAAAAAGCTGCTGGCTCAACATCACTACGCGGCCGCTCTCACCCGGCGCGTCCTCTTCGGAACGAAAGCTTCGGCCAATCACCGGCGCCACACCGAGGAGCGGAAACAGATCGGCATTGACCACTGCGCCCTGCAAACGTGAGGAGTCGCCGCGGCCCGTCAGGATGAAGTCGCTCGTGTGATAGCTGGCCATGCGTTCGAACACATGATTCTGCTCGCGCCAGTCGGCGAAATTCAGGTACGACGCGGAGCCGCGTTTGTAACCGCGAGTGGTATCCGTTTCCCAGACGTTCATCAGGGCTTCGGAATTGGCGAAAGGCAACGGCCTTAGCAGCACGCCATTAACCACGCTGAAGATCGCGGTGTTCGCCCCAATCCCCAGCGCGAGCGCGATGGTGGCAACGATGCTGACGCTCGGCGCTTTGAGTAGCATTCGTAGTCCGTAGCGAAGGTCCTGCCAAAACATTTCCATTTTGTTTCTCCGTTATTACATGCTCCGAATAAAAGATAGTGCGATCTTTGTGCTTTGTACTTAGTACTTAGTGCTTGCTTGTCTGAGAACCGCGAATCAAATAACCAAGTACCAAGTTCTAAGCACAAAGACCAGAGTCCCCAAGTCCAAAGGCAGTCCAACTCACTCGTAGCGCAGCGCCTCCAGCGGATCTACTTTCGTCGCGCGCCGTGCCGGGAGATAACAAGCGAGCAACGCTACGACGATTAGTCCGAGTGCGACTGTCGCATAGGTGAACAAGTCGGTCGGCCTGACGGCGAACAACAGCGTCGTCATCAAACGTGTCAGCATTAGCGCGCCAACCACACCGATTCCCACCCCAATCAAAACAGTCGTTAACCCGTCGCGCACGATCAGCTTCACAACGTCCATGGTCTGCGCGCCGAGGGCCATGCGAATGCCAACTTCGCGCGTTCGTTGTGCCACCGAGTATGAAATCACGCCATAAATTCCGACGCCTGCCAGCGCGAGGGCCAGCACAGCAAACACCGCCAGCAGGATCATCGAGAAGCGACGGTCGGCGACCGACTGGTAAAGCATCTGCTCCATCGTGCGCACGTTGAAAACAGCCTGGTTCTTGTCGAGCGCGGAGATTTGATTACGCACCGCCGGCGCCAGGGCGAGGGGCTCGGCGTTAGTGCGGACCAGCAGGTTCACGCGCCTCACATAACGCGGCAGCACCGCGACCGGAATTTGATCGAAGTTGAAATAGAACTCAGCTTGAGCTGGATTTTGCCCGTCGAGACCGAAGTGTTCGACGTGTCTCACTACCCCGACGATCTCCTGGCTTTCGGAACCGGGCACGGCGAGCTTAATGCGCTTGCCCAACGGATCTTCGTTAGGAAAATGCTGGCGCGCAAAAACTTCATCGATCAACGCGACCCGCGGAGTATCGCGCGTGTCGTGAGTCGAGAACGATCGCCCGCGCAGCAGACTGATCCCCATCGATTCGAGGTAGCCGGCGCTGGCGATGTAAAGAATCCCGCTCGGCTCCTGGCCGGCAGCCGGTGGGGCATGCTCCTCAATCAAGAACGGCGGCTGATTGGCTCCTTCAAACGGAAGGCCGTTAGAGACTGCGACTTTTTCCACGCCCGGCAGTTTCTCAACGTTCTGCCGCAGTTCGCTGAGAAAGTTTGCGACTCTTTGTCCTTGATCGGGAGGCGCCTGCACCGAGATTTGCATCGTGAGCAGCTTGTCCGGATTGAAACCAGGATTCACCTGGCTCAAACGCCAGAAACTTTTAACCAGCAGACCCGCACCCACGAGCAGGGCGAGCGTAAGCGCTACTTCAGAGATCACCAGAATCCTTCCGGTGCGATTGCGCGTGCCGGATGAACTGCGCTGCCCTTCTTTGAGGGCTTCGGTAAGATTTGGACTGAACGACTGCAGCGCCGGCACTAAGCCAAAGAGGATTCCTGTTAGCGCGGTGGCGGCGAGAGTGAAGGCCAGCACCCAACCATCAACGCCCACTTCGGCGATCCTGGGAACGCCTTCAGGCATGTATGAAATTATTAGTTGGGTTCCCCAGATCGCGAGCAGCAGTCCGGCGGCGCCGCCCGCGACTGCCAGCAGCAGGCTTTCTGTCAACAGTTGCCGGATGATACGCAACCGGCCGGCGCCGAGGGCCGTGCGAATTGCGATTTCCTTTTGCCGTGCGGTCGAGCGCGTTAACAAAAGGTTGGCGACGTTTGCGCAAGCGATCAGTAGAACGAAAGCGACTGCGCCCAGCAGCGTGAGCAGCGTCGGACGAATATCCCCGATAACGCTTTCGCGCAAAGATTCGAGGCGCACGCCGCGACCGTTGTTGCTTTCCGGATATTGCTCGGCCAGGCGCGCCGCAATCGTGTTGAGTTCCGCCTGCGCTCGTTCCAGCGGCACATCTGCCTTCAGCCGCGCAATCGCGCGTACACCAGGATCCTTACCGCGCAACTTAAAACGTTCGGCGGAAAGTCCGATCGGCACAGACACGTCGGCCTCGGCGCCAAACTGGAAATCGCGCGGCGTGATGCCGATGACGGTGAACGTTTGCCCATTCAGCGTGAGTTGCTTGCCGATAATGTTTTCGTCGGCACTCAACCGGCGCTGCCACAGACTTTCGCTGATGATGACAGCCGGTGTGGCACCGGGCTGATCGTCTTCCGCCAGGAAGTCGCGGCCGCGAATCGGCTTGATACCGAGCGTGCTGAGGAAGTTTGCCGTGACCAGCCGGCCCTGGAGTCGTTCGCTTTCGCCGACGCCGGTGAGGTTGAAGCTTTCGCGCGGACGCAGCGCCGCGACGTTTTCAAAAACCGTGCTCTGGCTGCGCCAGTCAAGAAAGTTTGCATAGGAACTGCCGATCAGCCGGCCCGCGGAAGTCTCGTTGATGACAACCAGACGATCAGGCTGTGCGTAAGGCAACGGCCGCAGCAGAACTGAATTGACGACACTGAAAATTGCGGTGTTCGCGCCGATCCCAAGGGCGAGCGTGATCACGGCAACGAACGTGAAGCCGGGACGCTTCAATAAGTTTCGAAACGCGTAGCGCAGGTCTTGCACTAATCTAAGCATCGTGGCCTCCTCCGAAGTCTTAGCCGCGGATTTACGCGGATTCCCGCAGATATGAAATTAAATCGTCAACGTTGACTTCTAACCGTTCTGATCCGCGTTTCATCAGCGTAAATCCGCGGCTAAATCTATTTACTCGTAACGCAAAGCCACTAACGGATCGACGCGTGTGGCGCGCCGCGCCGGCAGATAGCACGCCAGCAGCGCAACAAAGAACAGCGCCCCGAGCACAATGGCGAACGTTGAAAGGTCGTTTGTTTGTACTTCGAAGAGCAACGACCGCAACAACCGCGTCAGCCCCAGCGCGGCCACGACGCCGAGCGCCATGCCGGCGAGCGCCAGCGTCAGTCCCTGCCGCAACACCATCTTCAAAATGTCGGCCGGCCGCGCGCCCAGCGCCATGCGCACGCCGATGTAGTGCGTCTGTTGACTGACGGAATACGAAACCACGCCGTAGATACCGATCGAAGCCAACAACAGCGCGATGCCGGCAAAGATGCTGATCAGCAGCGCCGGAAAGCGTCGCATGAATGCCGCCGGCGAATCGGAAATGATCTTGTCCATGGCGCGGACGTTGAAAACCGCGACGTCTGGTTCAAGCGAGCGCGCCTCGCTGCGAATCGAATTGACTAATGCGTTTGGATCCCCAGTGGTGCGCACCACGAGGTTCGCGCCCGGTCCGGGAAAGCGTTTGTACGGGTAATACAAAACTGGGCGGAGCGCTTCATCGAGTCCGCCAATTTTTACGTCGCCCACCACGCCGACAATGATGTCAGGCGGTCCCTGCACCGAGCCGTAAGAAATTTTTCGCCCAACCGGGTCGCGACCGGCGAAGATTTTGTCTGCCGTAGTCTTGCCGATAATTACCGGGCCGCCCTGGTTCGGCGTCGCGCGATCGCGATCGTCAAACATTCGTCCGGCGACCAGCGGCACACCCAGAGTCTGGAAATAACTTTCATTGACTGTGCGCACGTTGGCTTCAATTTCCTGTCCCGGCGGCGGCATTGGATCGCCATCGACCGTGAAGCGCGTAGTATTGCCACCTTGCAACGGCAACACGTCGACGGTGCCGGACCCGCCGGTTCCCGGTAGTGAATCGACGCGTTGCTTCAGTTGATTGAAGAACTCGATCTGTTTGTTCGCGTCAGAAAGTTTGGCTGGCGGAACGGCCACAGTCAGCGTCAGCAATCGTTCGGGATTGAAGCCGACATTTGATTGCAGTAATCGCAGCAGGCTTTTCATCATCAGCCCGGCGCCTACGAGCAACACGACCGCGAGGGCAATCTCCGTCATGACTAAAGCGCTGCGCAAACGATGACCGGAGCCGCCCGCGGTATTCCGGCCGCCTTCTTTCAACACCTCATTCAAATCCGGACGCGACGATTGCAGCGCGGGCGCGAGTCCAAACACGATGCCGGTAAGGAGCGACAGACCAAACGAAAACAGCAGAATGCTCCGGTCGATGTGCAATGACCTGAGAAACGGCAGCGCATTTAGTTGCGTGTCGGGAAGGATCGCGACTACGCCGCTGATTCCCCAATATGCGATCAGCAGACCGGCAACGCCGCCGGCAACAGAAAGCAGTACCGACTCCGTCAGCAGTTGGCGAATCACGCGCCAGCGACTGGCCCCGAGGGCGGCGCGAATTGCAACTTCTTTGTGTCGCGCCAGCGAGCGCGTCAGCATCAGACTCGCGACATTCGCGCACGCAATCAACAGCACGAAGCCGACCGCCGCCAGCAAAACCATCAAAACCGGTTTCACCTGGCCCACGACCTGCTCCTGCAACGGAATCAGCTTGAGGGTGGTGCCGGCGTGTGATTGCGCTTGCTCTTGTTCAATGCGCTTGGCGATCACGCTCAGCTCCGATTGCGCCTGGGCCGCGGTGACTCCGGGCTTGAGCCGGCCGATGAGATTCGTGCCGTGCAGACTGCGGCGCGTACGCTGTGCGTCCGATGGTTGGTAAGGTCGCCAGAGGTCGGCGTTGCGCAGTGCAAACTGAAAACTTGCCGGCAACACGCCGACGATCGTGTAGTTATCGCCGTTATAGGTAATTGCCTGGCCGATAACTCCCGGGTCGCCGCCGAAGTTGCGCTGCCACATTCCATAAGTGAGGACCATCACGCGAGGCGCGCCGGGCTTATCTTCACCTGGTTGAAACGTGCGGCCGAGGAATGGTTCGACTCCGAGCACGGAAAAGAAATTGGCGGTGGCGCTCGGACCAAACACGCGTTGCGGCTCGCCGCGGCCGGTGATTATCCCGCCGCCCCCGGTGTAGCCCGCGAGTCCTTCAAGCACCTGGTTCTGTTGATAGTCCTCGTAATCAGGATAGGAAAATTCACGCTGCGCAAATTGCTTTTGCGGTGTGACCTCCCACAGGTGATAGAGATTCTCTGGCGACTTGTAAGGCAGACCGCGAAGCAAAGCCGCGTCAACGACGGTAAAGATCGCGGTGCTGCCGCCAATGCCGAGCGCAAGCGTCATCACCGCGATCAGCGTAAAGCCAGGTTTCTTCAACATGGTCCGAACCGCGTAACGCAGGTCTTGCAGTAATCTAAGCATTGTTGCCTCCTCGGAAGTTTGGCCGCGGATTTACGCGGACTCACGCGGATATGAAACTAAATCGTCAATGTTGACATTTAATTGTTCGGAGATCCGCGTGTCATCCGCGTAAATCCGCGGCAAATTTCTACTCGTATCTGAGCGCCACCAGCGGATCGACTTTCGTCGCGCGTCGCGCCGGTATGTACGACGCGAGCAACGCAGTGGCGAGCAAACACACCGACACGGCTGCAAACGTAAACGCGTCGGTCGGCTTCACGCCAAACAACAAACTCGACATCAACCGCGTCACCGCAAACGCGCCGGCTAATCCCAAAGCGACGCCCACGATCGCGAGCACCATCCCGTTCTTCAACACCAGCTTCATCACGTCGCCCACCTGCGCGCCGAGTGCGATACGAATTCCAATCTCCTGCGTTCGTTGAGTGACGTAGTAAGCAGTGACGCCGTAGATTCCAATCATTGCCAGCAGCAGAGCCACGCCGGCGAAAGCCGTCAACAACAACATCGACATTCGCTGCGGCGCTACCGAAGTCGCGAGCACGTCGTTCATTGTTTTGACGTTGAAAACCGGAATGCCTTTATCGAGTGCGCGGATTTCGCTGCGCGCGGAAGCGGCCGTGTTCAGCGGATCGCCACTCGTGCGAATCACGAGCGACATGCCGCTCCAACCCGAATCCTGTGCATAAGGCACATACATCTGTTGCTCAGGTTCGGCGTCCAGCGATGCTTTGGTATCGCCAACCACGCCAACGATCTCGCGCGGAAATTTCTCGTCACGCCAAATCGTGATTCGTTTGCCGAGCGGGCTTTCGCCCGACCAAAGCCGGCGCGCCATGGTCTCGTTCACGATCAAAACCTTGGTGGTCTGGTCTGTGTCCTGATCGCTGAAGACGCGACCCGCAACAAGTGGAATTTGCAGCGTGCGAAAATAATTGGGCGTCGCCGCCAGATAAGTGGCGGCGGTGGATTCTTCGGGTGTGAAGGGACGGCCCTCGCGAATGTAGGAACGGCCCACGTTGAAAGTGTCGCCACCAAGCGGCAGACTCAACACGGCGCCGGCTGATTGCACGCCGGGCATCGATTGCAGATGTTCAATCGTCTGCCTCAGCATCTGCACGCGTGGCTCGCCTTTCGGATATTTCGTCGACGGCAAAGAGACGCGCATCGTCAGCACGTTGTCCGCTGTGAAACCGGGACTGACGTCGCGCAGTCGCATGAAGCTCTTGATTAGCAAGCCGGCGCCGACCAGCAACATAAACGAGAGCGCAATCTCCGCAACCATCATCGCGCTGCGCAAACGTTTGTTATGCGCGCCCCCTGAGTCGCCGCGTGCGCCTTCCTTCAATCCGCCGCTCAGGTCGGTGCGCGAAGCCTGTAATGCCGGCGCCAGCCCAAAGACGATGCCGGTCAGGATCGTCAGACCGAGCGTGAACAGAAACACGCGGGTGTCTGGTTTGATTTCGTCAAAACGCGGTGTGTTTGGTGGGCTGAGTGAAATAAAAAGCTTCGTAAGCCAGAAACTAAGCGTCAACCCGATGCCGCCGCCGATCACTGACAACAGCAAACTCTCCGTCAACAACTGCCGCACGACACGCCAGCGATTCGCGCCGAGCGCGGCGCGCAAGGCAATTTCTTTTTGCCGGCCAGTGCCGCGCGCGAGCAGCAAGTTGGCGACGTTCGCACACGCAATCAGCAAGACGAACGCGACCGCGCCGAGCAGGACCAGCAGCGACTTGCGCATCGAGCCAACCATCCGTTCCTGCAGATTGGTCACGCGCACGTTCCAGCCGGTGTTTGTTTCCACGTAAGTTTGCGCGAGCCGCTGGTTGATGGTGTCGAGTGATGACTGTGCCTCGGCAATGGACACGTTCGGTTTGAGCCTCGCCACCACGTTAAAGAAACGATTGTCTCGTCGCTCGGCAGCCGCATCGATTGGATAAGGAACCCAGAGTTCCGACTGGTCCGGATAATCAAAACCGGCCGGCATGACACCAACTATCGTAGTGCTTTTGTTGGAAAGTATGACCTTGCTGCCAATGGCACTCTCGGCGCCGCCAAAGCGCCGCTGCCAAAGACCATAACTAATTACGACCACTGGATCGCGGCCCTTCACCGCGTCGTCCGCCTGCAGCGTACGTCCTCTGAAAGCGGGCGTGCGAAACAGCGGAAAGAAATCGGTAGTGGCGCTGGTGCCACGCACCCGTTCTGTTTCGTCGCCGTTTGTCAGCAGCGAACCTCCGGAAACAAAACCGGCGAGTTGTTCGAAAGCCTGATTCTGTTGTTGCCAGTCAGCGAAGTCAGGGATCGACATGTTGCTCTGCGTGATGCCGGCGCCGGCGTTCACACCTTCGAGCATGACGATGCGCTCCGACTCGGGATAGGCGAGCGGCCGCAGCAGGACTGCGTTGACCGTGCTGAACATCGCGCTGTTGGCGCCAATGCCGAGCGACAACGTGATCACGGCGATCAGCGCGAACCCCGGATGCTTAAGAAGTGATCGGATGCCGTAGCGCACGTCTTGCCAAAGATTTTCCATGATTACCTCGAGAAGTATTGCCGCGGATTTTCGCGGATTCACGCGGATCTAAAAATCAAATCATTCAAATCAGTTGGATCGACCCTCTAATGTTCTGATCCGCGTTTCATCCGCGTAAATCCGCGGCCGAATTCCGTTATTCATATCTGAGCGCCTCCAGCGGATCGACTTTCGTCGCCCGCCGCGCCGGCAGATAACACGCGAGGAACGCAACCGTCGCCAACAAAGCAGCGACGATCGAAAATGTGCGCGGATCGGTCGGGCTTACTTCAAACAGCAAGCTCGACAACAGTCGCGTCAACGCGAAGGCCGCGCCCAGTCCAATCACAATGCCGATGAACGCGACGCGCATTCCCTGCCTCAGGACCATCTTCAAAACATCCCCGGCGCGAGCGCCGAGCGCCAGGCGGATACCGATCTCCTGAGTGCGCTCGCTGACTGAAAACGAAATGACGCCGTAGACTCCGACGCTGGCGAGGGTTAGCGCGATGAACGACAGCGAGCCGAGCAGCAACATAATGAATCGCCGCTGCGCCACCGACGCGTGCAAGAGATTCTCCATCGGCTCGATTGCGTAAACCGGTTGGGCGCGGTCGATCGAAGCCAGTTCTTTCCTGACTCCCGAAGTAAGACTTGCCGGGTCAGTCTTCGCCTTGATCACGAAACCCATGCGCGGCCACGATTCAAGATCCTGCAGGTAAGAAATGAACGCCGTCGGCACGGGCGGCTCGCTGAGGCTGGCGTGATGATTGTCGCCAACCACGCCGACGATCGTGCGCCAGGAAGTGTCTTTCGAGCTCTCGCCGATTATTAGTCGTTTGCCGATCGGATCTTCGTTGGGCCAGTAGCGTCGGGCCATCGCACTGTTGATGACGATCACCCGCTCACTGTTTTCAGTGTCAGATGCGTTCAGGCCGCGTCCCTGCTTGACGGGAATTTCCAAAGTCGAGAAGTAGTTCGGACTGACGATCTGAAAATCCATGGTTACGTTTTCATCGGCCTTCGGCTCCGGGCGACCCTCAACTTTGAAGCCGCGGTTCATGCTCGAGCCGGTCAGCGGCAGGCTCATAACCATTCCGGCGGACTCAACGCCGGGTAAAGCCTGAAGGTGTTCGAGTACGGTGGTGTAGAACGCGCTGCGCGTTTTCGGAGTGGGATACTTCTTGTTGGAAGGGGCGATCTTCGCGGTCAGCACGCGGTCAGGATTAAACCCGGGATCTATTTTCGTCACGCGAACATAACTGATAGCCAAAAGCGCCGCGCCGACGAGCAGCACTTGCGCGAGCGCAATTTCAGTGACAACTAAAATATTGCGGGCGCCGCGACGCTGCCGTCCTTCGCTGGCCCTTGCCCCACCTTCTTTGAGCGAGGTGTTCAAATTTGTGCGCGTCGCCTGAAATGCCGGCAGCAGTCCAAAGCCGATTCCGGTGACGAGAGAAACCAGAAGCGTAAATCCGAGCAATCGCAAATCCACGCTGGCTTCGTTTAGCCGGGGAATGTCGCCGGGACTAAGTTTGACGAAAACAGCGACGGCCCAGATCGAAACGAACAAACCAGCCAGGCCGCCGACAACGCTGAGCAGCACACTCTCCGTCAGCAATTGTCTGATGAGACGCCGGCGCGTTGCGCCCACAGCGGCGCGGATTGCAATTTCGCGGTCACGTTGCCCCGCGCGCGCCAGCAAGAGATTGGCTACGTTGGTGCACGCGATCAGTAAAACGAAACCTACGGCGCCCAGCAGGATGAAGAGCATTCCGCGCACGTCGCCGACGACCTGAGTGTGCAGCGGTACTACGTTTGAACCCAGACCGGCGTTCGTTTGTGGAAAGTCCTGCTCCATTCGGCGCGTGATGCCGGCAATGTCAGACTGCGCCTGCGAAAGAGTGGCGCCGGGGCGCAGCCGGCCAATCACGGTGATGAAATGCGCGTCGCGTTCATGGACCCAATCGTTGGTCGGCACCTGGGAAATCAGACTCATCGGGACGGCGCCGCGGTTGCGTCCCAGGACCCACAACTCTGAGCGCGACGGATACTGAAAACCTCGGCTCATGACGCCGACAACGGTATGCGGAGTTTCATCAATCGTGATGTTGCGGCCGATGACATTCGGATCGGCGCCAAACCTGCGCCTCCATAACCCCTCGCTGATTAGCACGAGGTTGCGATCCTGATGATCGTCATCGTCTGGCTGAAACGTGCGGCCAAGCTGCGCGCTCGCGCCGAGCACGGTCATCAAGTTCGACGTGATGGTGGCGCCGTCGATGCGATCGGGTTCGCCGTCGCTGGTGAGATTGAAGTTCGCGTAGAACATCGCCGCCATGTCCTGGAAGGTTTTGTTCTGCGTGCGCCAGTCGACGAAGTTTCCCGGCGCGACCGAACGCTGATCGCTGCCGGGCATCGTCTCCCATAACATCACCAGCCGATCCGGTTCGGCATAAGGCAAAGGCCGCAGCACGACGGCATTGACGACGCTGAAAATTGCGGTGTTGGCGCCGATCCCGAGGGCAAGCGTGACGACAGCAATCAAGGTGAAGCCCGGACGCTTCAACAGGCTTCTGATTCCGTAGCGAATGTCGCGTAATAAGGTTTCCATAATGCAGCTCTTTGGAGTGCGCTGACCTGTCAGCGCTTTCGTCCATCGCGTCGCGCGCTGAAGGCGCGCCTCGGAGGTAGCCAGAGGTGAAACCTCTGGATCTTCATGATCATTTCCCCGGCGCACTGGAGGTGCGCCCGAAATCTGTGCGCGCCGTCAGCGCGCCTTTCAAACGCCTGCTTTGATCCAGACGTTTCACGTCTGGCTACCCTCTGTGCGCTCGCTGCCGCGGCGCGGCGCAGCAATGTTCATTCGTATCGAAGCGCGATTAATGGATTCACGCGCGACGCCTTTCTGGCCGGCAGGTAACCTGCCAATGCCGCCACCGCAGTCAGTGATATTGCGGCTGTCACGAGCGCCACCGGATCGCTTGGGTTCACTCCGAAAAGTTGACTTGAGATCAAGCTTGCCGCAGCCCACGCGGCCGGTACGCCAATCACCAGACCGACGCCCACCAGCACCAGGCTCTCTTTCAAAACCATCCAAACAATGTGACCGCGTTCCGCGCCGAGGGCCATGCGGATGCCAATTTCATTCGTGCGCCGCACCACTGCGTGGGCCATGATGCCGTAAAGCCCGACACACGAAAGCAGCAGTCCGAGCAAGCCAAAGAAGCTGACCAATTGCGTGGTCAGTTTTTCCTGTTGCAGCGTTTCATCGGTTTGAGTCCGCAGGCTGGTAATGTTTACCACCGGCAGTTTGTCGTTCACCTGGTTGATCGCTGCGCGCACTTCGGCAGAAATGGCGAGCGGATCGCCGTTCGTGCGCAGCTCGAACACATTGTTAAAGGTTTGTTGGTCCTGGACCTGAAGGATGGGACGGTAGACGGTACGGTCAGCTTTCCGCTTCGCGTTTTCATATTTCGAGTCGGCAATCACCCCGACGATTTCGAAGTCGTCCTTGTCGGATTCGTCATCGAAGGTAGCGCGGCGGCCGATGGGATTTTCATCATGGAAAAACGACTTGGCGAACGACTGAGTTACTACCGCCACCTTCGGCGAGTTCGGCGTATCCTGCAGACCGATTTCGCGGCCCATCAAAAGAGGCACACCGAGCGTCTCGGAGAAGTTTGGGCCCATCTGAATATTATTGACGTCGGTGTCTTCATTCTTTGCCGGCGTGTAACCGCGAACCGTAACGGTGCTGTTCGTCATGCTCCCCTGCATCGGACTGTAACTCGCGATCGTCGCCGACCTGACATTTGGCAGCGTGCTCAGCCGGTCATAAAGTTGACGATAGACGGCGCTGAGATCCTCTGGCTTGTAACCGGCCAGGCGCGTGTCGACGCTGACGAGCAATACGTTGTCGCGATTGAAACCGAGATCTTCCTGTTGCAGATTGATCAGACTGCGAGCGAAAAGCCCGGCGCCAACCAGTAGAACCAGAGAGACGGCAACCTGGGCCACCACGAGCGCCGAGCCGAGGTTGAACCAACTCTTTCGGCCGCGCGCGGCTTTCTCTTTCAGCGCTGAGGTGAGATCAATGCTGGTTGCCCGCACGGCCGGCGCGATGCCAAACAAGACTCCTGAGGCAATTGAAATGGCAAGCGTGAACAACAAGATCGATGCGTCCGGCTGGACATTGAGCGGGGCCGTTGAAGCCACGCGCGTCACTAAAATACTGACAGCCCACTGGGCCAGGATGATGCCTGCCAGTCCGCCAATCAGAGCGAGCAACAAACTTTCAGTTAACAGTTGCCGCACCAGCCGGGCCCGGCTCGCGCCCAAAGCCTGGCGCAACGAAATTTCTGCCTGCCGCGCGGCGGCGCGTGACAACTGAAGGTTTCCGACGTTCGCACAGGCAATCAGCAAGACAAGGCCCACGATCACCATCAGCATCGTCAGCGCGCGCGAATAAAATTGACGGAGACCGGAAATACCGCGAGCGCCCGGCGCCAAAGTGATGCCGGCGTTTTGAATTGCGACCCGCGTATCGTCGCTAAGCTGGCTGCCGGCGCGGTCGGTGAGATATTGCCGAAACTCGTTGTCGACCGTCGCCTGCGCTTGTGCAATCGAAACGCCGGGCTTCAGCCTACCGACCGCGTTCAACCAATAGACATTCTTGTCGTCGCGGTAAGGTTTACGCAGC
>Ga0070670_100001608_pt1 | contig 18255 bp, 15 predicted proteins | sample KBSS63metaG_FD_64665 | JGI IMG/M metagenome (GOLD analysis project Ga0070670, IMG submission 64665) | Switchgrass rhizosphere microbial communities from Kellogg Biological Station, Michigan, USA - KBS S6-3 metaG | ecosystem: Host-associated > Plants > Roots > Rhizosphere > Soil ... | reverse complement strand
GTCGCCGCGGCAACCACAGCATCGAGATTCCTCGTGGTGACAAGTGCGCGGCCCTGATCCTCGCCGAACAGGATGGTCGCTGGGTTCGGTATGTTCGGCAACGTGACTTCGACGCCGATTGCACCCGCGAGGGCCATCTCGACAAGTGCCACCAGCGCGCCGCCGTCCGAGACATCGTGAATCGCAGTTACGGCGTTCTTGGCCGCCAATTCTCGCAACAGCTCACCGAGCTTGCGCTCAATCGACAGGTCAACCGGGGGAGCATGGCCTTCGCGACGCCCGTGAACCACATCGAGCCAGAGCGACTGACCGACGTGGCCCGTCGAATGGCCGAGCAGGACGAGCGTCTCGCCCTCAGCCTTGAATGCGATCGTCGCGCTCTTCTCCCAATCTTCGAGCAACCCAACGCCGCCAATCGCGGGCGTCGGCAGGATCGCGCTTCCGCCGCCGGTCGCCTTGCTCTCGTTGTAGAGGCTGACGTTGCCGCTCACGATCGGGAAGTCGAGTGCGCGGCAGGCTTCCCCCATGCCGTCGAGGGCGCCGACGAACTGGGCCATGATCTCGGGCCGTTGCGGGTTGCCGAAGTTGAGGCAGTTGGTGACCGCCAGCGGCTTCGCGCCGACCGCGCACAGGTTGCGATAGGCTTCGGCGATCGCCTGCCTCCCGCCCTCGACGGGGTCGGCATAGACGTAACGCGGCGTGCAGTCGGTGGTGATCGCCAGCGCCTTCTTCGTCCCGTGCACGCGCACGACGGCGGCGTCGCCGCCCGGGCGCTGGACGGTGTCGGCCCCGACTTGGCTATCGTACTGCTCCCACACCCAGCGGCGGCTGGCGAGGTTGGGCGAGGCCATGAGCTTCAATAGGTCCGCCGCAATGTCCGTGCTTTCGGGCACTTCCTCCAGCGGCTTCACGCCGGCCCAGGCCTTGTACTCGTCCTGGCTGATATATGGCCGCTCATAGCACGGCGCCTCGTCCGCCAGAGGGTCGAGCGGAATGTCGCACACGACATCGCCGTTCCACTCCAGCACCATGTGACCGGTATCGGTGACCTCGCCGATGACTGCAAAGTCGAGTTCCCACTTGCGGAAGATGGCTTCGGCCTCGTTCTCGCGGCCGGGCTTCAGCACCATCAGCATGCGCTCCTGGCTTTCGGAGAGCATCATTTCGTAGGGCGTCATGCCCTCTTCGCGGCATGGCACCTTGTTCATGTCGAGGCGGATGCCCGCGCCGCCTTTGCTCGCCATCTCGACCGAGGAGGAGGTGAGGCCGGCCGCGCCCATGTCCTGGATGGCGACGATGGCGTCGGTGGCCATCAGCTCGAGGCAGGCTTCGATCAGCAATTTCTCGGTGAATGGATCCCCGACCTGCACGGTCGGGCGTTTCTCATCGCTGTTCTCGTCGAAGTCGGCACTGGCCATGGTCGCGCCGTGAATGCCGTCGCGGCCGGTTTTCGAGCCGACATAGACGATCGGATTCCCGATGCCGGTCGCAGCCGAATAAAAGATCTTGTCCGTCTTCGCGACACCGACCGTCATGGCGTTAACGAGGATATTGCCATCGTAAGCGCTGTCGAAATTGACTTCGCCTCCGACCGTGGGGACACCGACGCAATTGCCGTATCCGCCGATGCCGTGGACCACGCCTGCGATCAGGTGGCGCATCTTCGGATGGTCGGGACGTCCGAAGCGGAGGGCGTTCATGTTCGCGACCGGGCGGGCGCCCATGGTGAACACATCGCGCAAGATACCGCCGACGCCCGTCGCTGCGCCCTGATAGGGCTCGATGTAGGACGGGTGGTTATGGCTCTCCATCTTGAAGATGGCCGCGTCGCCGTCGCCAATGTCGATGACGCCGGCATTCTCGCCTGGGCCCTGGATGACCCACGGTGCTTCGGTCGGAAGCTTCTTCAGATGGAAGCGCGACGATTTGTAGGAGCAGTGCTCCGACCACATGACCGAGAAGATGCCGAGCTCGACCAGATTCGGCTCGCGCCCGAGCGCGTGAAGGATGCGGTCATATTCTTCCGGCGAAAGGCCGTGTTCGGCGACTGTTTCTGGCGTGATGCGGGAAGCTTCGAGGACGGTCATGGCGCGCCATTAGCCGCCCAGACGGGTGGGGGCTAGGGTTCGACCAACGGCATGGTGCGACTCAGGCAAGGCCCGTACAAGCCCGTCCGGGCGGGGGATCAGGAGACGAACATGCCCAAACCCATTCCCGAGGGGTATCACACCGTCACGCCCTACCTCGCGGTGAAGGACGCTGCGAAGGCCATCGACTTCTACACGCAAGCGCTAGGGGCGACGGAGCGCTTCCGCTTCGAACATGGCGGAAAGATCGGCCACGCCGAGCTTCAGATCGGCGATTCCATCGTCATGCTTTCGGATGAGTGGCCGGAGGGCGGCCATCTTTCACCGGAGTCGCTCGGCGGCACGCCTACCAGCTTGCATATCTACGTCGACGACGTGGACAGCGCGTTCACTCGTGCGATCGGCGCGGGCGCCAAGGAAGAAAGAGCAGTCCAGGACCAGTTCTACGGAGACCGCTCAGGCACTTTCCTCGATCCGTTCGGCCATCGCTGGAACCTTGCGACGCACGTGGAAGACGTGTCCGAGGAAGAGCTGCAGCGCCGGATGGAGCAGTTCAGCGCCGCGCAGAAGCAGAGCGAGCCCGCCTGAGATCCAAATGAACACGGCGCCGGATTGCTCCGGCGCCGTCCGAAGTTCCTGACTTGCGGCTTTAGGCCTTACAGGATTGTCCGTTGTAGGTGATCGAAGCAGCCTTCGCGTCGCCCTTGAGGGAGGCGTCGCCTGCGGCCACGGTCGTGCCCACTTCCTCGCGTGTCTTCTTCACGCGCGCGGTGCCGTCCGACAGCCAGTCGATGTAGACGAGGCTGTTATCCTTGCACCGATAGGCCTTGCTGGCCTGGATCGACGGCGGCAGCACCACGCCGACATTGTTGACGGGCTGATCGTCGACGTCTGGACCGACGACGATGTTGTGATCGTCATTGTTGCAGCCGGCTAGCGCGGCGGCCGCAGCGAGTGCGATTATGGTTAGGGGGCGAGTCATAATGTTCGCCTTTCACAACCGTGGTGGAAGTCGTCAAGGCACTAGCTTGCATTGTACCGCTACGAGCCATAGCTTCCAAGCGATGGCTGAGAACGCCGGCACTACCGCGCAGCGCATCCGCTATGGGCTCACCGGCCTTGCTATCGCCTTCCTTGTCGTCCTTCTAGGATCGGTCATCAGCCGCGCAAGCCGCGACGAGCCTTCGGCAAGCGCCAATGCCGCAGCGAATGCGCAGGAGCCCAGCGAGCCCATGGCAGAACTTGGCGTTGCGCCCGGCGCCAGCGATACCAACGATACCAACCAGGACTAGCCGGTAGATGACGCGCCGCTTGTCCGTGCGCCTGGTGCTTGGCGGGATCGCGGCGATCGTCATTATTGCCGCTGGAGCGCTGGCACTTACACGTTCGGATCACCCGCTGGATCTGAGGCCACGAGCCCCATCGCAACGTCCTGCCCTCATGCTCATCACGACGCTTCCCATCCTCTTCCCGGAAGAATTCACCCTCCAATCGAGCGGATCGAAGACGCTGGGCGCGTTGGAAACCCGCTATAAGGTGTTGCCGATCGGAACCACGGACGCGCGGTCGTTGAGCCAGGCTCGTCTGTTGCTGATGGCCCATCCGCTTGCGCAGCCGGCGGAAAATCTAGTCGCGTTGGATCAGTGGGTACGCGGAGGCGGAAGGCTGTTGTTGCTCGCCGATCCACGGCTGGATTGGCCTAGCAAGAGGCCATTGGGGGACCTGCTTCGCCCTCCTCCGTCCTTCGCGGACACGGGCCTGCTGGCGCACTGGGGGTTGCAACTGGAAGCACCGAAGGAAGCCGGCCCGGTTCTTCTTGGAGGGGGCCACAATCCAGTCGTCTACATTTCGCCGGGGCGGATGATTTCAACCAATCGCGACTGTGATCTGTCACGCGCTGACATCATTGCCGAATGTCGGATGGGGAAAGGTAAGGTCGCTGTTGTAGCGGACGCAGACTTCCTGAACGCCGAAATGGCCGAGCGAAATGGAAGCACCGTCGAGAATCAGTTGCGAGAATTGCTCGAGCTGCTCGGCAACCTCGAACGCTGATTCGCCAGTGACTTGGCGGTTGATTCTCCGATTCGGTCTGCGCACAGACTTATCCACAGTGCAGAGCCCCTAGAACAGGACAAGAACATCTCGCGATTCTGAGGCAAAAAAGCCGCAGATTTCCGCCGTTGGGCATGAAAACCCACGAAATGGCATCAAAATCCATTGAGTCCCCAAACCCGTTGGGTTACCAACATGGGGTAGTGCGGGGCTGACCCATTGCCTGTGTTTTGGGCGCGGGAGCGCGGCGATGCCGTGCGTCCGTGAACGGGGAGGCTTTGCGCTGCGAACGGGGAAGTGACGTGGCGCTAGAGCATCTGTTTCAAGGCAGTGCACTGAACGCGGTGGACGCGAAGGGTCGCGTTTCCGTGCCGTCCTTCCTGCGCTCGGTGATTGAGCGCCGCGGCGACTCCCGCACGATCGTCCTCGCCAAGCACGAGGCCTTCCCCTGCCTCAGCGCCTATGACCCCGCATATGCGGCTCTGAAGCACGCAAAGCTCGAGCGGCTGCTCGAGAAGGAAGAGACCAGCCCCGACGCGCAGCTCGAGTATCAGCAGCGCAACCTCATGGCATTCGCGGCGACGGAGGAGGTCCCCTACGACCCTTCCGGCCGCATCGTCCTTCCGCCGATGATGCGCCGCAAAGGCGAGATCCAGGAGCTCGCACTCTTCCTGGGCGCCGGCGAGACGTTCCAGGTCTGGAACCCCAGCCTGTTCCTCAAGGACCCGCGCGTCCCCGAGGACATGAAGGACATCGCTCGCTTCCGGCTCGACGAAAAGGGACTGAAGGCATGACCGGCCGCGACGCAGAAAATGCGCCGCACGTGCCGGTGCTTCTCGAAGAGGTTGTGACCGCGATGGCCGTCCGTGAGGGCGAGACCGCGGTCGATGGAACGTTTGGGGCAGGCGGCTATACGTCCGCGCTGCTTCGGGTGGGGGCGGGACGAGTGATCGCCTTCGATCGCGACCCCGATGCGATCGAAGCAGCACGATCGCTCGTCCCAGACCCACGGCTCATGCTGGTCGAGGAACGGTTCAGCCAGATGGACCGGGTGCTTGTCGAGCGCGGCATCGGACTCGTCGATGCCATTACGCTCGATATCGGCGTCTCCTCGATGCAACTGGACAGAGCGGACCGCGGCTTTTCCTTCTCGGCCGATGGTCCGCTCGACATGCGCATGGAGAAGTCGGGGCCCACCGCCGCCGACTTCCTGAACGAGGCCGACGAAGCCGAGATCGCGCGAATCCTTCGCGAATACGGCGAGGAGCCGCGCGCTCGAGCGATCGCCCGTGCCATCGTTGCCAATCGCCCAATCGAGCGGACCGGCGAGCTTGCCGCCATCGTCCGCCGCGCCGTGGGTTATCGCACGGGCCAGAAGAGCGATCCTGCTACCCGCACATTTCAGGCCATCCGCATTCACCTGAACGCCGAGCTCGACGAGCTGGAGGGTGGGCTGGCGGCCGCCGAGCGATCCCTGAAGCCCGGCGGCCGCCTCGCGGTGGTCACCTTCCACAGTCTTGAGGACCGCATCGTGAAGCGGTTCTTCCGCGAACGCAGCGGCGCGACGCCAGCGGGGTCGCGTCACCGCCCTGTCATCGTCAAAGGCCCCGCACCAACTTTCGAGAAAGTCGCCAAACCGGTCGGTCCGTCGGAAGCCGAAATCGCGCGCAATCCGCGCTCTCGTTCCGCGCGCCTTCGCAGCGCAGTGCGCACGGGTGCCCCGGCCTGGCAGCTCTCTGGGCAGAAATCCGCAGGAGGAAAGAAATGAGCGCCCGCAGCTTCCGCTCGGTGTTCATGGTCGCGAGCTGCGCCGGCGCGGCGCTCGGCTGCTATCTCGTCTCGCTCAACGTCGCCTCGGAACGGGCCTCGCTGGAGGATGTCGAGAATCGGATCGTGCTCGCCCAGCGCGACATTCGTTCCTTGCAGACGGAAATCGGAACGCGCGGCCGCCTTGCCCAGCTGGAACGTTGGAACGTGAAGGTCCTGGCCCTGTCGGCGCCGTCTGCCGACCAGTTTCTGGAGGGCGGATTCCAGCTCGCGCGGCTCGCTCGCCCGCAAGAGAAGCTTAACGTGGAAGCACCCGTGGTGCTCGCCTCGGCGCCCGCGCCGCAGCCCACTTCCCCGTCGCTCGTGGAGGGCGAGCCGACGGTGGAGAGCGGCGCGGGCGCAACTTCGACTGCCGCCCAGCTGATGCGTCAGGCGAGCCTCAAGCTTCCTGAGCACGACGAGGTTTCGCCGGTACCCGCGCCGCACAGAGTTGCAGAGCCGGCAAAGGTGCCGGACATGAAGCAGAAGGCGGTCAGGGCGGCGGAGTTGAAGCCGGCCCCGTTGAAAGGGCAAAAGCCCGCTGAAGCGAAGCCTGCTGCGACCGCGAAGAAAGCTGGGGATAAGAAGGTCGAGGCCGCATCCAATCCGGTGACAAAGCCAGTTCGGATGGCCAAGGTCGATCCGCTGGCCCCGCTTCCCGTGAAGGCTAACTTGAAGAAAACGACCAAGGATTCCGGCACGGCTCGATGAACGCACCGACGCCCGCTCTCGTCGCACCCCGGCCCGAGCGGCTTCGCCTTGTCGGCCAGCGGCGCCAAGTTCTTACAATGATGCATCAGCGGCTGATGTTCGGCATGCTGGTCTATGGCGGGGTGATCGCGCTGATCGTCCTGCGAATCCTGTATCTCGCGGCCTTTGGCGATCATGCGGGCGCAAAGCGCGGCTTAACCAGTCTCGTGCCCGAGCGGGGCGACATCGTCGATCGCGACGGGGTTCCGCTTGCGCGAACGATCGACGCCTGGACGATCGGGCTCCATCCGAAGAAGGTCATTGGCGATAAGCTGACTCTGGCTCGCAAACTCGCCCAGCTCATGCCCGAACATGACGAGGCGGCTTACTTTGCAATGCTTCGGTCGGATAAGACCTTCTATTACCTGCGCCGGCGTGCCGCTCCCGGTCTGGTGGAAGCGGTGAACGCCATCGGCGAGCCCGGCCTTGCGCTCGAGCGTGAGCCTGATCGCTTGTATCCGCAGACGAGCCTTGCGGCGCATGTGATCGGCTTCACGACGATCGACGGTCACGGCGTTGCGGGCGTGGAGCGCGCTTTCGATAAGGAGCTTTCGGACGCTGCTTCACGCGGCCGGCCGCTGCAGCTGTCGATCGACGCCAGGGTCCAGCAGGCGCTGGAGCATGAGCTCCTCTTCGCAATGACCAAATTCTCTGCGATTGGCGGCGCCGGCGTCGTCATGAACATCCACACTGGCGAAGTCTTGGCGATGACTTCGCTTCCGCAGCTCAACCCCAATACGGCCGGCGAGGGCTCGCCTGAAGCGCGCTTCAACCGTGCAACGCTTGGCGTCTACGAGCTCGGCTCGACGTTCAAACCGTTCACCGTCGCGATGGCCATGGACTCGGGCATCATCAAGAGCTTCGGCCAGATGTACTCCTGCCCACGCGAGCTTCACGTTTACGGGCACACGATCCACGACACGCATCCCTACGGACGCATGTGCTCGGTCGCGGAGATCATGAAGGAAAGCTCCAACATTGGGACCGCCCAGATTGCCGACCAGCTGGGCGCGACGCGGCAAAAGGCGTTCCTGCAAAAGATGGGCTTTCTCAATCGGGTCAATATCGAGCTCAAGGAGCGGGGACGGACGCTCACGCCGGGCGCGAATTGGGGACCGCTTGAAACCATGACCGTCGGCTTCGGTCATGGCATTGCCGTGACGCCGCTGCATCTGGCGACGGGCTATGCGACATTGTTCAACGGCGGCGTCTATCGCCCGGCGACTCTGCTCAAGGTCGATCGTGCTCATGCGGCGGGCAAGGGCACGCGCGTCTTCAGCGAACAAACGAGTTACAAGATGCGCTCGTTGCTCCGGCTGGTAGTCACTCAGGGTACCGGAAAGATGGCGGACGCGCCCGGTTATCGGGTCGGCGGAAAGACCGGCACGGCTGAGAAGCTCGTCGGCGGGCGCTATACGTCCGCCGCAGTGGTCACGAGCTTCGCGGGTGTGTTCCCGATGGACGAGCCGCGCTATGTGATGGTCATGATGCTCGACGATCCCAAGGCAACGAAGGAAACCTACGGCTTCCACACGGCTGCCTGGAACATCGGTCCGGCCTTCGGCACGACCGTCAGCCGCATTGCGCCCATGCTCGGCGTTCGGCCCGACAAGAACCGCGAGCCGGACATGTCGATGGTGCTTCCGTTCGTTCACGAAGAAGCGAGGCACTAGAACCGGTGAATTTGCGGGATTTGGCGGGCGTCGACAGCGATTCAGAAGTGACGAGTTTTGCCATCGACCATCGCAAGGTGGTTCGGGGAAGCATATTCGGCGCCTTCAAGGGTGCGGTCTTCAACGGCGAGGACTTCATCGACCAAGCGGTCGAGCGCGGAGCCGTTGCCGTCGTCGCGGGTCCAGAAGCGCCGGTCCAAACAGTGCCGATTCTGTCTGATGCGGAGCCCCGCCGTCTGTTCGCGAAGCTCGCATCCAGGTTCTTCGGACCGTACCCCGAAACGGTGGTGGCGGTGACCGGGACCAACGGCAAAACTTCTACAGTCGAGATGACCCGGCAGCTCTGGCGAATGGCCGGGCATCGCTCGGCCTCGATCGGCACGCTGGGCGTGACGACGTCGGACGACCAGGTGAAGACGGGGCTGACGACGCCGGACATTGTCACCTTCCTCAACAATATGGCCGGCCTGAAGCGCATGGGCATCAGCCATGTCGCTTATGAGGCCTCTTCGCACGGCCTTGACCAGCATCGCGCCGAGGGCGTGCCCCTCAGGGCTGCCGCATTCACCAATTTCAGCCGCGATCACCTCGATTACCACCCGTCGATGGACGCTTATTTCGAAGCGAAAATGCGCCTGTTCGACGAGCTTCTTCCTGAGGACGGCACCGCGGTCATCTGGACCGACGATCCGAAGTCCGCTGAAGTCATCGAGCGTGTCCGTCGTCGCGGAATTGCCTTGATGACAGTGGGTCGCGCGGGTGAAACGATCCAGCTGCTTGAGCAGGCTCCGTCTGCCCTCGGTCAGAACCTCGTCATTCAATATGCTGAAGGAACGTACCGCCTCGCTTTACCTTTGATCGGCGCGTACCAGGCTTCGAACGTCCTGGTCGCGGCCGGCCTCGCGATGGCCACGGGAAGCAGCTTCGAAAGCGTCTTTTCCGCCATGCAGCGGCTTGCCCCGGTCCGAGGGCGTCTGGAACGCGCCGTAATTAGTCGGGGGGGAGCGCCGGTCTACGTGGATTACGCCCACACGCCCGACGCTCTCGAAGCCGCGATCGCCGCGCTTCGCCCGCACGTGAGCAACAGGCTGATCACGGTCTTCGGTGCGGGCGGCGACCGCGACCAGGGCAAGAGGCCGGAGATGGGCCAGGTTGCAGCGAGGCTCAGCGACATCGTCATCGTCACCGACGATAATCCTCGCGGCGAGGATCCGGCAGCCATCCGTAGGGATGTGCTTGCCGGAGCTCCAGACGCCATGGAAATTGGTGGGCGGCGCGAGGCCATCGCCGGAGCGATTCGAATGGCGGGCGAGGGCGACATCATCCTCGTCGCGGGCAAGGGCCACGAAACGGGCCAAATCATTGGCGCCGGCGCGAACGAGCGCATCCTGCCTTTCGACGACGCCATCGTTGCGCGGGAGTGCGCAGCTTGACGGAGCACTCAAACATAGACTCGCCCGGCGTGACGGTGCTGTGGACCTCCGCCGAGATCGAAGCGGCAACGGGCGGGCGGGCAAACGCGTCGTTCGAGGTGACCGGCGTCACCTTCGATAGCCGCGAAGTGCAGCCGGGCGATTTGTTCATCGCCATGCCCGGCACGGTTCACGACGGCCACAAGTTCGTCGCGGGAGCCTTCGAAGCGGGCGCTGCCGGAGCGATCGTCTCGCAGCCGGTCGATGGTCCTCAAGTTCTCGTGGAGGACACGGCCGCGGCCCTCGAAGCACTCGGCCGTGCCGCCCGCGAACGCTCCAAGGCGCGAATTGTCGGAGTAACCGGCTCGGTCGGCAAGACAAGCACCAAGGAAGCGCTCTACGCTGCGCTCCACCGCATCAGCGGCGGCAAGGCTCACCGCTCGGTCAAGAGCTACAACAATCATACGGGCGTCCCGCTCAGCCTTGCCCGGATGCCGCGCGAAGCCGAGTTTGCGGTGCTAGAGATGGGCATGAACAATAAGGGCGAGATTGCTGCACTCACGCGGCAGGTTCGTCCGCATCTAGCGCTGATCACGGCCATCGCTCCCGCCCACATTGAGAATCTCGGCTCGGAAGAAGCGATCGCGGACGCCAAGGCGGAAATCTTTGATGGGCTGGAGCCGGGCGGTACTGCGATCATTCCCAACGACAGTCCGCATCGCGATCGGCTTGTGAAGGCGGCGCGGCGATACGCCGAGAATATCATCACCTTCGGCCGCGGCGACGCCGACGTTCATGCGCTGCATGCGGTCAGGTCTTCCGACGGCGGCAGCCAGATTTCGGCCGCGCTTCTCGAACGGCAAGTCACCTTCACCATGTCGCAGCGGGGCGAGCATTGGGTTTCAAACGCCTTGGCCGTGCTGGCGGCGGTCGAGGCGCTCGGCCTCGATGTGGCCGTTGCCGGTCTTGCTCTGGCTGATCTGAGCGGCCTTAAAGGGCGCGGGGAGCGCCATCGGATTGGGATCGATGGCGGCGAAGTGCTGCTGATCGACGAAAGCTACAATGCCAACCCGGCTTCCATGGCCGCCACTCTCAAGAGCCTCGGTGCGGAGACGGACATCGACCGTCGGATTGCCGTGCTCGGCCCCATGCGCGAACTTGGGGAGCATAGTGGTGCACTTCATGCCGCCCTGGCACCGTCGGTGCTCGATGCGCACGTCGATCGGCTCATCCTCATCGGCGAAGAGATGAGGCCGCTTGCTGAGAAAGTTGTGGGCAAGGTCGGCATCGACATTGCCGACAGCGTTGACCAGGCCGCAGATGCCCTGTTGTCGATGTTGCGAGCCGGTGACGCGGTGCTCGTCAAGGCGTCCAACTCCGTCGGACTTGCGAAGCTAGTGGAGCGAGTGAAAGAGAACGTCACATGCTCTACGTAATCGCCGAACAGCTTGGGTTCCCCGGCGTCCTCAACCTCATCCGCTACATAAGCTTCCGTGCCGGAGCGGCGAGTGCCACCGCGCTTTTGATCGGTCTCCTGCTCGGGCCCTGGCTGATTTCCTACCTCCGAGTCCGGCAAGGGAAGGGTCAGCCGATCCGCGCCGACGGGCCGCAGAGCCATCTCGCCAAGCGCGGCACGCCGACAATGGGCGGCCTGCTGATCCTGATCTCGGTTGCCGTATCGGTCCTTCTCTGGATGGACCTCAAGAACCCATACGTCTGGGCCTGCCTGCTCGTGACCGGAGGCTTCGGGCTGATTGGGTTCCTCGACGATTATGACAAGGTGAAGAAGGCGCACCACGCCGGCCTGTCCGGGAGGACGCGGCTCGCGCTTGAGTTCCTAATCGCCGGTATTGCGACGTGGATTATCGTGAAGGCGGGAACGACCAATTTATACCTGCCATTCGTGCAGGGCCCGGTGATGAATCTCGGCTGGTTCTACATTGCATTCGGGGCGTTCGTGATCGTCGCTTTCGGCAACAGCGTGAATCTGACGGACGGGCTGGACGGCCTCGCGACGATGCCCGTCATCATCGCCAGTCTTGCGTTCCTTCTTATCTCCTACCTCGTCGGCAATGCGAAGTTCGCCAATTACCTCGGCATCCCCCACGTCCTGGGGGTGGGCGACCTCACGGTGTTGTGCCTTGCGATCGTCGGCGCGGGTCTGGCCTTCCTGTGGTTCAACGCGCCGCCTGCCGCGGTCTTCATGGGCGACACCGGTAGCCTCGCACTGGGCGGAGCTCTCGGTGCGATCGCTGTCGCGACGCACCACGAATTCGTGCTGGCGATCGTCGGGGGCCTGTTCGTCATCGAGGCGCTGTCGGTGATCATCCAAGTCTTCTTCTACAAACGGACCGGCAAGCGCATCTTCCGAATGGCACCGATCCATCACCATTTCGAACATCTCGGCTGGTCCGAACCGACGGTCGTCATCCGCTTCTGGATCGTCAGCTTCGTGCTGGCCCTCGCGGGTCTCGCCACCCTCAAGCTCAGGTGATCACGGCCAAGGCCTTCGCCGGCAAACATTATGCGGTCTACGGTCTGGCGCGCTCCGGGCTGGCCACGGCTGATGCGCTGCTTGCGAGCGGTGCGCGGGTCACGGCGTGGGACGCGAAAGAGGAGGCGAGGGCGAAAGCGCCTGCGAACACCGAAATCGCCGACCTGGACGAAGCCGACCTTTCGCAATTCGATAGCCTGGTCGTGACGCCCGGTCTCCCGCTCAACCGTCATCCGATCGCTAAGCGCGCTCGCGATGCCGGCGTCGAGATTATCGGCGACATTGAGCTTTTCGCCCGCGCCCGACCCGAGCTTCCGCCGCACAAAGTCGTCGGCATCACCGGCACCAACGGCAAGTCGACGACGACCGCGCTCATCCACCACATCCTTAAGATGGCGGACGTGCCGACGACGATGGGCGGCAACATCGGTCTTCCGATCCTCGCGCAGGACCCGCTGCCGGAAGGCGGAGTCTATGTGCTGGAGCTGTCGAGCTACCAGATCGACCTGACGCAGAGCCTCGACTGCGACGTAGCCGTCTTGCTCAACATCACGCCCGACCATCTCGATCGGTACGAGAGCTTTCAGGCTTACGCGGCCTCGAAGGCTAGGCTCTTCGCGATGCAGTCGCCGGAAAACGTTGCCGTAGTTATGCTGGCCGACGGAGCGAGCGCCGGCGTGGCTCATGCGGCGAAGAGCAAATATTTGATAGCTGCACCTGTGGATGACTTCGGTGATCCGGAATGGCCGACGCTGCACAACCTTCCGGCCCGCAGCCAGAGTGGTTGGCCAACACTTCAAGGTCCACATAATGCACAGAATGCGGCTGCGGCTATCGAGGCGGCTCGAACGCTAGGCTTGCCCGATGAAGCAATAGTCGAAGGCTTTGAGACCTACCCCGGCCTCCCGCACCGCATGGAGCGCATCCGCGAAAAGGACGGGGTCCTGTTCGTCAACGACAGCAAGGCGACCAACCCGACCGCGACCGCTCCGGCGCTTGCCGCGTACCCCTCGATCCGCTGGATCCTCGGCGGACAGGCCAAGACCGAAAATCTCGATGAATGCGCTCCGCACTTCGGCCACGTCCGCTCCGCCTACACGATCGGCGAGGCCGGTGAATTGTTCGCAAAGCTTCTCGCTCCGCATATGCCTGTCGCGAACTGCGAAACGCTTGAAAATGCGCTGAATCACGCCGCGGAGGATTCACAGCCGGGCGATACCGTTCTACTCTCCCCCGCCTGCGCGTCGTTCGATCAGTTTCGCGACTTCGAGCAGAGGGGAGACAGGTTCCGGGACCTGGTGGGGGCGTTATGATCGGAAGCATCTCAGGACAGATCAAGGCGCAGGCAGCGCGCCTCGATCCGGGCAATTACGGCCGCTCGGACACGTCGGCGGTCGGACGCTGGTTCTGGGAGATCGACAAGGTCCTTTTGCTCCTGCTCGCAGTGCTGATCGGCATCGGCCTGATCGCGGTCGCCGCGGCCTCTCCGGCGGCGGGCGAGCGCTATTCGGGCGGCAACGTCCGCTTCTCGGAGCTTCACTATTTCTACCGTCAGATCGTGTGGATCGCCGTCGGCTTGCCGGTGATGATTGGCATCTCGATGATGAGCCGGGAGCGGGCCAAACGCATGTGCCTGGCGGGCGCGGCCTTCTTCTTCGTTCTCCTGATCTTCGTCCCCGTCCTCGGTCCCGAGGTGAACGGTGCGACGCGCTGGATCGACATCGGCATTGGTCAACTTCAGCCGTCCGAATTCCTGAAACCCTTCTTCGTCGTCGCCATGGCCTGGCTTCTGAGCCTGCGCGAACTCGACAAGTCGCTGCCGATCTTCCCGATGTCGGCGATCGTAACCGGCGCGGTCGCCTTCCTATTGATGAAGCAGCCGGATTTCGGATCGACTATCATTTTCGGCTCGGTGTGGATTGCCATGCTTGCGCTCGCGGGGGTTAGCCTCAGAGCTTTGGGAATCCTCGCCGCAGCCGCCGTTGTCGGCGTCGTTCTCGCCTACTTCTTTTATCCCGTAGCAACGACCCGCATCGACGGCTTCCTGTTCGGCGAGGGCGACAATTTCCAGGTCGAGAATGCGATGCGGACGCTGACGGCGGGCGGCCTGTTCGGAATGGGTCCCGGGGCTGGAACACGGAAGTTCGGCCTGCCTGAGCCGCACACTGACTACATCTTCTCGGTCATCGGCGAGGAGTTTGGCCTCATAGCCTGCCTCGCGATCGCCTTGCTTTACCTGACCATCGTCTCGCGCGTGCTGATCAAGCTTCTCGACGAGGAGAACACCTTCGCCATCCTCGCGGCGGCCGGGCTGGTCATCGAGTTCGGCTTGCAGGCACTGATCAACATGGCGGTGAACGTGCAAATCGCGCCGTCCAAGGGCATGACCTTGCCCTTCATCAGCTACGGCGGAAGCTCGATGCTGGCGCTTTCAATCGGCATGGGCTTGCTTCTCGCCTTCACGCGAAGAAATCCGTATTTGACCCGCTCGCCGTACGTCGTGAAGTGGAGCGGGGAGCCCGTCACCGAATGAATTTCGTCTTGGCCGCAGGAGGCACGGGGGGTCACATGATCCCCGCGCATGCGCTCGCGGAGGAATTGAAGAAACGCGGGCATGGCGTGCTGCTGATCACAGACGATCGCGGCGCTCGGTTTCCCGGCCTTTTCGGGAATATCCCCGTGCACATCCTTCCGGCTGGAAGGCTGGGCGGCGGACCGATCGGCTGGTTGCGTGCTTTCGGCTCAGTCGCCAAGGGCCGGCGGGAGGCCAAGAACCTCTATTACGAGCATCGACCCGACGCGGTCGTGGGCTTCGGCGGCTATCCGGCGGTTCCGTCGCTGCTTGCTGCGACCGCCAAGCGAATCCCCACCATCCTGCACGAGCAGAATGCGGTCTTGGGGCGCGCGAACCGATTTCTCGCGGGCGACGCAACGGCGATCGCGACGGCCTATTCGCGGGTTGAGCGTGTGAAACCCCGCAATCGGGCGAAGATCGTGCTCGTGGGCAATCCTGTCCGGGCCGAGATCGCTCGGCTCGGCGAAGAGCCGTTTCCGGCCTTCGACGAGTTCGCGCCCTTCAAGATTCTCGTCACCGGCGGAAGCCAGGGCGCGACCGTCCTGAGTAGGGTCGTGCCCGAAGGGTTGGGCATGCTCTCGCCTTCGTTGCGGCTGCGTCTGCAGGTCATGCAGCAGTGCCGCCCCAACGACATTGACGTGGTACGCGCCCGCTACGGGGAACTCGGCATCCCCGCCGAGGTGATGACCTATATCGAAGACATGGCCGGCAAGCTTAGCGAAGCCCATTTGTTCATTGGCCGATCGGGCGCTTCTACCGTTGCCGAGCTCACTGCCGCCGGCCGTCCCGCGATCCTCATTCCCTACCCGTCCGCGACCGACGATCACCAGACCGCCAACGCGCGTGACATCACCCAGGCAGGCGGTGCGCGAACGATCATCGAGGAGCAGTTCACTCCGGAGGTTCTTGCCCGCCAGATCGAAGTGATGGCCGCGGACCCCCAGGCGCTGATCAACGCGGCCGGCCGTTCCCTGTCCGTCGGCCTTCCTCACGCGGCGAGCGACTTGGCCGATCTCGTTGAACGCGTGGGCGGTGGCCTTTCCCCGGTTGAGGTGGGGCCGGCACTCAGCCCCCGCGTGTCTGCCGGTGCTCCCACAGGCGGCGTTCCGGCATGATTGGGCGCTCATGCTGAAGGCATTGGGTACCGACATCGGGACGATCCACTTCGTCGGGATCGGCGGCATCGGAATGTCCGGGATCGCCGAGGTGATGCATCAGCTCCGCTATTCCGTGCAGGGCTCGGACATATCCGAGGGCTATGTGGTCGAGGGCCTTCGGAAGCTCGGCATCCCGGTGATGATCGGCCAGAAAGCGGAAAACCTCGGCGATGCGACCGTGGTCGTGATCTCTTCAGCCGTCAGTCGCGGCAATCCCGAAGTCGAAGCGGCGGTCGAGCGGCGCCTGCCGATCGTCAAGCGGGCGGAAATGCTTGCTGAGCTGATGCGCATGCAGAAGACGATCGCCGTCGCCGGAACGCACGGCAAGACGACAACGACGTCCATGATCGCAGCGTTGCTGGATGCTGGCGGCGTTGACCCGACCGTGATCAACGGCGGGATCATCAATCGCTACGGCTCAAATGCGCGCCTCGGGAAGAGCGACTGGATGGTCGTCGAGGCCGACGAGAGCGACGGCAGCTTCCTCCGGCTCGACGGGACAATCGCGGTCGTCACCAACATCGATCCGGAGCATCTCGAACATTACGGCGGGTTCGACGAGGTCAAGAAAGCCTACTGCCAGTTCATCGAGAATGTGCCTTTCTACGGTCTCGCGGTGCTCTGCGTTGATCATCCCGAGGTGCAGGGGGTCATCAGCCAGATCCGCGACCGCCGCATTGTAACCTACGGCTTCTCGGCGCTTGCCGACCTGCGTGCCGACAATGCGACAGGCGGTCCGCAGGGGAGCATCTTCGATGCGATCGTGCTTGAGCGCGACGGTTCGCGGCGGACGATCGAGGACATCACCGTGCCGATGCCCGGCAGGCATAATGTGCAGAACGCGCTGGCGGCCATCGGCGTCGCGCTCGAGCTCGGACTGTCCGACGACCAGATCCGGGAAGGCTTCGCCCGCTTCGAAGGCGTGAAGCGGCGCTTCACCAAGGTCGGCGAGTTCGATGGCGTGCCGGTGATCGACGATTACGCTCACCATCCGGTCGAGATCCGCGCCGTCCTTTCGGCGGCTCGCGAGAGCGCAGACCAGCGTGTCATCGCGGTTATGCAGCCGCACCGCTACTCCCGGCTCCACGATTTGATGGAGGACTTCCAGAACGCGTTCAACGATGCGGACGTAGTGTTTGTCGCGCCAGTCTATCCGGCGGGAGAGGAGCCGATCGAGGGCGTGGACTCCGAGGCTCTCGTCGAAGGTCTCCGCTCGCGGGGGCATCGCATGGTGCGCGCGGTTGCGGATATGGAGGACCTCTGTTCAGGCCTGCGCGACCTCGCCGCGCCGGGCGACTTGGTCATCTGCATGGGCGCCGGCGACATCACCAAGTGGGCGGCGAAGCTCGCGGATGGCGTCTGTCAGAAAAGGGCGAAGAAGTGAGCGTCGCCACTCTGCCGCAGGTCAGAGGCAAGCTGACTCCCAACGCTTCGCTCGCGCCTCTCGTCTGGTTCAAGAGCGGCGGAACTGCCGAATATCTGTTCGAGCCCGCGGACGAGAATGACTTGGTTTCCTTCCTCCGCGATCTTGACCCTGATGTACCCGTGATGGCGCTCGGGCTCGGCTCCAACCTTATCGTTCGCGATGGTGGTGTTCCAGGCGTCGTGGTTCGGCTGGGCAAGGCGTTCGCGAAGATCCAGCAGCTCGACGAGACCACATTGCGCTGCGGAGGCGGAGCGAGCGGAATCCTCGTGTCATCGACGGCGCGAGATCACGGCATTGCCGGTCTCGAATTCCTTCGCGGGATCCCCGGCACCGTCGGCGGCTTCGTGCGCATGAACGGCGGCGCCTATGGCCGCGAGGTCAAGGACATACTCATCGAAGCGCGGGTAGTGATGCGCGATGGTTCGGTCGAGGTCTGGCCTCACCAAAAGCTCGGCTACACCTATCGCCACAGCGAAGTGCCGGACGGAGCTATCGTCGTCGAGGCGACCTTTCGCGGGTCGCCCGGCTCGCCCGAAGCGATCGGCGCTGAAATGGACGTGATCGCCAGCGTCCGCGAGGAATCGCAGCCGCTGCGCAGCCGGACAGGCGGCTCGACCTTCAAGAACCCGCACGGCCACAAGGCTTGGGTCCTTGTTGACGCGGCAGGCTGCCGCGGCCTGACGATGGGCGGCGCCCAGGTCTCCGAAAAGCATTGCAACTTCCTGCTCAACCTCGGTAGCGCGACCAGCGCCGACATCGAGGCTTTGGGCGAAGAAGTCCGCCGCCGCGTGCTGGCAAATTCAGGCATCACCCTTGAATGGGA
>Ga0070670_100001607_pt1 | contig 18259 bp, 16 predicted proteins | sample KBSS63metaG_FD_64665 | JGI IMG/M metagenome (GOLD analysis project Ga0070670, IMG submission 64665) | Switchgrass rhizosphere microbial communities from Kellogg Biological Station, Michigan, USA - KBS S6-3 metaG | ecosystem: Host-associated > Plants > Roots > Rhizosphere > Soil ... | reverse complement strand
CGACGGCAACCAGTTCGGCACCACCTGGTATGCGGGCCGTGGCGTGCTCGAGACTCCGGGCGGCGGCACGTTCGTCTCGCTCGGGTCCGGCTCCGCGGGAGGACCGGGCACGCTGGTGGGCGGGACGAACCCGTTCGGCGTCAAGGCGACGATCGACAATCGCAACGTCGGCGGCGTGACCCTGGGTTGCGATGCGTCGAACGGCAACGGCGTCACCCGCGGCATGGAGTGGGAGATCCCGCTTACCGCGATCGGCTCGCCGCAGGGCTGCTTCCGGCTGAGCGTGATCGTGCGCGACGGCACGACCGTGGGCTCGAACGTTTCGAACTCCGTGCTCGCCCCGGCGCCCGCCGGCACCTGCCCTCCGGGCCCGGCGCAGTTCGTCAACTTCGCCTCGATCGCCGGCGACCAGACCTTCGAGGTCTGCGACGGCCTGATCGGCGTGCCCGCGCCGGGCGCGTCCGTACTCGCGCTCGCGTTCTCGGCAGCGAATCCCGCCCGCGGCGATCGGCTTCTATTCCGCTACGCGATGCCCGAGGGGGCGGTGGGAACGTTGACGCTGCATGATCTCGCCGGCCGCGTCGTGCGGCGCGCCACCGTCACCGGTCCGGGAGGGCTGGTCGATCTCTCGCACGGGAACCGGCTGGCGCCGGGACTCTACTGGGCGCGTCTCGTCCAGGGCGGCGACAAGGTCGTGCGAGGAATCTGCATCGTCGACAGCCGTTGAGAATCTCTCCAGTCACTCGTCGAGCGCGATCGGCTCCGACACCCGCCGCTCGATCGGCAGCTCGGGTCCGAACGGCCGCCGCGCGGGATCGAACGAAGTGAGCACGTTGTAGAAGACGACGCGATAGGCCCCGGCTCCGATGGGCGCATCGATGACTGCCCCGGCCGACTGCGTGAACACGAGCGTGTCGACGAACGACGAATCGCCGCGCACGACGATCGCCGGCGACAGGCACTGGTTCGTCATGGCGACCCAGGCATCCTGCCACGTGCCCTGCTTCATGCGTTGAAGTCCCCATGCGATGGCGCCGTTGCAATGCAGGATCCACGCGGTCGTGTCGGGGGGCGCGCGGAACGTCGCGATGATCCTCGTCTCCGGCCCGTAAGGGCCTGCCGTCAGCTCATAGCGCGAGCGGTCGGTGGTGACCCCGACGGGAGCGGCCGCCGACGCGCGCTCGGGGCGAGGGGCGCACCCGGCGACACCCAACACCACAACAGTGACGCCCGCGATCCTTCGCATTCCGAGCATGGTTCCTCCTGACGGCCGCTTCGTCTCCAGTCCACCACAGCACCACAGCACTTAGGAAGCCGGGACGTCGAAGTGGCAGCGGGTAGCGCCGGGACGGGAAATCCGGCTACAGTGGCACGCGCGACCATCCGTCGCCCAAGGGGAGGGATCACCGCGTGCTCCGCACTCCGACACGGTTGTTCTCCGCATCATGGCTCGTTGGAGCCGTGGCCGGTGCGGCCGTGGGGGTGGGCGGCTTCACCTTCCTCTACGCGAAGGGCGCGTCATACCTGGGGCACGACTCGGCTGCCTGCGCCAACTGCCACGTCATGAATGATCAGTACGCGGGCTGGCTCAAGTCGAGCCACCGCGCCGTGGCCGAGTGCAACGACTGCCATACCCCGCACGCATTCCTTCCCAAGTACGCGATCAAGGCGGTCAACGGGTTCAACCACAGCTGGGCGTTCACCACCGGGCGCTTCCACGAACCGATCCGGATCCGGGGCTTCAACCGCAGGATCACCGAGAACGCCTGCCGCCACTGCCATGGTGACATCGTGGCGGCGATGGACGGTGGCGTTTCGCACGGCGGGGGGGAGCGTGACGTGTCCTGCGTCCGCTGCCACGGCAAGGTCGGCCATCCCGACCTGACGACGTCCGCATCCGCGGCAGGGAGGCAGAGATGAGTCCACGGGAAGGCGGCGGCGCGCCGCTCGGACGCGGCATGCTGCTCGCGCTGGTGGTCGCGGCCGTCGTCGGCGCGGGGGTGAGCGCGTTGCTGGTGAACATCGTCGAGCGCAAGCAGGAGGGCAGGAATCCGTATTCCCGGGTCGTCGAGATCACCGACGACACCGACGACCCGGCGATCTGGGGCAAGAACTTCCCGCAGCAGTACGACGGCTACCTGCGCACCGTCGACCAGGTACGCACGCGCTTCGGCGGCAGCGAGGCGGTGCCGCGTACGCCGACCAAGGTCGACCCGCGCTCGGTCGTCGCCCAGTCGCGCCTCGAGGAGGATCCTCGGCTCAAGACGATGTGGGCCGGCTATGCCTTCGCAAAGGACTTCCGCGAGGAGCGCGGCCACGCCTACATGCTCGAGGACCAGGTCTACACCGAGCGCCAGCGCGTCGCCAAGCAGCCCGGCACATGCCTCCACTGCCACGCTTCGGTCTACGTGCCGTACAGGAAGGCGGGGGGAGGCGATCTCTTCGCCGGCTTCGAGAAGCTCAATCCGATGCCCTACGCCGAGGCGCGGAAGCTCGTGACGCATCCCGTGGCCTGCATCGACTGCCACGATCCGAAGACGATGGCCCTGCGTGTCACGCGACCGGCGTTCATGGAGGGCATGCGGGCGAAGAAGGCTCGCGAAGGCGTCGCCGACTACGACGTCAACGAGGACGCGACACGCCAGGAGATGCGCTCCTTCGTGTGCGGCCAGTGCCACGTCGAGTACCACTTCAAGGGCCCCGAGAAGCGGCTCACCTATCCCTGGCTGTTCGGATTGCGGGTCGAGCAGATCTACGCCTACTACGACTCGATCGGTTTCCACGACTGGATGCACGCAGAGACCGGCGCGCCGGTGCTCAAGGCGCAGCATCCCGAGTTCGAGATGTGGAACCAGGGGATCCACGCCCGCTCGGGCGTCGCCTGCGCCGACTGCCACATGCCCTATATGCGGAGCGGCGCCCAGAAGATCAGCGACCATCACATCCGCAGTCCGCTGCTCAATGTCAACCGGGCGTGCCAGACCTGTCACAAGTGGCCCGAGGAGGAACTCGTGGCCCGCGTCGAGGCATCGCAGGAGCGGGTCCACGGCATGCGCGACCAGGCGATGGACGCCCTGGTCGCGCTCATCGGCGACCTGAAGCGCGCGCGCGCGGAAGGCGACACGACATCCGCGACGTTCCGCGAGGCGCAGCGCTTCCAGCGGCAGGCGCAGTTCTACGTGGACTTCGTCGAGGCAGAGAATTCGACCGGATTCCACGCGCCCCAGGAGGCGCTGCGCATTCTCGGCCAGTCGATCGACCTGTCGCGTCAGGGGCAGCTTGCGCTGCGGCCGGTCGCCGTGCGACGAGGGACAGGCGTACGCTGAGCGACATGAAATACGCGTTGATCACCGACATTCACGCGAACCTTCCCGCGCTCGAAGCCGTCCTGCACGACATCGAGGGACGCTCCGACGTGATCGCCACATATCACCTCGGCGATCTCGTCGGCTACGCGCCGTGGCCGAACGAAACCGTCGCACTGCTCGAGTCGCGTGGCATTCAAGGTGTCGCCGGCAACTACGACACGACGACCGCGCGGGACTACGAGCACTGCGGATGCAAATATGAGAACCCCACGCAGGAAGCCCTGAGCCATCGGAGCTTCGAGTGGACCAAGGCCCACGTGAACGTGGAGACGCGGCGTTTCCTCGCCGACCTGCCCTTCAGCCTGGAATTGCGGCCGCTCGGTGGCCACGTGGCAGCCGGGCCGCGGATCGTGCTCGTGCACGGAACGCCCGTCGTCAATACGCAGTATTGGACCGAGGACCGGGCGGACTCGTTCTGCCTGCAGATGGCGCAGCGCATCGGGATGAAAGCGGGGGATGCGATCGCGTTCGGCCACACGCACCAGATGTGGCACCACGCGATCGAGGGATTCCACTTCGTCAATTGCGGCACCGCCGGACGTCCGAAGGACGGCGATCCGCGCGTGAGCTACGTGCTGCTGCAAGTGAGCCAGGCAGGCGAGATCACGACGGAATTCGTGCGCGTCGAATACGACGTCGCGCGCGCCGCACGCGGGATTCGCGAAAGCGAGTTGCCGGACGAGTTCGCCGAGTTCCTCGAGACCGGTGGGAAAGTGGCCTGGGCCGCTGGATGACGGGACCGGTCCGCCACAACCTCGCAACATTTGACCGAGTTTCACCGCCGGAGACCTCTCGTCTCGCGAAAACGGACATCTTCGGCCCAATCTCATCTTGCGGTCGGTGGGTTCGGGCGTAGAGTTTCGGGCATCCTGCGGCGGTCCCCCTTGGATCGCCTGCCCGGACCGGGATGACTCACGAACTGATGAGGCCAAGATGCGCTCACGACCCGAACTGCCCGTCGGATCCGCGGCCGTCGCCTGCGTGCGATCCACTGCGATCGTTGCCCTCCTTCTGCTGGCCTGGCCCGTGCCCACGACCCTGGGCGCGGTGACGTGCGGTTCTCAGGCCTTGTCCCTCGAGGACTTGAACTCCCTCGCCCGCGAATCCGCGCTCGCGGGTCGCGTCGCACCGCACAGCCTGTACCTGCGCGACGGGACCTCGCGTTCGACGTTTGTGTCGTTGCGCGATCGCGCCGCGCAAGGTGGACAACTCAATTCGGCGGGTGAGGAGGGCTGGCAACCGGGCTTCGGCTTGCCGGGGCTCCACGAGTACCCGGGCGCCGCGATCGAATACAAGGGTGAGCTCGTGGTCGCGGGCTGGCTGCGCACGGCCGGCGCGAAACCGGTGAACGGGATCGCGCGCTGGACGGAGGACGGCTGGCAGCCGCTCGGCGAGGGAATCGTTCCCGCCTTCACGCTCGTGCTCATAAACGATCGTCTCTACGCGGGCGAATGCGTGGGTACGGTCGCCGTGTGGGACGGCCAGTCCTGGACGCGCCTGCCCCAGTCTCCGCTGATGAATCTCGCCGCACTCGTAGTCCATGACGGAGTCCTCTACGCGGCGGGATCCTACGGATCGCAAGGTCGGGTCGCGCGCTTCAACGGAACCGCATGGCAGGTGCTGGGAAGCGACTTCGATTCCGATGTGGCCGCGATCGGGTTCTATCGGGGCGATCTCATCGCGGGAGGACGCTTCCGCAACTACCAGGGGACTCCGTGCGGTTATGTCGCTCGCTGGAATGGAACGAACTGGGAATCGATCGGCTCTGGCATCGATCCCAACGACTATTCGGGGGTGACCGCAATCGAGGAATTCGGAGACCGCCTGATCGTCGGCGGCTGGTTCTCGAGCTGCGGATTCGTTCCGAGCCCCGGTCTCGCGGCGTGGGACGGTTCCTCATGGAGCGCGCTCGAAGGCGCGCCACCCGCGTACGTGAACGATTTGATGGTGATGGACGGCAACCTCTATATCGCGGGAGCGTTCGCGGGAGATTACTCGTCGATCGCGAAATGGGACGGGACCACCTGGACGTCCGAAGGCCTCGAGCAGTGGGTGGCCGGACTCGCGTCCTATCACGGCCAGCTCACCGCAGTCGGCGGGTTCTATGGCGCCGGGTGCCCGTCCGGCAAACGAATCACGGGAGTCGCGACCCTGGGAGTCGATGGATGGAACGGGTTCGAACGCTGGGAGCCTTCGATGCACGGCCTTGCTCTCAACGCCGGAGCCGCGGACCTGTGGAGCGCCGTTCTCTACAAGGACGAGCTGGTGGTCGCAGGCATCGTCGGCCTCGCCGGAACTCCGCCACAATGGAAGCAAGTCCGGAGCCCGGTTCGCTGGGACGGACAGGATTGGCAGTCCTTCACGGACGGGTCCCCCTGTCCGACGACCCTCGCGGTCGTAGGCGACGACTTGATCGGAGGCGGGTTCTACGGCATCGCGCGCTGGGACGGCGCCGCCTGGCGTTCGATGGGGAGCGGCCTCAGCGGGATGTTCTTCGCGATCACCGAATACAGGGGAAAGATCTACGCGGGAGGAGAACTGCGGATCGAGGCCACCGGCCAGAAGACGACGCTCGCTTGGTTCGATGGAACCGAATGGAGTGCACTTCCGAACGCGCCCGCGACCGCGGAGTGGAACTCGCCGCGAGTGACCGCGCTCGAGGTGAAGGACGGCCTGCTCTACGTCGGAGGCAACTTCGAGGGATCCATGACCGTCGACTCGCCAAGCATCCTGGCGTGGGACGGGATTCGGTGGCGCGCGGTTGGCGGTGGCCTCCATGGTGACATCCGCGACCTCCAGAGTTACGACGGCGAGCTCTACGCCGGCGGATCGGTCAGCTCCGGCTCCGGGTTCGAAGGAGTGCAGCGCTGGGACGGGTCGACGTGGCGACCCATGGGTCTCGGCCATTGCCAGGTGCTCGCGCTCGGGCTCTACGGCGACAAGCTCGTGATTGCGGGCAATGCGGGCGTCGATCGCGTCGCCCCGGGATCGATGGGCATTGTGAGCTGGGACGGCCAGCGTTGGGCCGGCTTCGGCTCCGGCGTCAATGGCCAGGTCTCCGCGATCCAGCAAATCGGCGGGGATCTTTACCTCGCCGGCACGTTCAGCTCCGCAGGCGATCAATCGTCCTACTCCGTCGCGCGCTGGGGCGGTTCCGAGCCGCTGCCGGTTCCGCCGGCCGTGCAACCACCGGGTGCCGAGATCGCCTTGAAATTCGGGGTGGAATCCGCGGTCGTGACGTCGAACCAGGTGCAGTTGTCGTTCTCGCTGCCCGAGAGCGGCCCCGCGAGCCTCGAATTGTACGACGTGAGAGGTGCGCGCATCGCGCTGCTGCGCAGCGGCGCAACTGACGCCGGAACAACGCAGCTCGCATGGTCGTCCGGCTCGCCGGCCCCGTTTCCCGAGAACGGCGTCTACTTCCTGCGGCTCACCGCGCAGGGAAGGACGGCGAAGGCGAAGCTGGTCTTCGCGCGGTAGAAGCTTCGTGTCGAGCCCGCATGCCGTGCGGAAGGATGATCATGCCCAGGTTGCAACTCGTCGTGACCGCGCTCGCGCTCGTCGCCGTCCTCGCCGGCTGCTCCGACGACCCGACGCAGCCGAAGGCCAACCAGACCCGCATCGTGTTCACCTCCGCCCGCGTCCTCAACAGCGAGATCTGGTCGATGAACGCGGACGGAACCGACCAGAGGCAGCTCACTTCCACGCAGGACAACAGCGGTTCACCGAGCTGGTCGGCCGATGGCTCGACGATCCTCTTCACACGATGGTGGCGCGTCGGGTCCGGCGTGCGCAGCGGCGTGTTCCGCATGAAGAGCGACGGCTCGGAGACGACCTGCCTCGACAGCATTCCCGATGCCTACTACGCCTCGCCGCATGAATCGCCCGACGGAACGAAGATCGTCTGCGAGCGAAGCGCCCCGAACGGTTACCGCGAGATCTGGCTCATGAACGCCGACGGATCGGGCGCGATCGACCTGACTCCGGCTGACGAACAAGGAGCCTCGCCCGAGTGGTCCCCGGATGGGACGCGCATCATCTTCTCGCGGGGAACGTGGATCGGTTGGCGGATCTACACGATGTCGCCCCACGGAAGCGACACGTTGAAGGTGGTCGAGACTGGTATTGCCAACTCGAATCAATACCAGCCCTCGTGGTCGCCGGACGGGGCGTCGATCGTCTATGTCGATGACCACGGCGTGCAGGAGTCGACCGACTTCACCTGGATCGACATCGCGAACGCGGACGGAACGAACATCCGGCCGCTCACGCCGCTCACGGACGGACTCCGGTCCGAGCCCTGCTGGTCGCCCGACGGCCATCGGATCGCGTATCGCGACGACATCTATCCCGCGGACATCTTCTCCATGAATCCCGATGGCAGCGGCGTGGTCAACGTGAGCCGCTACCCGGGAGCGCACGACATCAACCCTGATTGGGGTCCTGCCGCTCGGTGACGGAGTGTAGTATCGGCTCCCTGCAGACCAGCGACATCGGCCTTTACCCGGGAGGTGAGCGTGCAGACGACCACGTACGAGCAGACCTGGATCGACGGATTGAACCGCGGGGATGTGTCGGTGGCAGACAAGGTGTTTGCGGCAGATTGCGTCATCCACATCAACGGCAGCCCGGATCCGAACCTGGACGTTGCGGGATTCAAGCAGATGGTGGCTGGTCTGCTCGCCGCCTTCCCTGATCTGCGTTTCACCATCGAGGATCAGATCGCCGCGGGGGACAGGGTTGCGTTTCGATGGGTCGCGGAAGGAACGAACAGCGCCCCCTTCGGGGCGGTCCCGGCGACCGGGCGCCGCGTGCGAGTCAACGGCCTCATCCTCGATCGCATCGCGGACGGCAAGGTCGTCGAGCGCTGGGAACAATGGGACCAGGCGGGCATGATGCAGCAGCTCGGGCTCGCCTAGGCCCAGGCGGTCGTTTGCTCGCCAGTGCTATGAGGAATGCACAGTCGGGATCGTGAAATGAAACGCGCTGCCTTTGCCGGGCTCACTGACCGCCCAGATCTTCCCGCCGTGTGCCCCGACGATGCACCGCGCAATGTAGAGCCCGAGGCCAAGGCCGCGCCGGTCAGGGTGGCCCGCCTGCGAGAATCGCTCGAAGATCGCCTCGATGTTCTCGGGAGCGATTCCCCGCCCGCTGTCGCGCACCGTGAATTCGAGTCCGTCGACGATGGGCGCCAGGCGAAGCTCGATGATGCCGCCCGCCTCCGAGAACTTGATGGCATTGCCGACCAGGTTCGAGAGCACCTGGAGGATTCGATTGCGGTCGAAGGTTGCGGAGACGGGGCCGCGCGGGGCGGCGCTGGTCATGACGAGCTTGCGAGACTCGGCGGCGACCCGATGGTTCTCCATCGTCTCGGCCAGCAACTGCGCCGCGTCTTCCTGCGAAGCGTTCACGTCGAGTCGGCCCAATTCCATGCTCACCACGTCGAGCAGATCTCCGATGAGCCGGTTCATCTGGCCGGTGACCCTGCGGATCCGCCGGGCCTCGGTGTGCGTGCGCTCGCCGGCGGTTCCTTCGGCCGGCATGCCGAGCAGCAGATCGGCGCTCGTCGCGATGACGCCGAGCATGCCCCGCACGTCGTGGCTCACCATTGCGAGGAAATCATCCCGGGAGGCGACGGTGCGGTCGGAATGCGCCCGCTCCGCGAGAAGTCGCTCGTCGGTCTCCTGGCGCTCGAGCTTGAGGAGTTGCGCGATCGCGCTCCTCTGTTCGGCGCGCTCTTCGGAGACTTGGTCGTCGGCCACCGCCCGTTCCTCGGTCAGCGCCTCGTCCTCGGAAGCCCGGATCTCGTCCACGGCGTCGGAAAGGATGACGGGTTGATCGGCGAGGCGGGTGGTCGCGTCCTCTCTTTGACGCGCGTCCTCGAGCACGTCATCTGCCCGCTCGCGCGCCAGTTCGATGACCTGGTCCGCGTCCTTCTCGATGGCCGAGCTACGCGTCGCGAGTTGCTGGTCCGTCTTCTGGCGCTCCTCTCGAAGACTGGTATCGGTTTCGATACGCTCGGGGAGCGCGCACGGGGCGTCTTTCGAATCCATCGTGCCGCCTTCAAGCTCGGGATGGGGGGGGGCGAATGACAGATGCCGAGCGCCCCAGCGTAGCATGGATCTCGCGGGCTCCTCGTCATCCCCCCGAAAGATTGGTCATACGCTCCAGAACCGCGCCACGATGGCAAACACGTCTCGCGTCGGCCCACTCGAACAAGTCCTGGGCCGAGTCGAACAAGGCCCGGGCCGAGTTGAACAAGTCGTACCCAATCTATTACAGCGTCAGGGTGCCGGTGCGGCCACGTCGGCGACCGAGGCGTGGTGCGTGTCGTAGTAACTGAACACGTGCTGCCTCAGCGATCCGTGATTCGGGAACGAGTAGTAGCCGAACTCGAGCATTTCCGCATAAGCCTGATCCGCGGTCCAGCTGTCATGGGCAATGCGGTAGATCCCCGTCATTTCTCCCGTGCGGTGCCTTCCGACGTGGCAGTGCACGTACACCGGCCAATTCTGCGGATCGTTGACGAGCTCGAGAAAGCGGGCAGTCTGCGCATCGCTCGCGGGGCGACTTCCGGAGAGTGGGATGTTGAAGTACTTCAGCCCGGCGGTATGGGTCCACGTCGACTCATCGAGGACCGGATATTCCTGAAGGTCGATGACCGTGCGGATGCCGAGTTCATGCAGCCGCTCGATGGCCTCCTGGTCGGGCTGCGCTCCGCGGAAGTAGTTGTCATTGACCTGGCCGAAGTTGGCCACGCCGGCTTCTTCCGGAGAGATCGTGATCGCCTGCGCGTTCCACGGAGCCGCAAGCGCGACGAACGCGAGCAGGGATGCCAGGAGGTGTCGAAGTCCTGCGTACCGAGGCATGGGTGTGGTTCTCCGGTTCGTGCGGGTGCGACGATTCATCGTGTACTACCGGGCTCCCGGATCCCGGTTCCCGATGGCACTCGATTCTTCGATGCACGGCAGTCGAACGAGGTTGTTCGCTCTTTGTCAGCCGCCGGCTTGGCGCACGAGCTTCCTCTGCGCCGACCACGCCGCGCGGTACGCTCGAGGAGATGGCCGGAAGGAAACTCGCCATGACCGGGGCGCTGCACAAAGGGAGAGGCAAAACGATCTTCTCGATCGGTCACTCGACCCGGACGCTCACCGAATTCGTCACGCTCCTGAGAGAGGACGTCACGCTGCTGGTGGACGTGCGCGCGATTCCGCGGTCGCGGACGACGCCCCAATTCAACCAGGACACGTTGCCGGCCGCGCTCGCCTCCATGCGCATCGGATATCGGCACCTGCCGGCACTTGGCGGGCGAAGGCACCACCGCAAGGACATGCCGGTCTCGCCGAACGAGTACTGGCGGGTTCAGGCATTCCGGAACTATGCCGATTACGCGGCGACGGAGGAATTTCGTGCCGGCCTGAACGTGCTGCTGGAGCTTGCGCGCAATGACCGGTGCGCGATCATGTGCGCAGAGGCGGTGTGGTGGCGATGTCACCGCCGAATCATCGCCGATTACCTTCTGGTTGCCGGCTGGAACGTCCAGCACATCGTCTCGACGGGTCCACCCATGAAGGCGATTCTCACGCCTGCCGCACGTGTCGTGGCGGACGGTACCCTGCGCTATCCCGCGCAGCAGTCCTGAAATCAGAGCTCATTGCGCGCCTGGCCCCCTCGGGAGGATCATCAAGCCTGGATCCCCCCGACCGTGCCCGATCCTCCGTTTGGAGAGCTCGTCATGTCGACCCGCCCGCTGCTTTCGCTCCTCGCGACGCTCCTGATCCTCGCACCGTCCGCCGCCCTCGCCTGGACGGTGAACGGCACGCCCGTGTGCACCGCGGCCAAGGTGCAGGCGTTGCCCAATCTTTGTTCCGATGGCCAGGGCGGCGTCTTCGTCGTGTGGCAGGACCGGCGCCGCTCGAGCCAGACCGAGCTCAATGACGTCTACCTGCTGCACCTGCAATCGGACGGAACGCGTTGGGCCGGCTGGCCCGTCAACGGGATCCCGGTTTCCGAGACCGGCACGACCGGCCGCGCGAGCGTCGTCCCCGACGGCGCCGGCGGCGTCCTGGTCGTGTGGGGCGAGTTCGTGCCGCGGAGCGTCCGCCTGCAGCGCATCGACGCGGGCGGTGCCGTCCACGCGGGCTGGCCCGCCGGCGGCACGACGATCTTCACCAGCCCCTACGAAGTGATCGGTGCCGCGGCTTCGGACGCGGCCGGCGGCGCCTTCGTCGCCAGCACGATGACGAACAATCCCGAGATCGTGTGGCTGACCATCACGCATGTCGATTCCTCCGGGGCGTTCGTCGCGCCCTTCAACGCCAACGGCGTCGTTGTGGGCAGCGGCGAGCACATCACGGGTTGGTCGCTCGCGCCGGATTCGGCGGGGGCCGGCATCGCGTTCGCGATCACGCGGTTCAGCACGGGGCTCGGGGGCCGAACGGACGCGGTCGTCGGGCGCGTGAATGCGAACGGAACGGTCGTGTCCTACACCTCGCCCGACAACTTCGTCACGAGCGCGCGCGCGACCTCCGGCACCGCGGGCGACGTGTTCGCGGCGTGGTGGAACTCGGGAGTCCGGCGCGGCCAGCATCTCGACGGCAGCGGCACGCTGTGGCCGTCGCCTTCGGATCTCACCGCCGTCGGCGCGCTCGCGCGCGACGGAGCGGGCGGCGTGTGCTCAGTCGGGATGACGGCCGCAGGCGCCCTGGCGGTCGATCGGCGCGCCGCCGACGGCAGCGTTCCCGGCGATTGGCCCGCGGGTGGAGTGACGCTCGTCCCCGCGGGAACGTTCGCCGGAATCGGGGCCCTCTATGCGCAAGGCGCCATCGTCGCTTGCTGGTCGCAGTCGAGCGGCGCCACCGGCCTCGACCTGCGGGCGCAGGCGATCGCGCGCGACGGAACCATTGCGCCGGGATGGCCGACTGCGGGCGCCGCCATAAGCGAGGCCACAGGCGACCAGAGTGGGTTCTCGATGATCGTGAGCGGTGGGGGAGCGCTGGTCGCGTGGGAGGATGATCGTGCCGGCGCCGCCAGTCGCGACATCTACATCGCCCCGGTCGGCCCCGCGGAGCTCGTGGGTGTGCCGCGCATCGCGGCCGCGCTCGCCATTGTGAACGTGGCGCCGAATCCGGCACGCGAGTCCGCACGTGTGGAGTTCCGCGGCGACGCCGGCTCTCCTGTCACGGTCGAGCTCGTCGACCTGCGGGGAACCCCCGTGCGGAGCGCGGGAACGACGGCTGGCGCGGCGGTCGCGCTCGACACGCGTTCCCTGCGTCCGGGGGTCTACTGGGTCCGGGCCCGAAGAGGCACCGTCGAGGCGGCCCCGTACAAGCTCGTCGTCCTGCACTAGCCGCCATGTCTCTCGGCAGGGTTCTGATGATGATCGGTGGGGCGCTGCTCGCAGTCGGGGCGCTGGTATGGCTGGGCGGCCGGCTGAACCTTCCGCTCGGTCGATTGCCCGGGGACATCCGCATCGAACGGGAGAATTTCAGGTTCTATCTTCCGCTGACGACGTGCCTGCTGCTCAGTGTCCTCGTCTCAGTGGTCGTCTGGGCTCTTCGCAGGCGATGAGCTGACCGACGCCCGGGCATGGTTGAGGTCGAGCTCGGCGACGAGAGGGAAGTGATCCGACGCCTCGCCGTCACCGGACGCCTTCGCCACCTCGCAGCGCCGCAGCCGGTCCGTGAACGATCCCGGCACGAAGACGAAATCGAGCCGCACGTGCGGCCGCCAGGTGGGAAACGTATGCCCCGCGTCGTCGGGGTGCAGCAGGCGGAACCCATCGAGGAATCCCGCGTCGAGCATGATCTGGATCGTCTCCCAGCGGATCGTCCGGCCGGTCAGCCAGGTGAGGACTCGCAGGCGGCGGGGGAGCTGCGCAAGGTCGAGCTCTTCGCCCGGTGCGAGCGTGTTGAAGTCGCCGGCGATGATCGCTTCCTTCTCGCGCCCGGCGAGACCGGCCAGCAGGGCGCGCAGCTCGCGCACCCGCTGGCGCTCCATCCAGTTCGTGTGCAGCGCGGTGAGGTGGACACCGATGAGACGAACCTCCGGCTCGGCAAGCACGAGCTCGAGGAACGTGCGTCGTGAGCCGCGGATCGGATGCCATGACGCCTCGGTCACCGGACGGCGGCTCAGGTAGCCCACGGAGTGCCCGCGCCGGGAACCCCATGCCGGCATGCCCGCGGCCTTTGCGATCGATTCGACGACGGCGGGATGGGTCGCTTCCTGGAGCAGGACGACATCGGGGTCGAGGGCCCGGATCGTGTTCCCCAGGGCCGCCTCGCGCCCGCCGCCGCCGAAGCGGATGTTGTAGCTCATGAGCCTGAGGCTCATCCGTCCTCGAGCTTTCCGATCAGCGTCAGGTAGGGCTGCCCCATGAGGCGCTCGCGCAGGAACATGATCCAGTCCTTCGTCGCCTGGATGTTGACCGGCCGGCCCACCATCGCCGTGAGCTCCTTACGCAGCTCGACGAGCCGGGGAGCCACGTGCGGATTCTCGTCGCACAGCGGCATGGTGTGGACGCCCGGGATGTAGAACGCATCCGGGTCGAACCAGTCCACGACTTCGCCTCCGACGAGAGTGAGGTCGAGATCGCTCGTGCCCGGGCCATCCGCGTCGAAGGGGGACCCGTCTTCCCACCGGACTCCCGTGACGGAACTGCCGCGCATCACTCCCGCGGTGTCCGCCGGGAGCAATCGCGCCAGCTGGGTGCAGAACTCCTGGAGTTTCAACTCGTCCCCGCCGAACGCGAGCCGGACCAGGTTCTCGCGCATCTCGCTGGCGCTCAAGACTGCGGGGGCGGTGTCGTCCTTTTCGTCGGTGTCCATGTCGTGTCGAGTCCTCCCTTCCTGGGCGGTTCCCGGATCATCGCAAGACCACGGCGCTGCGGCCAAGCAGAGGATGCACTTATGCAGAATCTGCAATCTGCGCAGCGGAATTTTCGCCGCCCGAAGACCTCGAGGCCCGTCGACCGCCTTCCGCGCTCGGTGAATGGCTCTGGCACCCGCTTTGCACGCGGCTTCCGTGAGGCCGCCCGATCATGGCCCGGCCTTCGACAGCTCATGAGCGAATCTGATGCCAAGGAGGACAGTCATGAAGAAGGTCGCTCTTTCCAAACTCTTCGGGGCCATGTTCGCGCTGGCCCTGGTCCTGTCGACCGGCCTTCCGGCGGCGGCGGACGCACCGCTCGTCTCGACCACCGGCACCGTGGTCTCGGTGACGGATCAGGTTCTCGTTCTTGCGACCGACAAGGGCAACCTGACTTTCGATCTCGACAAGGACACGATAAAGCCTGCCAGCATCGCGGTGGGCAGCCGAATCACCGTGTCGTACGACTCCGATGACAAGACGACCGACAAGATGGACGCGCGGCAGATCGTGATGAGCCCTGAAGCAACGCCGGCGACGCCGGGCGTCACGACGAACCAGACCACTCCGGCTCAGGAGACGACTCCTTCGACACAGGAGCAGCTTCCGCAGACCGCGAGTTCGCTGACACTTCTGGTGGTCGCAGGACTGTTGTTGCTGGCGGGAGGCATCATGCTTCGGAAGCGGACTCGCTGATCGTCGAGCCCGATCGCCGCGCGTTCAATTGCTCCGATCAGGAGCCTTCAGAGGAGAGTCCATCGAGACGGTCCCCATGCCGGGGGCCGTCTCGTTCAATGTGACGGCGCGCTCCCCCATCGGGCGACATCGGACGACAAATCGTTTCGGAGCGCTGCCCACCCAGTTGAACGGATAGCAGGTCACGAGCGTCAGTGCCGGACGGACCGTGTCCTCGAGCAGGTCGATGCGGTCGGGATCGACGACCTGAGCCCACTCCACCTCGTACGAGAACACTCCATCAGGAGTGTCGAGTCGGATGTGATCGCCCTTGGCGATGTCCTTCAGCCGACGAAAATAGGTGTCCCGATGAGCGGCGAGTCCCACATTCCCGCGCTCGCCCGGGAATGCGGTATCCGGAACGTGACCGATGCCGCGGCCGAGGGCCTGCTTGGTGACGCCCTCGGTGACCATCGCCGAAATGCCGAGCCTTGGGATCTCGAAGCGCCCGACAAGCCCGTTGCTCATGGCTTCGCGTCGAGTCGAGGGTGCTTCCTCGAGCACCGAGGGGACAGATTGCGACGAGCCCGCCGTATCGAGGCGCCGGCTCAACTGGCGCTGGAACAGGTGAGCGTCGATCGTCACGCCAGCCCAGTACGAGAGCAGACCGATCCCCGCCGCGCACAGCGCGAGGCTCGGCAAGTTTCGGAGACGAGCGAACACCCTCACAGGAACCCTCCTGGGACCGGCACCAGAGTCAATCATCGCCGCAGGAAGCCCGGGGTTGCCAATTCTCCCGTTCGCTTTTTTCCTCCGCACGCGTTTCCCGGATTGAGGCCCCACGTCCACTCGATCCGGAGGTCGCTTCAATGCGAAACACCCTGCTCTCGAGTCGCCGGCGCATCCGGCCAGAAGTCGTCTTTCTGACCGTCGCCATGGCCGCGCAACTGGCCCATGCATCGGCCCCGTGGGCGTACCCCCTGGGAGTGCGTGGCGACTTTCCGACCGCGACCAGTCCCCTCGGGGTGGCGATCGCCGACCTGAACTCCGACGGCCGGCCCGACCTCGTGACGGCGAACTATTCCGGGACCGTCTCGGTGCTGCTCGGCAACGGCACGGGCGGCTTCGGCTCGAAGACGGATTTCGCTGCCAGCGCCGGTCCCACCGCCCTCGCGGTCGGTGACCTGAACGGCGATGGGCGACCCGACGTGGCGGTGGCGAACGCCAACGCCGGCTCGGTCTCGATCCTTCTCGGCAACGGTGCGGGCGGGCTCGGGGCCAGGACGAACATTGCGACGGGCGGCAATCCACAGTCGGTCGCGCTTGGCGACCTCAACGGCGATGGCCGCTTGGACATTGCGGTGGCGAACCAATCATCGAACACGGTCTCGTTGCTGCTCGGCGCCGGCGCGGGAAGCTTCGGTCCCAAGACCGATTTCGCGACCGGTTCCAGCCCCTACTCGGTGGCGATCGGCGACCTGAATGGCGATGGCCGGCCTGACGTTGCGGTTGCCAACAGCGCGCCGAGCACCGTCTCGATCTTCCTTGGCAACGGCGCCGGAGGCCTCGGCGCGAAGACGGACTTCGCGACGGGCGGCAATCCGCGCTCGGTCGCGATGGGAGACCTGAACGGGGACGGAAGGCTCGACCTCGCCACGGCGAACTACGGCGCCGCGACGGTTTCGGTCCTGCTCGGCAACGGCACGGGCGGCTTCGGGCCGAAGACCGACTACGCGACGGGCCTGAGTCCCATCTCGGTGGTGATCGGAGACATCAACGGCAATGGCGCGCCCGACCTCGCCGTCTCCAATCTCAGCAATGGCAGCATCTCGGTGCTGCTGGGCGACGGCGCGGGCGGCTTCGCCGCAAAGACCGATTTCGCAACCGGCGGGTTGCCCTTCTGCCTGGCGATGGCCGACGTGAGCGGCGACGGCTGGCCGGAACTGGTCACGGCGGACTATGCCGATCACGAGGTGTCGGTCCTGCTCGGCAACGCCACGGGCGGATTTGCGGCCAGGACCGACAAGGCAACCAGTGCCGGTCCCAGTTCGATCGTGTTCGGCGACATGAATGGCGATGGCCGCTCGGACATCGTCGGCACGGTCGGCCCCTCCAACAGTGAGGTCGGCGTGTTCCTCGGGAATGGAGCCGGTGGTTTCGGGGCAAGGACCGAATTTCCATCCGCATTCCTCCCCGATTTCCTGGCGCTCGGCGACATGAACCTGGATGGTCGGCTCGACGTGGTGACGGTGAACTCGAGCCCGAACACCATCTCGGTGATGACGGGGAATGGCACCGGTGGCTTCGGAGCGAGAGCCGATTACTCGACGGGTTTGAACCCCGATGGGGTTGCGGTCGGTGATCTCAATGGCGATGGCTGGCCAGACGTCGCCGTGGCCAGCCCCGGGGCGAGCGTGGTCTCGGTGCATCTCAACAACGGGACGGGCGCGCTGGCGCCGAGGACCGACTACGCGACCGGCTCGACCGCGCGTGCGGTGGCGATCGGCGACGTGAATGGCGACGGCAAGCTCGACCTCGTGTCGGCGAATGCAGGCGCCAGCACCGTGTCCGTTCTGCTGGGCAACAGCGGAGGGGGATTCTGGGCGAAAACCGATTTCGCGACCGGGACCAATCCCTACTGGGTGGCGATCGGTGACCTCAATGGTGATGGCAAGCTCGATCTCGCGACGGCGAATCACGACGCCGCCTCGGTGTCCGTCCTGCTCGGCAACGGCGCGGGAAGCTTCGGGCCGAAGACTGATTTCACCGTGGGGACCACCCCCCAGACCGTCGTCATCGGTGACGCGAACGTCGACGGAAGGCTCGACCTGGCGGCGGGAAATTGGAGTTCCGGGTCGATCTCGTTGCTGTTGAACGATGGCCAGGGTGGCTTCCTGCCGAAGATCGACTTCGTCACGGGAGCCGCCACCAACGGCGTGGCGATCGGAGTCGCGAGCGCCTCCGGACCGCCCATCCTCGCGGCGACGAGCGGTTACAACGCCACCGTCGCGATCCTCCCGGGCCTGGCCCGCACGCGCACGACGCTCGCGGTGTCGCCGAACCCCGCGGTGCTCGGCGCCCCGGTCACACTGACGGCAAACGTGACAATCCCTGCTCCCGACTACGCCGCGGCCACGGGCACGGTGCGGTTCTTCGACGGAACCACGCTGCTCGGGACCGCGCCCGTGAACAACGGCACCGCGGCGCTCGCGCTGTTCGCGCCCCGGCTCGGGGATCGGCCACTCACGGCCGTCTACCAGGGCGATGGCCGGCTGTTCGGCAGCATCTCGAACGTCCTGACGCACAAGGTGGTGGCCACCGCGGCCCCGAGCCTCAGCAGCATTGCCGACGTC
>Ga0070670_100001605_pt1 | contig 18266 bp, 15 predicted proteins | sample KBSS63metaG_FD_64665 | JGI IMG/M metagenome (GOLD analysis project Ga0070670, IMG submission 64665) | Switchgrass rhizosphere microbial communities from Kellogg Biological Station, Michigan, USA - KBS S6-3 metaG | ecosystem: Host-associated > Plants > Roots > Rhizosphere > Soil ... | reverse complement strand
GAGCTCATCGAACGTGTCGCCGACACGGATGTCACCGTCCTCATCCGTGGTGAAAGCGGCACCGGGAAAGAACTGGTCGCGCGCGCTGTCCACGCGGCGTCCCCCCGCCGCAACCGCACCTTCGTGAAAGTGAACTGCGCGGCGCTGCCGACGGAACTCCTGGAGTCCGAGCTCTTCGGTTTCGAGCGCGGCGCTTTCACCGGCGCCATCCAGCAGAAACCCGGAAAGTTCGAGTTTGCCAATCACGGCACGATGTTCCTCGACGAGATCAGTGAGATGGGACCGCCGCTGCAGTCGAAACTGCTGCAGGTCCTCCAGGATGGCGAATTCGCGCGTCTTGGTGGGCGCGAGGACGTCCGCGTCGACGTGCGCGTGGTCTGCGCGACGAACCGCGACCTGGAAAGAGCGGTTGGTGACGGCCAGTTCCGCGAAGACCTCTACTTCCGTCTCAATGTGGTCTGCATCACGCTGCCGCCGCTCCGCCAGCGCCGCGATGAGATTGCGCCGCTGACGGAGTACTTCCTGCGGCATTACTCCGAGCATTACAACAAGCCGGTTCTCGCGCTGGCGACCGACACCCTGCGGCTGTTCAACGAGTACGACTGGCCGGGCAACGTGCGTGAGCTCGAAAACTTGATCAAGCGGATGGTGATCCTGGGCAGCGACGCCTCGATCCGGCGCGAAGTGGCCGATGCGATCGCAGGACGCGACCTGCACGTCGGACCGATTCCCGCTATCCAGCACGCGTGCGCCGCTGCCGCTGCGCAAGTCACCGTGACCGTGGCGCCGCCCGTCGCTCCGGCGCCTGGCCTTCCTGTTCCGGTTGCGGCGATCGGACGCGAGGAAGCGCCGGCTCCCGTCGGATCGCTCAAGGACATTGGCCGATCGGCCGCACGGATCGCCGAACGGGAGTTGATCGCGCGCACGCTCCAACAAACGCGGTGGAACCGCCGCGAGGCGGCCGAGATCCTGGGCATCAGCTACAAGGCTCTTCTTTACAAGATCAAGGAAGCAGAGCTGGACAAGGCATCGTGAGCGACCCGGTGACGCCAGACACATTTGATTTCGTGCTCGCCAACGAGCTCAAGCGAGCCGCGCGCTCGCAGAATTTCGTGACACTGGTGCTCATGGAGCCGCAGGCCGACGACCGGGCGGACGCCGTTCGCGAGGTGGCGCATCTGGTGAGCCGCGAACTCCGCGAGACGGACCTGCTCGCCGTCGAGGGCAGCACCGTGTCGATGGTTCTGCTCGACGCCGACCTGCAGAACTCCAAGGGGGTCATCGAACGCGTCATGTCGAGGCTCGACAACTACCAGTTCACGGTGCCGGTCAACATCACCATCGGCGCGGCCTGCTGTCCAACGGACGGCGCCGATGTCGAAACGCTGCGGCGCGCCGCTCAGGCCACGCGCCGCGAAATCACCCGGCGCACGCCGAACGGCGTCGCCCACGTCAGCAAACGAGGATGACGATGACCATGAAGACAGCCACTCCCATCGCCTTCGCTCTCCTGCTCGCAGCCGCCGCGGCGCAGGCGCAGACGCCGGTCGGCACGTCCGGCGCAGCCCCTCCGGCGGCGCCGCGTGCCGCCACGGCGGCGGCCGCTACGACGCCGGACTACCGGCTGGTTTCGGGCGACAAGCTGCGCATCGAGGTGTACAAGGACGCGCAGCTCTCGCAGTCGCTGCAGATCCGGCCGGACGGCAAGATCACGCTGCCGCTGGTCGGCGACGTTCCCGCTGCCGGCCGCACGTCGGTGGAGCTGCGCGACGCCATCGCCAAGTCGCTCCAGGAATATATGACCGACCCGACGGTCACCGTCATCGTGACGGAGACCACGCCGCAGATCATTTATGTCACGGGCGAAGTCAACAAGCCGGGCGCGTATTCGCTGGTGAACGGCCAGATGTCGATCATCCAGGCCATCGCGCTCGCCGGTGGCTTGACCGAATTCGCCAACAAGAAAGACATCCAGGTCCTGCGCAAGACCGCGACGGGGATGGAAAAACTGCGCTTCAACTACAAGGAAGTGCTCAACGACGAAACCCAGCGCGAACCGCTGCAGCTGCGTCCGGGCGACACCATCCTCGTGAAGTGAGGTCGTGATGCTCAGATTATTCATTCGCCTGCTCGGCCCCGCCCTCCTCGGCGTCGCGCTCGCCGCGGCGCCGGCGCCGGCCGGCGCGCAGGATCAGCAGCCCACCGAACTGCAGCCGCGGCGCGTCCCTGGCTGGACATTCACGCCTGGGGTGGTGGTCGGCGGGCTCCATGACACCAACGTCACGCTGCTCGCGACCTTGCCGACCCAGAACTCGGCCAGCGACAACCTCTTCGAGCTGGAACCGTTCGGCCAAATCGAGTTTTACGGGCCGCGGACCACGCTCAGCGGTGGATATCAGGGGTCGATGCAGCGCTACTTCGAGTTCAACGAGCTCGATGCCGTCGAGCATCGGGCGTTCCTGCAGATGCGCACGCGCGCGACGCGCCGCCTGACCGTGTTCCTGAACGAGAACTTCTCGCAGGTCCCGAGCACGGACCAACTCGAGCTCAATGGCGTGCCGTTCGTCCGCAGTGCGGCTCGCTACAACTCCGCGTCCGGTGGCATCGAGGCCCGGCTGTCGCGCACGAACGATTTCAGCACGCGCTACGAGATGACGTGGGTGGACTTCCTGCGCGACGACACGCTGCTCACCGGCGGCATTGTCCACGGCGTGCGCAGCAGCTTGACGCACCGCTTCACCGACCGCGCCGCGCTCGGTGGCGAATACGAGTTCCGCTGGGCCAGCTTGAATCAAGGGACACGCGAGCAGCTGTTCCAGGACGCGGGCCTGGTGTTCCACTACCGCGTCGGCGAGGCCACCTCCTTCGAAGCAGCGGGAGGCCTGGCGCATCTGTCGGACAGGCTGACGGGCCTGACCCGCACCGGTCCCTACGTGCGCGCTGAGCTCGTGCACCGGATGGCACGCGCGACCATCGGCGGCGAGTTCAACCGGAGCTACGTTCCGTCGGTGGCATTTGGCGGCACCAACCAGACCGAACGTGCGCGCGCCTACATCATGATGCCGCTGAGCCGGAACCGGCTCTACATCCAGGAATCGGTGGCGTGGCATCACACCGATCCTTTCGACCCACGCGTGCTTCCGCTTTACTCCGCGTGGCTCGACACCGTCGTCGGGTACGCCGTGCAGCGCTGGGTGCGCGTCGAGGGCTACCACGAGTTCACCCATCAGGACACGCGACAGCCCGGCGGGCTCATCAACCGCCAGGTCGCCGGCGTTCGCTTCGTCATCTCGCAACCCGTGAGGATTCAGTAATGGACCAGCAGTCTTTCCACCCGCTCGACTACCTGTCGGTGGCGCACCGCCGCAAGTGGTGGTTCGTGCTCCCGCTCGTGAGCTGCATCGCGCTTGGCGCGGTCGCGGTGAAGGTGTGGCCGAAGAAGTACCTGTCGAAGGCCACCATCGGCATGCAGTCGCCGACGCTGTCGCCGGAACTGCTGCGCGGTGTGAGTTCGATGGATCCCGCGGAGCGGCAGCGGGCCGTGCAGCAGCTGCTCCTCAGCCCTGCGGTCCTCGAGCGCGTCATTCGCGAGGAGCGGATCAATCCGGCCAAGCCGCCGACCGATGTCGCCGAGTGGCTGCGTGACAACCTGTCGAAAAACATCGAAGTGCCGCCTCCGATCGGGCTCAACGGCCGCCCCGACCCGACGCGTGGCATCGACCTGTTCTACATCGGTTACACCGACCGCGATCCGCGCCGGGCGCAGAAGATTCTGAATCGGGTCGCCGATGTGTTCGTCGAGGAGAACTCGAAGCAGATCGCCGACCGCGCCGCCAACTCCGCCGACGCGCTGGAATCGCAGACCAACGAGTCGCGGGCGAGGCTCAACGACCTGGAAAACAAGCTGCGCGCGAAGAAGCAGAACTTCGTCGGCCGGCTGCCCGAGCAGATCGGCGCCAACGTGCAGATGGTCAACGGCGCCCGGAGCCAGTTCGAATCGATCTCGATGCAGATTCGCGGCGAGCAGGACCGGCTGTCGATGCTCGAATCGCAGCTTGACCAGATGCGACAAGGCGTCGGAGCCGAGTCGTTCACGTCAAGCGCAATCGCCGCGAGCCAGGCCGGGCAGAAGCGCATCGACGATCTCGAAGCACAGATGGCCGCCGACCGTGCTCTCGGCTACACCGACAAGCACCCGGACATCCAGCGCCTCCAGCGCGAAATCAAACAGGCGCGCGCCGATCTCGCCGCCTCGAAGACCGAGACGCCGGCGAACCGTGAAGAAACGCTGAAAACGGATCCGCTCTATCGCGCCAAGGTGCAGGAGCGGGACATGGCGAAGCTCCACATCAAGGAGCTGCAGAACGCCTCCGCGGTCGCGCAGCGGCAGATCGGCGAATACCAGAGCCGGGTCGAGTCCGCGCCGGCAGTCGAGCAGGAGCTCGCGTCCCTGGATCGTGAGTATTCGTCGGAGAAGGCGCGCTACGCAGATCTGTCCTCGCGTCTGGCCAATGCCCGCACCGCCGAAGACGTCGCCCGTAAGCAGGGAGGCGAACGCTTCAGCATCCTCTATCCGGCGAGCCTGCCCACGGACCCCATCGAGCCGCAACCGCTGCGGATTATGGCCATCGCGATCGTCGCCGGCTTCGTGCTCGGCGCCGTCGCGGCGATCGGTCGCGAGTTCCTCGACCGTTCCGTCCATGACTCGCGCGCCCTCGAGAACGAATTCGAAGTCCCCGTCCTCGGCGAGATTCCGCGGATCGCCGTCTAGCGCAGGAGAAGAAAGAGATGAGCCGCATTCAGGAGATTCTCAAGAAGGCCGAGCGCGACGGGGTCGTCCATCGCACCCGCTCGTCCGCGCCGCTGGCACCCGTAGCCCTCGATCAGCGGGTCGAGAGCCGCAGTGCCGGACCGGCGCGCGCGGAACCAGCAATCGCGCCACCGCCGCCCGTCGCGATCGCCGCGGTGCCGCCGCCGGCACCGCGCCGCGTGGCCTCGGTGCTCGACAACCGGCTGGTGGCGGCTGCGTCGCCGAACTCTCTCGCCGGAGAGCAGTATCGGCTGTTGCGCACGCGGCTGAATCGCAGCGAGCACAGCCGGAACGCGTGCGCCATCATTGTCACCAGCCCCAACAAGGGGGACGGCAAGAGCCTCACCGCGGCAAACCTGGCGCTGACAATGGCGCAGGAGTTCCAGCACCGCATCGCGCTCGTAGACGCCGACCTCCGGCGTCCGTCCGTGCACAGCCTGTTCGGCATCGACGACACCCCGGGCCTGAGCGATGTGCTCATGGGCGGGGCGACACTGGATGATTCGCTGGTGACGGTCGGTGACCACCGGCTGACGGTGTTGCCAGCGGGTTTGATTCCGGCGCATCCCGCGGAGCTACTTGGTTCAGCTGCCATGCGGCGCGTCCTCGAGACGCTGCGCGGCCGGTTCGACCGCGTCCTGATTGACATGCCGCCGGTCGCGCCGCTCGCCGACGTGGCGGTCGCGTCCGCGTTGGCGGACGGCGTCCTGATGATCGTCCGTGCCGGCGTCACGCCGAAGCCCGCCATCGAGCGCGCGCTGTCCGGCCTCGACGCGGCCAAGGTGCTCGGCCTGGTGCTCAATGACGCCGGCGGTACTCGCGGCGGCTACGACTACGAGGGCTACGCGGGCTACGTCGCCGGCTGACGGCGACAGGGGTTCGGCGATGCAGTTGTTCAATCGGTACGTCTCGACGCGCAGCCTGACGGTGTTCGCCGGCGAGCTGCTCCTGATCTTCGGATCAGTAGCGCTCGCCGCGGCGTTCCAGGACACCCCCAATCTGGCTGCGAATTTGTGGAAGATCGCGCTGGTCACGCTGATCTGCCAGCTGTGCCTGTACTACAACGACTTTTACGACCTGACGCTGGTTCACTCCAGCCGCGAGCTCGTCGTCCGGCTGCTGCAGGCCGCCGGCACGGCGTCGATCATCCTGGCGGCCCTCTACTCCGTGGCGCCCGACCTCATGATCGGCAACGGCATCTTCGTCTCCGCGCTGTTCGTCTTCCTGTTCGCGATCCTGGCCTGGCGTCTCGCCTTCAACAGCCTCACCGGGTCGCTCAAGCTCGACGAGGAGCGCGTGCTGTTTGTCGGCACCGGCGAGGTCGCGCGCAAGGTTGCGCGGCAGATCCTCGATCAGCACGAATTCGCTTACCGCGTCATCGGATTCATCGACGATGATGCCTCGCGCATCGGCGAGCGCATCGTCAATCCGGCCATCGTCGGAACGCCGGCGGACATCGATCGGTTGATTGCCGAGCATCACGTCGATCGCATCGTCGTCGGGCTGTCGGACCGGCGAGGCAAGCTGCCGGTGGAGGAGCTGCTGCGCGCCAAGATGGCCGGCATTCGTGTCGAGGACGCGACCACGACCTACGAGCGCGTCACCGGCAAGATTCTGATCGACGACCTGCGGCCGTCGTGGCTGATTTTCTCCGACGGGTTCCGCGTGTCGCGTGTCACCCGGCTGATGAAGCGGACCATCGACCTGGCGCTGTCGCTCATGTTGGCCATCGTCACGCTGCCACTGATGCTGCTGACAGCGCTCCTCGTCCTGCTCGAGGACGGCCGGCCGATCCTCTACTGTCAGGAGCGCGTCGGCGAGAACGGACGGACGTTCGTCCTGTCGAAGTTCCGCTCCATGCGCAAGGACGCTGAAAAAGGCGGCAAGCCGATCTGGGCGACGGATGGGGACGATCGGATCACGCGGGTCGGACGGCTCATTCGCAAGACCCGCCTCGACGAGCTGCCGCAGCTGTGGAATGTCGTGCGCGGAGACATGAGCTTCGTCGGTCCGCGCCCCGAGCGGCCGTTCTTCGTCGAGCAGCTGTCGCAGCAGATTCCGTTCTATCAGCAGCGACATGCGGTGAAACCGGGGCTGACCGGCTGGGCGCAGGTGAAATACCGCTACGGCTCCTCGCTCGAGGACGCCATGGAGAAGCTGCGCTACGACCTCTATTACATCAAGCACCTGTCGGTCTTCTTCGACCTGACGATCGTCTTCGACACCGTGAAAGTCGTGCTGTTCCGCAAGGGTGCTGCGTGACGGAGGCGGCCTGGACTGCTGCGGACGAACGTCCGCTGCAGCGGATCGCGCGCAACGTCGCGACCCGCTATCTCCTCGTCGTCGTGGAGATGGTCATCGGCCTCGTCACGCTTCCTTTCAACCTGCACCATCTCGGGCAGGAAGCCTACGGCCTGTGGATGCTCACGGCCGGTGTCAGTCTGCACTTCTCGCTGCTCGACCTCGGCTACGGCGGCGCCATGGTGAAATTCGTCGCGCAGTACCGCGCCCACCGCGACGCCAGGGCACTGAACGAGATCGCCAGCACCATCTTCGTGCTCTTCGCCGCCATCGGTCTCATCACGTATCTCGGCGTCATCGGTCTGGCGATCAATCTCGATCACGTTTTCAACATCACCGCGGCCCAGGCGGCGACCGGCAAATGGATTCTGCTGATTGTCGGCGCCTACGTCGCGGCCAACTTCGCCTTCGGCACGTTCGGCGGCATCTGCAGCGGGTTCCAGCGCTACGACATCAACAACAACGTCGGCACGACCACCACGATCGTCGCGGCGGCCGTCAACCTGCTGGTCATCTGGCTCGGTTTCGGGCTCATCACGCTCGTCGCCGCGACGACATCAGTACGAATGCTGGCGCTGTTCATCTATCGCCGCAACGCCTACAAGGTGTTCCCGGTGCTCCAGGTGCGTCCCGGCCTGTTCCGGCGCGAGCGCCTGCGCGAGGTGACCGGTTTCAGCATCTATGCCGCAATCATCGACTGGGCGAACAAGCTGAATTACGAGATCGACGAAGTCGTCATCGGCTTCTTCATGGGTGTGGCCCCTGTGGCGGTGTGGGCCGTCGCCGATCGCATCATCTCGGCAACTCAGCGGCTGACGAATCAGGGCAACACCGTGCTGTTTCCCGTCGTGGTCGATTCCGACGCTTCGAACCGCGAAGGGCGACTGCGGACCGTCCTGCTGGAGGGCACTCGGCTCTCGCTCGCCCTCGTCGCGCCCATCGCGATGGTCCTCGTCGTCATGGCCGAGCCGATCGTCCGTCGATGGGTGGGGTCGAGCATGGACGGCGCCGTCCCGGTGATCCAGATCCTCGCGGTCGCAGTCACACTGCGCGTCGCGAACGCCACGGGTACGACGGTGCTGAAGGGCGCGGGCAGCGTTCGAAGCCTTGCCATGGTCAACCTTGCCACGGGCGTCGCCAATCTCATTCTCAGCGCGTTGCTGATCAAGCCGTACGGGCTCGTCGGCGTCGCCATCGGGACTCTCATTCCGATCGCGGTCAGCTCGATCGTGATCATTTTTCCGCGGGCGTGCCGTCGAGTCGGCCTGCCGCTGTCGGTTGCGGTTCGGCGATCGGTCCTGCCGACGATCTGGCCCGCGGTAGTGGTGGGCGCACTGCTCTACGTCGTCCATGTCGAGTTTCCCGGAGGGATCCTGCTCGCGATGGTCGAGGCGGCGGCCGCGTGTTTGCTGTATGCGGCGCTGTTCGTCTTCGCGGTCGGCCGGAACGACCGGCAACTCTACACGGCGCGAATCCTGGAGCTGGCGACATAAACCATGAGGGGCATCATCCTCGCGGCCGGGAAAGGGTCGCGCCTGAACGGCACAGCTGGCGATAAGCCGAAATGCCTCGTAGAGGTCGGCGGCATCACGCTGCTCGAGCGGCAAATCCGCGTGTTGAAACAGTCGGGCTTGACCGACGTCGTTGTCGTGGTCGGCTGCCAGTCCGACCGCGTTCGCGCCGCGGCCGGGCCGTCAATCACGTGTGTAGAAAATTCGCGTTTTGCGGAAACCAATAGTCTGTATTCGCTCTGGACGGCACGAGCTCTGCTCTACGAAGGTTTCGTGGTGCTGAATTGTGACGTTCTCTTCCATCCCGCGCTGCTGGATCACCTGCTCGCTACACACCACGACGCTGCGTTACTCATGGCGTACCGCGAACGAGAGCAGGAATACGGCGACGAGGAGATGAAGGTCAAGGTCAGCCGAGGATTCGTCGTCGACATGTCGAAGACGATGGAGCCTGGCGAGGCGGACGGCGAGAATCTAGGCATCGTCAAGTTCGGCCCCGCCAGCGCGCCCGAGCTGGTCGGTATCCTCGATCGAATCGTGTCCGACGGCGGACTGCGTGACTGGGCCCCGAGGGCCTTCCGTGAGTTTGCCCGGACCCGGCCGCTCCGCGCCATCGCCACTCGCGGCTATCCCTGGATCGAGATCGATTTTCCCGAAGACTACGCGCGCGCGGTCAACCAGGTCCTGCCGGCCATCGAAGGCACCGCGCTGACAAGGATGAGGCGGGTATCGTGATGCTCTATCCGAGCCCGCAGCGGATCGCGACCAAGCTCGACGCCCATTCCGGGTCGGCGCCATGCATCGTGGCGATCGGAGGAGGCACGGGCCTGCCCAACGTCTTGCGCGGACTCCGGGCCCTGATGTTTCCCGAAGGCACGACGGAGCTGTCGCGCGATCGGCTGGTCGCCGTCGTCGCCACCTCCGACGACGGCGGCAGTTCGGGCCGGCTGCGCGCGGAGTTCAACATGATTCCGCCGGGCGACATCCGCAACTGCCTGGCGGCGCTGTCAGCCAACTCCGAGATTGCCGACATCTTCCAATACCGCTTCGGATCTGGTGAAGGGCTCAACGGCCACGCCATCGGCAACCTGCTCATCGCCGCGCTGACCGACGTGACGCGCGACTTCGCGCAGGCGGTTGAATCGGCGGCACGGATGCTCGGCGTCTGCGGCGTCGTCCTGCCGGCGACTTCGGAACCCGTGACACTGGTCGCAGAGTTTACAGACGGCCGGGTGCTCAGCGGCGAAACGACGATCGCGCGTGCGGGAGGCACGATTCAGCGGCTGACGCTGCTTCCCGAGCAGCCCGCCTGCTCGGGGCGCGTGGTGGATGCGATCCGCCGCGCCGACGTTGTCGTCGCCGGACCGGGCAGCCTCTATACGAGCATCCTGCCGCCGCTCCTGGTACCGGATGTCGCGGATGCCGTGTGGCAGTCGCGGGCGGTCCGCATCCTGGTCGCCAACCTGATGACGGAGTCCGGGGAAACGGACAACTTCAGCGTGCTCGACCACCTCCTTACGATCGAGCGTCATCTCGGACGCCAGCTGTTCGACTGCGTCATCTACAACACGACCGCCGTGCCGGACGAACTTGCGGCGGGTTATGAGCAGAACGGCTCGCGACCGATCGTCACTGGCGCATTCGAATTGAGTGCCCTGCATCGTTTCGGCGTGCGCGCGATCGGCGTGCCACTGGTGTCGGAACATCCGGCCGGCAAGATCCGGCATCACCCGGAGCGCCTCGCCGCCGCGATCACCGCGGTCGCGCAGGGCAAGCTGGCGGCGTGGGCGGCGCGCGCGGAGGCCGGAGGAATTTAGATGTACGAACACTTCTACAATCTGCGCGAGCGCCCCTTCGCGCTCAGCCCGGACCCCGAATACCTCTATCGCAGCCGCGTGCATCAGGAAGCGCTCGACTACCTGCGCTACGGCCTGGAAACGCATGCCGGCTTCATCGTAATTACCGGTGAAATCGGCTCCGGCAAGACGACGCTGCTGCAGACGCTGTTGCGGGATCTCGACAGTGACACGACGGTCGGACGGATTATGAACACGATGCTCGAGCCGCGCGAGCTGCTCGAGTCCATCGTCATCGACTTCGGTCTCGACCCCGCCGGGAAGAGCAAGCCGATGCTGCTGCGCGACCTGTCGCAGTACCTGGTCGATCAGCGGCTCGCCGGACGGCAGGTGCTGCTCGTCATCGACGAAGCGCAGAACCTGGGCCTGGGCGCGCTCGAAGAGCTGCGCATGCTGTCGAATCTCGAGACCGAGAAATCAAAGCTGCTGCAGATCGTGCTGGTCGGACAACCGAACCTCCGCGACAAGCTCGCGGCGCCAGAGCTCGAGCAGCTGCGCCAGCGCATCACGGTGAGCAATCACCTGCCGCCGCTCGATGCGGCGGAAACGCACAACTACATCAATCACCGGCTGCAGCACGCGTCGCTGGGCACTCCGATTGTCTTTCCGCGCGAGGCCACGGTGCTGGTTCACGCGCGCAGCCGTGGCGTGCCCCGGATCATCAACGTGATCTGCGACGCGGCCCTGGTCTTCGGCTACGCCGAAGATCGCCGCACCTTTGACGGCGGCACCATCCGCGAGGTGCTGCAGGAACTGGAGATCACGGGTGTGCTGCCTCGAGGCGGACCGTCCCCCGTGCCACAAGCGGTGGCGGGAGCGGTGGCCGAGGCTGAACGTCCGGCGCCGCGGCCGGCAATGGCCGTGGCGACCATGGGGACGGCGGTAGCGGACGCAAGGGAGGATGAACTCGAACGGCGCGAGCGGATGCTGCGCCAGCGTGAAGTGGAGCTCGCCGAGCAGCGACGGGTCCTGGCCGAGGAATACCGGCTGCTGCGGACGCGGCGGGTGGTGGCGACGCCGCCGCCGATTCCAGCAACTCTCTGGAGCCGCGTCAAACGGTTTATGCTGGGAGTTTCACCTTCATAGGAGTTGGATAGATGCCGTCAGTCGCGGACACACTTCGTGAAAAGATTCGGACCCGGCGTGCACGCGCGGGTGTCGTAGGCCTCGGGTACGTCGGCCTGCCGCTCGCGGTGGAGCTCGGCAAAGCGGGCTTCCACGCCACGGGCATCGATCTCGACACCCGCAAGGTCGAGGCGATCAACGAGGGACGCTCCTACATCCCGGATGTGGCCACGGCGGACGTGCAGGCGCTCCACGGCAAAGGGCTGCTCGACGCCACCACCGACTTCGCCGTCGTCGCCGAGCTCGATACCATCAACATCTGCGTACCGACGCCGCTGCGCAAGACGAAGGATCCGGACATGTCCTACATCGTCTCGGCGGTCGAGGGCATCGCCAAGTATCTTCACCCGGGCATGCTGATTGTGCTCGAGTCCACGACGTATCCCGGCACCACCGACGAAGTCGTGCAGCCGATGCTCGAGGCCACCGGGCTCAAGGCGGGCGTGGATTTCTTCCTCGCCTTTTCGCCCGAACGGGTCGACCCGGGCAATCCTCAGTTCCAGACGCACAATGTGCCGAAGGTCGTTGGCGGGTTCTCCCCCACCTGTTCGGCGCTGGCCGCCGATCTCTATGGCTCGGCGATCCAGACCATCGTGCCCGTCAGCTCGACCCGCGTCGCCGAGATGGTCAAGCTGCTCGAGAACACGTTCCGCGCCGTGAACATCGGCCTGGTCAACGAGCTGGCGCTGATGTGCGACCGGATGAACATCGACGTCTGGGAAGTGGTGGACGCGGCCAAGACCAAGCCGTTCGGCTTCATGCCGTTCTATCCCGGACCGGGCCTTGGCGGCCACTGCATTCCGATCGATCCGTTCTATTTGTCGTGGAAAGCCAAGCAGACCGGCTTCGACCCGCGCTTCATCGAGCTGGCCGGCCACATCAACGCCGGCATGCCGCACTACGTCGTGGACAAGGTCGCGGAAGCGCTGAACACGCGGCGCAAGGCGGTCAACGGATCGAACGTGCTCGTGGCCGGCGTCGCCTACAAGCGCGATATCGACGACATGCGTGAGTCGCCGGCGATGGACGTTCTCGGGCTGCTGCTCGCGCGTGGCGCGAACGTTTCATACGCGGATCCCTGGGTCCCGGAAGTACATGGGCGTGAGTGGTCCGGCGGCTACGACCTGAAGGCGGTGAACATGACGCGCGGCCACATCGCGCAGCACGACGTGGTCGTCATCGTCACCGATCACAAGGCCTTCGACTACGCCGCGCTTCTCGACGAGGCCGATCTCATCGTCGACACGCGGAATGCCATCAAAGGCGAGCACCCCAATGTGTTCAAACTCGGCGCGCCACGCTCGCCTCGCGCCGCGGAGGGTAAGGCTGTCATCGGGTGATGGCGGCCGTGGACCGGCATGATCGTTTTGTTCTGGATTGCGGCGCTGGTCGCCGGGTACGTCTACGTGGGCTATCCCTGCCTGCTGGCAGCGTGGGCCCGCGTCGTCGATCGCCGGCCGCGCCGTCGTCCGTTCCAGGACGATTGCTGGCCCTCGATCTCGATCGTTGTCGCTGCCCGTAACGAGGCCGCGAGGCTGCCGGCGCGAGTCACCAATCTACTCGAGCAGGTGTACCCGGGCCGGCGCGAAATCATCATCGTGTCCGACGGCTCCGTCGACGATCCTGCCTCCGCGCTTGCGTCCCTTCTCGGTCCAGACGTCAGGCTGATCGAAGTTCCGCACGGCGGCAAACCCCTGGCGTTGAATGCCGGGGTTGCCGCGGCGCGCGGCGAGGTCATCGTGTTCGCCGATGCGCGGCAGTGGTTCGCGGCCGGCGCACTTACCGCCCTCGTCAGTAACCTCAGCGACCCGGCCGTGGGTGGAGCGACCGGCGAGCTGCTGCTCGACTGCGAGCACGGCGGCACGCACGACACCCCTGTGGGCGAAGGCATCGGTCTCTATTGGAAGTACGAGAAATGGCTCCGCCGCAACGAGAGCCGCGTATGGTCCACCTTGGGCGCGACCGGCGCGATTTACGCCTTGCGCCGCGAGTGCTGGACGCCGCTGCCGGCGACCGCGCTGCTCGACGATGTACTGGCGCCGATGCGAGCGGTCCTGCACGGTTGCCGCATCGTGTTCGATGAACGCGCCGTCGCGCACGATCGAGCGTCAGCCGACGCCGCGGCCGAGGCCCGGCGCAAGAAGCGCACGCTCGCCGGCAACTACCAGATCCTCGTGCAGGAGCCGCGTCTGCTGCTGCCTGTCGTCAATCCGGTGTGGCTGCAGTATCTGTCGCACAAGGTCGGACGTTTGCTGGTGCCGTGGGCGCTCGTGGCGCTGCTGGTCGCGAGCATCCAGGTGGCACAGCGGCATCCCGTGTATGCGGCGGCGCTGGCGGCGCAAGGGGTGTTCTACGGCGCGGCACTCGCGGGCGCGCTCTTTCAGCAGAGTGAACGGCTCGCGCGGGTCGCCTTCACCTTCGTCATGATGAACGTATCGGCGGTGACAGGACTCGTGGCGCTGCGCCGGGTCCGGGAGGTATGGCGATGACGAAGGCGGAACCGCGCGACTGGGCGTTCACCTGGACGCTGATCTTCACCGGCGTGCTGTTCCTGCGGCCGCAGGATCTCATTCCGCCGCTCCAGGCCCTGCACCTCGCGGAACTCTCGGCGATGGCCGGCCTGGTCGCACTCTTCACCGGCCGCATGGCGCGCCGTCAAACCCTGACCCGCATGACGCCGGAATTCGCCGGCGTGCTCGGGCTGGGCGTTGTGATCCTGGCGACCGCCCCGTTTTCGATCTGGTTCGGCGGCGCCGTCAGTGTCTTCACGGACCTGTATCTGAAGGTCGCGCTCGTTTACCTGCTCGCGGTGAACGTCATCATCTCGCCGCGGCGCATCGAGCGGCTGACGTGGCTCCTGGTCCTCGCGATCGGTTACATCGGGTTCCGCGCCGTGCTCGACTACGTGCGCGGCGTCAACCTGATCGCGCGCGGGTCCCGCGTTCAGGGGGCAGTCGGCGGGCTGATGCAGAACCCGAACGATCTCGCGCTGCACATGGTGGTCTTCATGCCGCTGGCGGCGTTCATGGCGTTGCGCCCGGGCCCGCCGATCAGACGGCTGATCGCCGCCGGAGCTGGCTTCGCCATGATGGGGGCGGTCGTGGCCTCTGGTTCACGTGGCGGCTTCATCGGGCTGGTCGTGATGCTCGTGGTGCTGGCCGCGTTCGCCGCGCGCCAGCGCCCGGCGATGGTCGTTGCCGCCGCGCTTGCCGTGATGTGCGCGCTGCCGGTCCTCCCTGCGTCCTACTGGCGCCGTATCTCGAGCATCACCGACTCGAGCAAAGACGACTACCAGTCGTCCGAGGCGCGCAAGCGGCTGTTCGGGGAATCGTTCGACGCCTTCGTCGAGAATCCGCTCACCGGTGTGGGTGCGGGACAGTTCAAGGACTACAAGCCTGAAAAGCGGGTCGAGGCCTGGCACGAGACCCATAACATCTGGCTGCAGGTCGCGGCGGAACTCGGGATCTTTGGATTGGCGGTGTTCACGTTCCTCATGGGGCGCGCGTTTACCGGCGTCTGGCAGACCAGACGGCTGCTCGCCCGCGTCCGCGCCGCTGCCGCCGCGGCGAAGCGGCCGTCAGCGCGGCGCAAGCCGATCGTGGCGCCGGTCATCTCCGACGAAGACGCGCAGTTTCTCGACGCGCATTCCGCCGCGATGGCCGCCTCGCTGGTCGGATTCTTCGTCTGCTCCTTCTTCTCCTCCGTCGCCTACAACTGGACGTTTTACTACCTGCTCATCCTGGCCGTCGCCCCGCGCGACATCCTGCGCGAGCGTCTGCCGGTCGTGCGCCGGCGCCGCGCGGTTGCGATCGCCGAGCAACCAGCCGGACTCTACGGCGAGCCCAAGGGAGCGCAAGTGTGATTGGCTCCGTCGTCGCACGCTCGGTGGACGCCCTGCGCCGTGCCGATCGCTCCTTTGGGCAGCGATCGGGACGGCGCAGCGTGCTCGTCGATGCGCGGACGCCGGTCAACTTCACCATGGTCGCGCCGGTCTATCGTGCGATGTCCGCCGACAGTCGCGTCGACTTCTACTTCACGGCCAGCGAAGAGCCGCATCGGCTTCGGGACATCTACCGCGAAGCCGAGGGCGCGCGGCTCATCCAGCCGTCTGTCGCGAGGCGCATGCGGTTCGACGCCTATGTCGCGTCGGATTTCATGTGGCAGCCGCTGCCACGCGGCACGTGCCGCATCCAGGTGTTCCACGGCGTCGGCGGTAAATACGGGTTCGATGCCCCGACCACCTCGATGCGCGCGTGGGACCGGATTTTCTTCGTCAACCAGCGCCGCCTCGATAACTTCGTCAAAGCTGGTGCGATCGACGCGGACAGTTCCGCCATCCGCCTCGTTGGCCTGCCCAAGGCCGACGCGCTGGTCAACGGCACGTGGACGCGCGGCGGCGTCCTCGAGCCGCTCGGTCTGGACGCCGCGCGGCCGACGGTCCTCTACGCGCCGACGTGGTCACCTGCCTCGTCGCTGAATGCGATGGGCACGGATCTCATCAATCGCCTGCTCGCCACCGGCGTCAACCTGATCGTGAAGCTGCACGATCGGTCGCGCGACGTGCGCGCGTTCTACTCGGGCGGCGTCGACTGGGTCGGGGCCTTGACGCCTGTCCTGGATGGTCGCCGGGGCGTCCTGGCGCCCGGGCACGACATCACGCCCTATCTGGTTGCAGCGGACGCGATGATCACGGATCACAGCTCCGCCGGCTTCGAGTACCTGCTGCGCGATCGGCCGATCGTCCGCATCCATCGACCGGAACTGATCCGCGACGCCAACATCCACCCGGATTACGTCACGCTCCTCGCCTCCGTCGCGGACTCGGTCGACACCGTGGACGAGGTCGTGCGGGCTGTCGAGCGGGGCCTGGCAGACCCCGATCGCCTCGGCGCCACACGGCGCGCCGTTGCCACGGACATCTTTCATGCACCTGGAGGCGCCACCGCCCGCGCGGTGTGCAACCTCTACGACGCCATCGATCTCGATCCGTGGCCGGCCGCTGTCGCACAGGAGGTCCCGTGCCGGCAGTAAGCGTCATCATGCCGGCCTACAACGTCGAGCCTTACGTTGCCGGGGCAATCCGCTCGGCACTGGCCCAGACGTATACCGACTTCGAACTCATCGTCGTGGACGACGGGTCACGGGACGGCACGGCTGACGTCGTGCGCGAGGCAGCGGGGCGCGACGACCGGGTGCGCCTCGTTCAGCAGCAGAACCGTGGCCTCGCCGGCGCGCGCAACACGGCGTTGCGCGCAGCGCGCGGCGACTACTTCGCGCTGCTCGACAGTGACGACCTGTGGGAGCCGCAATTCCTCGCCGAACAGATGGCCGTGCTCGACGCGCGGCCGGATGTGGACATCGTGACCGGCAACGGCTGGTATCTCGACGGACCGAAACACGGCCAGGTGGCGCGGCCGTGGCCGGACCCTCGGCCGGACCCGTGTCTCGCCTCGATCATCGGCGACGAATGGTCGGTCTTCATCATGTCGGTCGTCCGCCGGCGCGTTTACACCGCCATCGGGCCGTTCGACGAGGAGATGCGCAGCAACGAGGACTACGACTTCTGGCTGCGTGCCGCCGTCGCCGGCTTCACCTTCGCCCGGAACGATCGGCCGCTCGGGCACTACCGCGTGCGCGCCGACAGCCTCTCGGCCAGCAACGTCCGCATGCTGCGCGGAATCCTGCACGTCTACCGCAAGCTGCGTCCCCTCATCGTGCAGCGTCGGTATGAAATGAGCATTCTCGAGCGCCAGATCAGCCGGTTCGAGACCGAGCTGCTGGCGGCGGAAGCCCGGCTGGCTCTCGAAATCGCCGATTTCGAGGCCGCGCGCGAGCATCTGGGCGCGCTGCACGCGCGCCGCGGCGGCGCCGCCCTGGGGCTGGCGCGCCTGCTCGCCCGCTGGTCGCCGAAAACGCTCAAGCGCATGTTGCGCTTCAGAAAGTCGCGCACCCAGACGACGCCGTTGACGCCATGAAGTATTCGGTCGTCATCGCGACCTACAACCGCTGTCAGGACCTGCGTGACACGCTCGGCAGCCTTGCCGCGCTTCGTCCGGACGCGACGTGGGAAGTCATCGTGGTCGACAACAACTCGACCGATACGACGCGTGTCGTCGTTGAAGAGGCCGCGCCGTCCTTCCCCGCGCCGCTCCGGTATGTGTTCGAACGTGAACAGGGCCGAAGCCCCGCTCTCAACGCCGGGATCCGCCAGGCGCGCGGCACCATCGTCGTCACGACGGACGACGACGTGCGTGTCGAGTCGGACTGGCTGAATCGAGCCGCCGAAGCGCTCGACACGCTGAACTGCGACTACGTGGGCGGCAAAGTGCTGCCCATCTGGGGTGGTCCCCGGCCTGCGTGGCTCCCCGACCGCGGCGGGAAGCATTGGGCGGTCATTGCCTTGCTCGACTACGGCGCGGAGCCGCTCGAGTTCGGCGCTCGCGTCCCGCTCGGTGTGAACATGGCCTTTCGACGCTCGGCGTTCGATCGCGCCGGCCTGCTGGATCCGAACACGGGGCGCAAGGCCGGGACGCTGCTCGGGCAGGAGGTGCGCGAGTGGTGCATTCGCGCGCGAGCGGCGGGCGTGCGCGGCTTTTACGCGCCGCAGCTGGTGGTCTGGCACCTCATCCCAGCCTCGAGGCTGAACAAGGCGTACTTTCGCCG